>Ga0070731_10005675_pt1 | contig 10204 bp, 9 predicted proteins | sample Coa_R1_2_FD_66448 | JGI IMG/M metagenome (GOLD analysis project Ga0070731, IMG submission 66448) | Surface soil microbial communities from Centralia Pennsylvania, which are recovering from an underground coalmine fire - Coalmine... | ecosystem: Environmental > Terrestrial > Soil > Unclassified ... | reverse complement strand
ATCCTATTAAATGACCATTGTTATACATACGAATTTGTGAGTTTGTTTTTTGAATTGTGTTTCCCACTGATACCATATTTTTAATTTCAGGGAAAAATGTGGTTGTGACACCAGCAGGATTGTTTTTACCGAAATCTACTTTTTTTCGAAGATCTTCTTCCCATGCAACCTTTAATAAAAGTTGTAATGCTGGAGATAGGTAAATAGGATTTTTTTCTGATGAATTTAAGTTGAGCCATAAGCTAAGTGATGGTTGTTTTGTTTCAAGGTATAATTTATATCTCTTTTTTGACTCTTTTTCTAATACTTTTGATGTTTTTTTACCCTCTTCCCCTATTGCATTAAGGATATTCAGAAGAGTTTTGTCCCATAAAAACATTTCATCGATTACATAGACATTGTCTGTAGGCTTTTGCAGATTGGTTTTTAATAATCTACAAAAGGAAATTAGTTTGCCTGCTAAGTCATTGACAATGCTAGGGCTATTTAACAAGTTTTCTTCATAAAATTTTTTCTCCGTAGTTTTTTCTGTTTCATTATTGATGGTCTTTAAATTAAATTCAATAATATTTTTTAATGTTGTTGTAACTATATTGTCATGTATTTCATTTTGATTTTCAGTACACATAGCAGAGATAAAATTTTTTAACATATCAAAAATAGCAGCAGGCTCTATTTCTTCTTCAAATTTTAGTTCTAAGCGAATATGTTCAAGCACAGTTACTATATTTAGAACTTCTTTACTTTTGATTGGTAATAATTCTGTAATACCCGAAGAATGCTCTATTAAAAAATGATGTTTATTGTTTACTAATGATTTATCTTTTTGTTTATTTTTTGTTGCATCCATTTTATTACTGACCTATTAAGCTTTGAGTAAGGCTATCTAAATTTGTATCATTGTCATTTTCTGCAGATTTATTCTTGTTACCTGGTCTAGCAGGTTTCTTTTTTTTAATTTCTGCTTCTTTAAGAAAACTTAAACAACCAGATTCATCCTTTATTAGAATCTTAGGTGTCCCTATGCTTGTATGATTAGTTTTAACAACTTTCATATTAATTTGATTTGGTTCATTATCTACCTTATCCAAATTTATTTGTAATCTTGCGCCATCTGTGAGTGCGCTTGATCCTCGGCCTGCTGTTTGATCTGTATTTTTATTCATTACTCCAGATTTGTTCATATGGTGTCCAAATAAAATAGTAGGCTTTCCCTTAAGTTCTAAGGTCATTTTTTCTAAAAGAGAAATAAAGCGTGTTGCTGCTGCGTTATCATTTTCAGCATCTGCCCCCAGGAATCTGGAAATTGGATCAAGTATGATGCATGACCAACCTTTTTCTGGTTCTTGTTTTTTTAAGGCATCCAAAAATATATTAAAAAATTCAGTAGGTAAACCTTCTTTATTAATAAATGAGGCATCTTTTCCAGTAACAGACATTACAGATAAATACTTATCAGTATTTTTTAGTCGTTCATCTTGAAGCTTTGACTCAAGAGCTTTGTATGTCTTTCTCAAAAGTCTATGTATATCTTCTTCTGAATTTTCTCCAAGAACAAGATGAACATAGCCCGCTTCTTCGATTGGATATTTTTCAAGAAACTCTACACCAGAAGCAATACATATAGCCAATTGTGTTAGAAAATGTGTTTTACCTATACCGCCAGCACCAACAAGTTCAGCTACTATTCCTTTTCTTATAAAAGGTTTATGTATACCTTTTTCATTTATATTAACTAATCTAGGCATTTCTGGTGCATCATTAAAAAGAAAATGCGGCTGTTTATCTTTAATGAATTGAATATTAATTGAGATATTTTTAATGTTAGATAGCCTTAGTTTGGTTTTTTCTTTTTGATATTTATTAAGAAATTTTATAAGAGATTTACCATTTGGAGTTTGTAGGAATAACTCACGCATTTCTTCAGTTAGGGGATTATCGATGTCTAATGTATTAGATAAGCTTCTACTAATTTCTTCACATTTTAGTTTGAGTATTTTTACGTTGTCTTTTATTTTTTCGAATCTAAATTCTTCAAAGTTTTTATAATTTGAAGGTATTTCATGAGGTTTTATTTTAAGTTCTTCAGCTATCTGAAAAAGTTCTGTTTCATATTTTGCATCAATATACCAACCCTCAAGATCCATTTCGTTATATACATATTGGGCACCTATGGTATCTAATCTTTTATTTATTTCTTTCCAAGTATCGTTGTCATGATTAATATTTTTTTCATCTTTTCCTTTCCAGCCAAATACAATGTACATTTTTGTTGTTAAATCAGTGTTCATTACTTTTTGGAAATCTTCAGTGTGATTTAAATCTTGCTTACATGAAGTTGCTGGATTAATCTTAGAGATGTCATGTTTCATTATTTGCTCCTGGTTATTTAATCTTAGGCTGGCTACGAACCGGCCTTTTTTTATAATTACTTATTATATCTTTTATTTTTTCTAAGCACTCCACTGTTAATTATCTCTCGCGCCTGACCTCGCCTAAGTTCACCAATTCCTGCTGTATAACCATGTTCTTTAAATATTGCTATTTGTTGCTCAGATATTGGTAGCTTGCGCCATTCTGCTTCTCTATCAGCAAACACAAATATTTTTCTATTTCTTTTGGCAAATTCTTCTGCTACTGAAAAAGCGTATTCAAATGTCAGGTCGCTACGTATTACTTGGTAATCTTCTGGACTAGATAAAACTATCTCATATTTTTTATTTAATTGAGGACGTATTTCAAGCTTGATTGATTCAACACCTTTAATGAAATATATTCTCTCCCTCTTTTCCCAATTAAAACTTTGGCTTAACAAATCAGAATTAAGTTCAACTACTTCTATTATTGCTAGTTTTAACTTTCGATTAAGATCTCGTGGCAAGCTATCAAGCAATTCTTTCTTTGCTTGTTTGTCTTTAGATTGAATATCAAAATCATGATATAGAACTGCTGTGGTGCATAAATTATGTCCCTTCGAGCTAAAGTCCAAAATAATAACATCTTTTTTTGGAGGGTTCATCCAAGGTGCTAAACGCAAGCCTCTTCCAGCCATCTGGCAAAATTGTACTCTGCTCTTTGTAATTTTTGTAATTATTACGCATGAAGTTTCACAAGAATCAAAACCTTCGACAAGTAAAGACGCGTTCAACAAGACCTGAACAATTCCAGATTTAAAATCTTCAATTATTTTTGTTCTATCATCTTTTGGCATATCGCCATAAACAGCTTCTGAAGCAACTCCGTTATCTTTAAATAATTGATTGAGATTCTTTGCATGCTGAACTGAAGTTGTAAAGCAAATGGTTCGTCTTGTTGCTGCATTTTTCTGCCATGATTCAAAAACCAGCTGATTCATTTCTGGCGTGTCCATTATCTTTGCGAGACTCTCTGCTTGAAAATCTCCATCAGATATTTTAACTCCAGTTAGATCAATATCTGTAGCAATTTTGATACCTATTGGTGGAACTAGGTAACCATGTTCGATAAAGTATTTTATATCTTTTTCATAAACCACGTGATCAAAAACTTCGCCTAAACCTTTACCATCATTACGAAAAGCTGTAGCAGTAAAACCCACGAGTAATTTTTTTGTACCTTTTCCAAAACCAAGATATTCAATAACGTAACGAGCGGAAGCCGTAGCGGCTCTATGCGCTTCGTCATATATAAGGAGATCAAAGTTTTGTTCTAAGAGCTTCTCCAAATTAGCAGGCACGGCAGCAGCTTGAATTGAACAGATCACTACTTCTTTATCAAACTTCTTATGATCGCCATCAACTCGACCAATATCCAAATTGGGATTGCACATTAATATTTTGTTATAATTTTGATCTAAGAGTTCTGTTGTATGAGCAATTACCAATACCCGACATTTAGATTTTTTTATGTAGGTTTTAATCTGTTTTATCAACCAAGCAAAAATTATAGTTTTTCCTGTGCCAGTGCTTATAGAAACCAAAAGACGGCACTTTCCCGCTAAATAAAATATTCTAATTTCACCTAAGCAGTCGCGTTGATATGGCCTTAGCGGTAAATTATTGTTTTCATTTTTATTAGGTGTGTTATGATTTGTGAACTTATCTAACATTGAATCGTTGCCCATTGGAAATTTATGTTCTGGTGGGCTCATCCTTTTTAACATTACATATCCTTTTATATTGAAGATGGATTTGAACCTGTGGACATCCGTTCGTTTATAAACTTTAAAATGGAACTTTTTGGATATAGATATTTTCTACCAATTTTAAGGTAGTCAGGATGATGTAGTTTTCTTTTTCTGCTTGCATAAACAGCTTCAGGACTCTTAAAAAGCCCAAGTGAAACTAAATGGTCAGCATTTAATAGATCAGGTAGGGACTGTAATAAGTCTGTATTTGAAACCGTAGCTTTTTGTAACATTTGAACCTCTTGTGTTTGAGGTTCCTTGAGATTAAAAACATAATTACATATATATACACTTGTGTAAATGTATATAACTTGTTACTATGAAATTATAACTTTGCATATTTAAAATATTCTTTATGAGTATTTTAAAATTTTAAAAAGTCGAAGGCCGTGAAAAATCTTCGGCTTTTTATTTTTCAAGCTATTTATCTTAAGAAACCATTATTAAAATCTTTCATATTAACATTAACTTCTTAGTACAATTATCTTCTAAACTTGTTTTATCATAGCTATAAACCATACGGCTTGAGCTATGTCCGGTAACCTTCATAATTTCTGTATCCTGCACGCCCTGTTGTTTGGCATACGTAATCCAACTCGTTCTAAGTGAGTGAGGACTAACTTTTTTAATTCCGCAATTTTCTGCTGCCTTTGCAAAGGAATAATTTAAACGTAAACGTGTGATGCATTTACCATTACGTGTAACAAATACATCTTTAGAATCTTTTCTATAATCAGCTGTTAATGTAATGTATTCACTTAATTCATTCATAAAATTCTTTGGATAATTTATAGGAATAAATTTAATTGTTTTATTTTTTGATTGTTTATAATTTATGATGTTTTTTTCCCAACTGATTTGATCTAGTTGTAGACTGACAACTTCAGATACTCGCTTTGCACCTTGAAATAGAGCTTTTGCGATAAGTGCATCACGTTTATTAATTTTATTTAGTTCGCTTATGAAGTTATACCATTCACTTAAGCTTAAAGCATTAGACTGACATTTATCATAAATGTTATAGAAGGTTGTGTTAGATGTAGGTATTGCTTTTCTGAACCAGCCGTTGGTGGTGTTATGCAACCAGTTTGTGAAGCTTATATAAGCAGCAGCTTTTACTTGTCTTGCACTTTCTCGTTTAGCATCCTCTTTAGGGTCATCTGATTTATCTATATTTTTAATATCATTAAGAATTTTTGAGTGAGGTTGGTAATAAAAATGTCCTAATTTAATTGGATCACTATTAATCGTTGTAACTATTAAATTTCTTTTTTTTAAATCTTCAATTGCATACTTATAAGTTTCATGTGTTGATGTTGTTATGTTCAATAACCAGGTTGTGATGGCTAAACTGAGATCCATATCTTTCCACTTCTCAAGACGCTCGAGTTCGATTCTTCTATAATCAGATTCATCACGAAAGACCTGCATGTATTCTTCTGATTGGTTTATTAAGCCCTGGCTTTTTAAACGATCGACAATCTCACCCGCTTGTTGCCAATCTTCAGCAGGCATCTCAATATCTTGATCGGTACTTAAATTGATTTCTTTTATAAAATTTAATTTATCACTCATCAGTTCCCTCAATAACAAAAATTAACTCAACAAGATACTACAACAAAAAATTATACATATCAATAAATTTTACAAAACTTCACTTTTGTATATAAAAAATAATTAATTTTGGGTTAATATTTTATTGATAAAAATTGTGCATATAAATTTCATAGAACGTTGTACAAATCAAATTTTTCTTGATGTATGATGAAAGTGAATTTTACGTAAAATTTAAATTTAAATTCAGAGGTGTTTCATGGTTTATATCTTACCCCAACAAGAATCTCTTGGAGGCATGCTAGGAAAATCCTTAGGAGAAGGTCTTTCGCAAGGTCTAAAAAACCTTGCAGCATTACGTTTAGAAGAAATGCAAAGACAAAGAAATGCTAAAGGCCTTCAGGCTTTAATGTATTCTCCCGAAGACGCACAAGCATTGTCAGGACTGGATCAAAATTTGTTGCAAACAGTTTTGAAAGAACGCTTAAGACAATCTACATATAATCAAGCAGGCCAAAATGAATTAGGTACCTTGATGGCTCTTTTAGGAGGTCAACAGGGTCAACAACAAGGACAAAGTTATGGATCACAAAGTGGTGGTGCCTTGGATCAACTTCTTGGTAGAATGCCGGAGGGTGGATCAATACGTCCAGGACAAGCTGTTCCTATTGCAAACTTTCTTGAGTCGCAACGTCAACATCAACAAAACTTTGGACAAAAGCAAAGGGCATTTGAGGTTGGTACTGTTCAACCTAAATTCAATGAGCTACAGAACCAATATGCCGACCTTAATAATCAACTACAAACATATCAACAACTTGGAGATTTAAATAAAAGTGGTCGCCAGCTGACATCTGGAATCTTTGGATTTGGAAAACCAGAAGAATCGCAACTCTTTGAATCATTGTTGGAATCGCTTACTCCGACCGGGGCAACGGAAGCCCAACTTGAAAGCAGTCGAAGAAAACTTCCGACATTAAAACAATCACCAAATGTAAGACAACAGCTAATTGATTTAAATATCAAAAGAATAAATAGTGAACTTGCTAGAGTTCAGAAACAGGCACAAGGATTGAATTATGGAGACCTAAATCAATTTGGTAGTGATCAAGAAGCAACTTCACCTGGTAGCAAACAAGTTTACAATCAAGCATTGGATCAGGCGCAAGGTTCTCCTATACAAAAACTACAACAAGCTCAAGATCCTTTAGCTAAGATGCAAGTTGCTCAACAAAACGAACAAGCACAACAAGGCCAAGGAAATAATTTTGGTGATCTTGCAAACTCTGCTGCATATTTGGGAAGTCGTGGTCTTAAAGGTGCAGGTGAAGGAATTACTTCACTTGTAGGTTTACCATTCAACCTGGCAAACTTTTTATCGATGGGAAAAATTCCAGTTCCTGAATCCATTAAAACAATTCAAAACTTACCGGAACAAACTGTTGATTCTATTTTTGGAAAACTCCAACCAGGAAGCGAAGGTGAGAAATGGTTAGGAAATTTTGTAGAAGATATAGCATCGTTTCTGACACCTGGCGGCTTACTTGGGAAAGTTGGAAAGTTAAGTAGGTTGCAACAGCTTGAAAAGGTTGGAAAGTTATTAAGCACTTCACCTAAAGCTGCGGCAACTGTAAGTGGCATAGGTAACCTTGCAAAATTAGCAACTGAAAAAGTTGGTGGCACAGAGACCGAAGGCAATATTGCTAAAGCAGGTGCAATGTTACTAACTCCAATTGTTGGCAGTAGATTAGCATCAAGACAAGTTGATAAGTTTGCACAAGAAGCAGCAGCAGCAATCAAGCCTGGTGAAGTTGTAACATCTCCAAACTTATTAAAAGCAAATATGGAATTCTATAAAGACTTAACTAAAAATGTGCAAACGCCATTAAAGAAAGAAATTATAGATGATGTTTTACCTTTGTTTCATCAAACAGCGCCAGCTGAAATGAAATTGAATGAAGTTTTGAAGGTTAAACAAAGTTTGACGAAAGCCGCAAGAGATCCTGAATTTGCTCGTAGCATGAGAAATTCTTTACCTACATATATGAAAGAACTTGATAAGACTTTGGAACAAGTTAAAAATCCAGATTTTGCTCAACCTTTTTCTGAAATGAAAGATTTAGGAGATGCATTAAAAACTACAAATGTAGTTTCTGATTTTGCAAAGAAACACTTGAGATCAAGATATAATTCACCATTAACTTACGGAATTGTAGGGCTTGCGATAACACAAGCTACTGGATTACCACTTTTCAAATCTATCGGTGCTGTAGGATTACCGGCACTTACTTTAGCTGAAGGCCAAAGAGTATTAAAGATCGCAGCTAAGTCTCCAGCATTCAGAAAGTATTATGGTGATTATATAAAAGCGGCTGCTATGGGGAGCGTTAAACAGGCACAAGATGCTGCTCGTAACTTAGACAAAATAATTGTCCATGAAGAAAAGCGTTTAGAGTAACGTCTTCTTGGGGTATGGGTTTCAAAGCTCATACCTCAAACTTACAAGAAATAAACTTTTTAATCACCATCCCTTTTTGGTTCTTTTCTTTTATATTTACTTTCATAATTTAATCTTGATACATCTAAAATATGAGTAAAAAGATTCAAAATATTATCATTATTATTGTTATTATTTTTATAACAATTTTATTTTTTTGGTCAGGCAACTACTTTTCTGGTGGTGAAAGTGATATAAGTGAGCCATCAAGAATTATTTGCAAAAAATCAAAAATAACAAAAGAAGAAGAATGTTTTTGGACAGCTCATATCCATTCAAAATTAAAAATACTTAAGGGAAATAAAGAAATACCTTTGGGGTATGAAAAGGGAAATCTCAGTAGAAATCATACGCATTCACAAAAAGGAATAAACCACTGGCATGGTTTAATAAAAGTAGACAAAGACTCAAAACAGGTTCTTGATTGGAGTGATTTTAAAATTGAATTAATCCCTAAAGATTTTGAAATTAATTTTAAAGAAAAACCAAAGTTTATTGTTAACAATAAACAAGTAGAACAGGATTATATCTGGAAAGATAAAGACGGAATTGAGATATATTATGAATAATAATTTAACTAAAATTTTAATTACCGTAGCAACCACTATTTTTATTATATTTATACTGGGATTAATATGGTTAGCTAGCATAAAGCAACAAACAATAGCAGGCGGTACTTTTGGTTTTATGTCATTACTTTCTTTTACATCAGGCCTTTCAATGATAGTACTACCTTGTACTCTTCCATTAGTTTTTATAATTGTTCCTCTTGCAATGAGTAAGGATTATGCAAAAGGGCTCATAATGGCTCTTCTTTTTGGTTTAGGGCTAAGTCTAACAATAACATTTTATGGTATTGCAATGGCTTATTTAGGAGAAATTTTAGGAATAAAAGCAGCTACACCATTACTACTTATTGTTGCAGGATTAGCAGGTTATATTTTTGGATTATCACAATTTAATTTATTTAAAATTAGATTACCATTTTTTGCTTCAATAATGCCTGAAAAATTACAACAAAAAGGTGATTACATTAAAAGTTTTTTTCTAGGCTTGTTACTTGGAAATGCAGGTATTGGTTGTCCAAATCCATTATTTTATGTTCTTTTGTTTTATATAGCAGGCACTGCTAATATAGCAAGTGGCGCTCTTCTTGGTTTTATTCATGGAATTGGAAGAGCTCTGCCTATTATTCTTTTAACTATCCTTGCAATGTTTGGATTTCAATCAACAAAAGCGCTCATAGAATATCGACTATCTATTGCATCAATTTCAGCATGGTTGCTAATATTAATTGGCGCATTTTTAATTCCTGCAGGAATATTTAATTTACGTGGTTGGTGGATTATAGATGTGCCTATACATTGGGCAGCAATAAGCTTGTCAATTGCATTAATAATTTTACCTATATTATTAAAAAAATATTTAAAAAAAGAAGGAAATGGGAATGATTAAAGTTACTGTGATTACTACAAAAGGTTGCTCACATTGTGAAAATGCAAAGCAAATTTTAAACAAATTAAAAGCAAAGTATGATTTAAAAATTGAAGAAGTTGACGTTGAATCTAATCATGGGCAAAAATTAGCTCAGGAATATAGAATAATGTCTTCCCCGGGAATTTTAATTAATGATAAATTTTTTTCAATGGGAGGAGTTACTGAAGAACAATTGCGTACCAAATTTAATGAATTTAAAAAATAAGAAGGAGAACATATGAAAAAAAAATTATTTTTAACTCTTTTAATAACAGCCTTTAATTTACAATGTAAAAATGACAATAAAGACATTTTAGATAGATTAGATCGCATAGAAGAAAAATTAACCAAACTTGAAAAAACACAATGCAAATGTCCAATGATGGGAAAGAAATCTGACATGGATATGGGTATGATGATGGGTAGTACAGAAGGAATGATGCCAAAGAAAAAAGGTATAAACTAATATGAATGATATAATGATGGGATGTGGACTTATGTGTCTTTTGGGC
>Ga0070731_10005674_pt1 | contig 10204 bp, 7 predicted proteins | sample Coa_R1_2_FD_66448 | JGI IMG/M metagenome (GOLD analysis project Ga0070731, IMG submission 66448) | Surface soil microbial communities from Centralia Pennsylvania, which are recovering from an underground coalmine fire - Coalmine... | ecosystem: Environmental > Terrestrial > Soil > Unclassified ... | reverse complement strand
GGGTCGTTAGGCAAGCTTGCGCGCGTAATATCGAGATAGGCGTTGGAATCTTCGTAAGCGGGGCCGTCGTAAATGCTGAACATTCGCTGGTTATTGGCGAAAGTTGCCAGCGCGAAGGAGATGCCATCATTCGGATCGAGACAATAGTTGCCTGGTGCCGCGGTCATCGGCATTTGAGCGCACGTGAGCTTGGTTCCCGGGTTGAAAGGTCCCACATCCGAGGCAAAACTGTTGGCTGCAGGATCCTGCGTGTGACCGATAAATACGTCCTTGCGGGCGAGCGCCCAATGTCCGTTGATCGCGTCGGATTTGGTGTAGCCGCCACCGGTTACGAAAGTTATTCCGCCGTTCTGCACGTCGGTGAGAGCGCTGTTTATGAACAAGTACCACAATGGGCGCAGCCAGATTGCGGCAAAGTTCGTTGCCTGCCAGTTAAAGGAGCTGGTGTAGTGGTCGATATTCGTGACTACACAATTCGACTCATCCAGACTGCTACAGACCTTTTGGTTGCTGCAGTCTCCTGAGCCGGTACATTTGGTGGGAAAGCGTCCACCGCCGCCGACGTGAGGATAATAGTTGTCAGTGTCGAAACCGTTTTTATCCGGAGGCATGTTCTTTGAAGATGGCGCCAGATTGAAGTCAGGCGACGAAGGCACCGCGGCCGACTCGTTCAAAACCGGAAACAGGGCGTTGTCCCTGTTCGGCCCGATTTGGACTCCATTGCAAGCCGTCGTATTGGCCACAGTTAGAAATGATGACATAGCGGAGACGCAACTGTTACCGGTAAAGATTTGCAGCGGCGTCGTGCCGCCGTTGGTCTTCTTGTCGGGCAACTGTTGCTCGGACGCATAGGACGTCCAGTTCATGCTCCGCGATCCGCCGCTGTTGATACCCGGCAGCAACCAGTAGCAGACCCCGCAGGTGCCCGCGCCGTCAGCCATGTTGTTCTCGAAGTCGTTCCAGGCGTTCATGATCCAGAACACGGTCGGATGGTCCCAATCCGTATGGTAGGGGACCACGTCGTCCGAAGGACCAGTCTGCAGAGGGCCTCCATTCTCGGGAGGGCGCTGGATGATTGGATAGTCGGGAGCGGCCAGGATGCCCGGGACGTTACGCGGATTCTGAGGATTGGTGACCGCGGCGCGAGCAAAGACTCCTATGTTTGCATACAGCTTATTGTCTGTCTCGGTGCCATCTTCCAGGTAGTAGCCGTGACCGATGGAGGCATAGCCAACGTTGCGCGCCATCAACACGCCCTGGGTCGCGTGCAGGACGTACCATCGAGTCATCGAATCCCAGACCGAGTTGTCCTTTAGAAAGGTGGCGGTGATTCCGGTCGAGGGAACCTTGCGCGCCATGTGGAAGTGCACTGGATAGTGACCGATCTTTCCACCCTGCCCCATCTGATAGAACTCGACTCCCTGGATCTGAAGCTCCTTGAAACCCTGACGGATTACCATGTGGCCGCCAAACCAGTAGCCCTGGGTGGTAGGAGTTATCGGCGGCGTCGGCGGGGCAGGAAAAGGGGTCTCTACGGTATCGCCATCTGAAACGATTCGAATGCTGCGAGTCAGCAGCGCCACCGACGCTCGAGTGTCGACCGATGTCCAACCAGTCGGCGTCTGTCCACCAGTGACCTTGCTAAGACTGTACACCGACGCGTTGTGCGGAAACTGAAGCGGCGGCGTAAAGGTTATCTTTCCGGGGCACTCCACGGGATCGTTGACGCAGTTGAGTTGGACCTGCTCGGCATGGCCCGGTAAGTAGTCGGTCGAGCCAATGACGATATTATCGTTCTTCTGCCAATCAACCGGTTTCGACAACACGAGGGTGTTGGCGCCGGGTTGCAGCACTCCCTTGTTGCACTGCATGGTTGGATCGCTGACATTCGGGTTGCAGTTGTTCAAGCGAACCCAACTGGTACCGGTGTTAGTCGGATCAACCGTGGTGTCATAGGTTGCCCCTTTTTTTCCGTAAAGCTGAAGGGTTGCGCCGTAACCGACTCCCAACACTTTGTAGCCGTAGTAGCCGCAGTTTCCATCGCCAACAGAACACTTCCCACTGCCGCCTGTGGTCTTGCCGTAGTCGAACGGCATCGGATCGTATTGGTAGAAGCAGTCGTCGACACCGCTGTCTCCAATGTTCTTTGTGCTTTTGCAACTGTCCGGATACATATTCATGGACATGTTGGATTTCCAGATGGGGTTGGGCACGCCGCATGCCGCGTCGGTTTTGCAGCTTGCGCCAATGCCGCCCGGCCCTTGATTAGCACCGTAAAGATGAATCGTGAGCGGCCCGCTGATCGGCGTTATATTGCCAGACGCGTCGACGCTGCCGGCCCGCATCGTGCCCTGGTTCTCGATGATGATATTGGCGGCGTTCAGGGTGATATTCGCGTCTCTGAACTGCAGCGTGCCGCCCTTGATGATGTTGATGTTGTGGTACATGTAAGTACCCGCGTTGACGACGCAGGTACCATTCTCAACCACGAGGTCGACAGTAGCGGTGCCGGGTCCGAGGGGATCGCCATTGGGATCAGGGCACGTTGTTTCGTTACCAGTTTGGAATATCCGCTCGCGATCGGACGAAAAGGAGCCGTAACTCGCAAACGCGAGGGTTTCGGGAATCGACGCGCGATTCGACGATAAGGAGGCTCCGGAGGCGGAAACCGTGCAGACGAAGCCGAAAAAAGAAACGATCGCAATTGAAAGAAATTGAGCAAATCCGTGCTGGCGCAATTTAAGCCAACGGGTCGAAACCCATGCCATTTAGAGAACCCCCGAAATAATGTGTCGCCGAGACTTTTATCATCGTTAAATGCAGAATGCCACTACAAAAGTAAATGCAGGAGCAGAAACTTCCTGAAAACAGAATATTCAAACGGTGCTAACAATTGCGCAATGCGACGCGTGCCAAGCGTTGCATAAGCCGGAAGGATTTTTGCCGGCGCGGCAAGGGGTTGAGCGACTTGATCGTTTTGCCGATTTTAGGGCTTATCAAAAAAGAGCGCCCAGACGGCGCCTGCGCCCATTCGCTCATTTATTTCAGACCATACGAAATAAATCGCGAATATGAGAGTTACCCCCAAGACCCAAGCGAAGAACCGATAGATATTTGCCTGGTCGATCATTTCCCGCACGGCCCCGTCGAAGCTGCGCGATCGGTGAAGGGCTTCGAGAAATCTTTCTATGTACCCCAACAACAGGGTCCCGAATCCATACAGAAGCGTCTTAACAGTCACCGCGACAATCTTTCGATAACGCTCGAGTACGTGTCCAATGTGAGTTTCATCGATTATCAGGACCGCCTTGGCGGCGAACAGCGCGCCTACTAAGGCCTTGGAGAATGCAGTGATCGGGATGGAGAATTGCGCAACCGCCAGCTTGATGATCAAGAACTGAAGTAGGAACGCGACCAGAAAGAAGATGAATACCGGACGGGCCGCGACGAACTCGCGATGTAGCCATTTGCCGGTTGCCGCGATGCTTTGTGGTACGGCGCTCATACTACTTGCCGACACTGACCAGGGCGTTGTGCAGCGGTGCACTCGAAATTTGTATTAACCCACCGAATGGCCTATCCAACTCCATGATGAGAAAGATTGCGCCCGAAACCGATAGCGCACAGAGGAATAGGGTTACGACCACAGTTGCATTGCGCGGCGCGAAGAGCCCGAAGCTCAGAAAAATAACAGTGACCCAGAAAATCAACAACACGAGAAAGGGCATCGGGATCGAGCGGCCGCCCTGCTCGAACAGCAGCAAGCGCGCTTGCCCGATCCCGATGCTCAAAGTAATGGCTTGGGCTTGAAGCGCGTGCTGAACCTCGTTTTGCGGTGTCAGTTCCTGAATTTTGTCGAAGAATAATTCTCCGCTCGTCGTGGTAGGTCCTAGCTTCGAAGTTTCTGCAGGGTCATTGGGCCAAATTCGATCGATCATACCGGCGACGGAAACCTTTAGAAGGTCTCGAGCTTCTTTCGTCTCAGGTCCGTAGTGCGCCAGGACGCGATCGAGCAGGATGACGTTGGCGGCAACTTGCGTCACTTCGTTTCTCTGCGTGTCGTAAGAACCTTTGGCCGAGTTAGTCAGCAGAGCCAGGACAAGAGCGGACATCGTCGCGATCAGTCCCATCCCTAGCTTAATTACATCTTTTGATTCCGCGTTCAGATGCTGCTCGGGCAGCATCGTGTGAATAGCCATCCCGAGCATGGCGCCTCCAAAGACGCACGCCAGCACGATGCAACCGATACCGATTGGGTTCACGATTATTCCGCCTAATCTTAGTCCCGCGCTAGCGGCTCTGCGAGTTCCAGAAATTGGGATATAGCAGGGCGAATCCAAATGTGATTGCGTACCTGGGAGCAGGGCCGTCACCTGATACGTTCCATGCCGGCTCGACGAATGCGTTCACGTATTGTGGGCCAATCTTGAAGACGCGTCCAATCCCTCCGTCGATCGGCAGCTGCTGCTTGTTGGTCACCCAGTCGAAAACCATTTGCGGCTCGGATCTCAGGAACCAGCCGTGGCCGAGCTGGTAGGTTATAAAGGGTTGAAGAAACAAGGCGTTCGCATCCGGAAACTTCGGGTCTCCCGCAAACGCAATTGGATTTTGCGCAAGCACTCCAAAAAGCCAATTACGCGGTGCGAATGCCGCAGCCGCCGCGGGTCCAATCTGCCATTTGCCTTGACCGGAGGTAATTTCGTTCGCGGTCGGAAAGATAAAGGTTGGACCGATTCCAAACAATAGCCTATGGCCCGCATCAAGGATCGCGAGATCGACAAAACGGATATCGCCGAATCCGGTCGATGAGCCCAGGGGAAGAGGAAGCGTGACAGTTGCGGGAATCGTTAACAGCGACAATTGTGGAAATGGCAGGAACCTATATTGCGGTAGAGGCATGCCGATGGCTATCGAAAAAAAATTTCCCTGGCCCCGCAGTGCGCCCTGAAAAGCCGGTGCATATGAGTCCTGCAGCCGAATCTGAAAAATGCTTGAGATGGGGGCGTTCGCCTGATTGACCAGTTCTGATTGGCTAAGAGTCGGCGCGCTTCCACCGTCAGCTTGCGCGACACGTGTTCGGATACCTATGGCCAGCAGGCAGGCCAGTAACGCTACACATGCGCGGGCAATCATCGCCCTTCTGTGCCGGCGTCGAGGGCCTTTTGTGCGGCGTCCTGAGTCGGCGATTGAGTCATCTGCATTCCTACCAGCCGTGCGACCAGAATTGCCAGGTAGAACTGTCCAGCGATTCCTTCAGCGACCGCCGCGTAGCGGGCCTGGATAGTCACCGGAGTGATGTCGCCAAAGCCGATGGTGGACAAGGTCGTCAGGCTGAAGTAGCCGAAAACGGGGAAGAGATGCTGGAACTCTGTCGGCCTGGCCTGGGTTCCAGTCACGATGCCTGAAAACGCTTCTGGATGTCGCTGATATATGAATGCGTACAGAAGCGCCCACGCAAAGCCAAATAATAGGTAGACCGAAACTGCCATGCAAATGGTTTCGCCAGTCACTGCTTTTTGCCTCAGAACGCTGCGCAGCTGACTGCCCGCGATGAACACGACGAATAGAAACCAGATGATAGTACCCGCCATGTCCAGGATGGGATTGTGTACGAAGATTGTAGCTATTCGTTCCAATCCCGCTGCTATCGCGAGCATCCAACCCAATAGGCGCCGATGTTTGGCCTGGGTCAGCAGCAGGCCTCTTTCGCCGACCAGCTCATCGACGTTGATGTTGTAAAGAGCCACAATCAAGAGAAGCACGAGCGCGATGCTGAACAGTAGAAAACCCGCTCCTGTGTCGCCGACCAGGGGGCGCGCGACGAACGCAGCGATGAGCGCGTATAGCAGGGCGCTATGTCGGTGCGGCGCGAATCGACGATGGACTTCCGCTCGAAGCTGAGCAAAAAGGCTGGCCTCGATAGGCTTATGTCCCTGGCGCGCCATCGCGACTGGCCTATTCGTCCACTTCTTGCCAGGTCTTGTCTGGATTGTATTGAGTCATTTTACCGGCCAATGTGGCAGTATCCGGTCCAAGGTCTTTTTGAACGATGACGCCATCCTGATTGATCATGAAGGTCATCACACCTGATGCACGATACTCGGCGGGATAAGCCAGGAATGCGAACCCGTTAGTCATTTTACCATCGACAATGTACTGCTTTGCACCGCCCGGTGCGTTGCTGCCCTGCCCCTTCAATACTTTGTAGTAGTACCCATGGAACGGGACAGGATTGCCACCACTGCTTTGCTTGTAACCCTCTGCTGATGCGCTCGCGACGAGCGGTCCTATAGGACTTTCGGGCTGGCCTTCAGCAGCTTCCCAATACAAGCCATTCTGCTTTCCGGGATCGCTCAGAATTTTCTGAGCGAACTGAGTTTCGCCGCCATCGTGCACGTCGCTAGCGTATTCCGATTGTGCATTAGCGAGGGTTTCGAGCACTTTTATTGTGAACAACTCGTTTCGACCTATCCGTCGGAAAAGTAACTCTACCTTGCCTGCCGCCGTATCGAAAATCCAACCGCTATCTTTCTTTACCAGTGGGATTGGAAAAGGCCAGTTCCCGGCGCCGACATAAAGGATGACGCGGCCTTGATCGTCGTATTCGAGTCGGTGCATTTCCTGGTAGCGGCGCGCAAATTCCTCGCGCGCATTCTTGTCGGCGACTGGATCTCCTGAAGATAGGACCTTATCCGCGTCGGGCCCCAATATGGAGCTCAATGTTTTCGTATCGTCCGCTTTGTCAGCGGCGACCAGAGCAGTGGCCGCAGCATCCGGCGACGAAAAGACCTTCTGCGTGGAGGAATCATCTGCTGACGCTAATGGCGTTAGAAAGAAGCACCCCAGAAGAAGAACAGATGCAACGAGGAAGACTCTGCGTCTTATCATAATAATTTGATTCGTCATTGCAATTCCTCATCTTCCCTTTTTGCCACCGCCGCGATTCCCTCCCCCGTTTCCGCCTCCGCCACGATTCGCATTGCCACCGCCCCCGCGATTGGCATTGCCGCCGCCGCCATTTCCGCGTCCGCCAGCGGGTTTCTGGTTACCTTTGAAGCTGGATTGCCCGCGGTCGCTGGATGCTCGCGTATTTCCACCAGGTTCGTATCCGCCTAGCGCGCTATTGCGACCGCCCGTGCTGCTATTGTCCTTCGCAAAGCCTCGGGCCGGATCTGCCGCACGATTGGCGGGTCTGTTAGCAGGCAGATTGCCTGCAGTAGGATTGGACGGCCGGTTTCCAACGGAAGGATTAGCGGGCTGATTAGGACGATTCTTAGCGAGCTCCTTATTTTTCAGATTAGACCCGCCTGGATTGTTGGGTAACGTGCTAGCTTTCGGAAAATTAGGTTTCGCCACATCTGGATTGGCTGGTCTCGCGGTTTTCTTGTCATACGGCCGGGTCGCGGGAATTCCAGGATTGTTCGGATTGTTGATTCCGCCACCACCATAAGCTGGCCTGGTCGCCGGATAGGGCACCGGTCGTGGCGGGTAACCAGGACGAGGATAGTTTCCATTGGGCGGACGATACGCGGGCGGCCGGTAACCGCCACCCCCGGCAGGATATCGCCCGGGATATACGTTGTTGTTAGTCACATAGACGTTGTTGTTGTACTTGACCGAGCTGCTATAGCCGTGGCCCCCATACCAATTGCAGCCCCAGTTGTTATTGCCGTTGTTAATAAGCGAGCCGAGCAAAACTCCCGCCCCAAAGGACAAGACACCAGTGAGAAGCAAATCACTTCCGGTATATCCTGCAGGCGCTGGGACTGGTGCTCCATAGGCCGTAGTCGGATTGTACTGAGGGACATACACCGTATTCGGCTGCGCCGGCTGAATGATCACGGTCTGCTGCACTGAGGGTTGTGCGCTACCTTGTGCCGCGGGAGGAGCAGGCTGGACTTCAACTTTCTGCTGGTCAGTGGACTTAAGCGTTCCCGCACTCATCGCCATGTTGCGCAAGACCTGGATAGCATTCATCACGTCAGCGGGTTGATTGTAGTATGCCTCGCCAAGGTCCGAGGTCCACGCCAGGTTATCGTTCATGGTTTGCAGGACGGTAGGAAACTGAGTCAGCGACTTGATGCTGGGATCCCACGCTTGCTGATTCACCTGGCTCGCCAGTTGATCTCCAGTCAGGTTAGGGTTCTGCTTCATCCAACGATCCGCTTCCACCACCTGGGTCGGATAGGTTGATCCTGCAAGGATCTGCGCAACCAGAACGTCAGGGTATAGCGCGATAGGAGAGACCAATTCCTGCAAGTCCTGCGCACTCGCTGCTCCCGGCGGAGGGCCGGGTTCAGCGGCCGCCGCAGGAGGAGGTGCAGCAGGCTGGGCGGTCGGCGCGATGCTCGGCGCCGCCTGAGTCGACGGCGCAGCGGCAGGTTGCTCATCGCCTCGCGAGCAACCGGTAATCACCGGCGACGTCGACATCAGGACTGCCGCGGCAAGTATCAGCGGCAAGGATCGGCCCCTGGGACGGGATAGTAGTTTCATTCTGCGCATGAGATTAGTTGTCCTTCGCCTCGGATAAGTCGGCAACCGCCGTAGTGTTACGTTTTCTGCTCTGCTTCCGCGCGGATCGCGGCCGCGATGTCCTCGCTCATCTTTGCTATAGCCTGGCTGTGCGCCGCTGCGAGCGCGTCGTAACTCTGACCCTGCACGGGCTCGCGCGCGACTGTGCGGCCCGATCGGATCGCCCCACTGGTAGTCTTACGGACGGTCCACACCGCCTCGACCACGGCCGCCTGTCCTTGTATCGACTCGAAACGCTGTACGTCGATCGTGACTCTGTAGTCCGGGACAAAGTTAGCCAACTGTGAATTGGCTACCTCGGGCGTGCCCAGCAGCACGACGAGATCGCCGGCGACGGCGCGCGCTATCGAATCGTTCAGCGGCGAGACCCATCGATTGAATTCGTCGACCTGGACGCGGTTCGGAGCTACCTGCACCACAAATTCAGGCTGATCGACCGAGGCAGGTATCGTGACCGGACCTACCATCACGGCGGCCGCAGTAGCCGGCGTGCCATCTGCTGTCGCCGTCGAGGACAGTGAATAGAACCGAGACGGGGACGTACTGCAGCCGAATGCTACTGTCGCGATCAATGCGATCGAGATCAGTTGCGCGATACTCCGTGCCATCACTTCGCCTCCCCGGCTTTGCCTCGAAGGAGCGCCTCAGGATGACGCTCGAGGTAGTCTGCTAGCACCCGCAACGATCGTGCGGCGCGACTCACTTCCTGCAGAGTACTGCCTATTTGCTGGACTTGCGAAGAATTCGGCTCGGTGAGCGCGCTGGTGTTATCGAGGGTACCGCGCGCACTACTCAGAGTGCCTTGTGCGCTCACTAGTGTTGTATTCAGCTGAGCGATAGCCTTTTGCAGGTCTTCGCCGATCTCCTGGAACGGCACCTTGTCGAGCTTCTTGATGATGTTCTCGACCGTCGTCTCGGTCGACTGGAACTGTCCTGGTGTGGTCGGAATCTGCGGTGGCTTCTGCGACCAGTCCACCGTCGCCGGCGGCGCCCCGGAAACAAAGTCGATCGAAACATACGCAGAGCCGGTCAGCAGGTTGCCCGTCGCCAACTGTGCACGCGCCCCGTGAGCTACCAGGCTGTCGATCAGCCTTCGGCGCATCGTCTCGAGATCCACGCCGGCCGAGGCGTCAATTACTCTCACTCCAAGCCGTGTTGGGTCCAGGCTGATAGTCACCGGCACCGAAAACTCAAACGTCCTCAAGTCAATCTGGGCCCGGACATCGGTGACTTCTCCGATGGGAATGCCGTGGAACTCGACGGGCGCTCCTACTGTCAACCCTCGCACCGACTCCTTAAAGTTGAGCACATAGGTCTGCGGATTGCGCGGCGGCGGATTAAATGCTTGAGTCCTATTGGCGTAAAGAGTAAAGACTGAATTCTCTTCGGCTGGCTGTAAAACCGGCTCGGTCGCGGCCGTCTCGAACGCGATACCACCTATAAGAATCGACAACACTGACTGAGTCTGCACAGTTAGACCGCTCGCCGAGAGTGACACGTCGATTCCGCTCGCATGCCAGAAACGAGTGTTAGGGTTGACGTATTGGTCGTAAGGCGCTTGCACAAACACCCTGACGGTCAGGTCCTTGCCGTCTTTGTCGAGCGCATAGGATGCGACCTGCCCGACCTGTACCCGCCGGAAGTAAATTGGAGTGCCAGTGTCGAGCGAACC
>Ga0070731_10005671_pt1 | contig 10206 bp, 18 predicted proteins | sample Coa_R1_2_FD_66448 | JGI IMG/M metagenome (GOLD analysis project Ga0070731, IMG submission 66448) | Surface soil microbial communities from Centralia Pennsylvania, which are recovering from an underground coalmine fire - Coalmine... | ecosystem: Environmental > Terrestrial > Soil > Unclassified ... | reverse complement strand
GTCAGGGCGTGGCGGCGATCGGAACGGGCGAGTTTCTCGATGGCCGCGACGGTGGAAGCCGCGGCGAGTTTGGCGCGGACCCGCTCGTCAGGGGATTCGGGACCGATGGCGCGGATGGTCTTGCGGATCAGGTCGTAGACCCGGAGCGTGTTGTCACGCTTCCAGACGCGGCCGTCCCACAGCATCCAGCGATTCCAGTCGGCGACGTATTTCAGCGCGCGGCTGAACTCGGCGGAGAAGCGGAGCGCGATGGCGTCGTCCGTGAAGTCTGGCGGCATGACCAGGACTTCGGCGTCGTGGCCGTTGACGTATTGGACAGGGACGATCTCGGCGGGTGGTTCCTTCGCCTTGCGGCGTGGTTTCGCCGGGCGTTCGAAGAAACCGCGGGGAGGCTCAGCCATCGAGGAACTCCCTTATCCGTTGCCGTATCACGTCCCGAGACGGTTCGCGCAGCAGGCCCTGGACCAGGGCCATGGCCTCCGCCGCGCCCTCCGCCTCATCGAGCAGGGTGGCGCTGAGCCAGTCGCGCAATTCGTCCTGGAGCGGCTCGGGGAGGTATCCGGCGCCACGCCGGTAGGCGAGGCTCAGCAGTTCGGCCATTGCCTCGGGAAACGACAGGAGGTCGTCGGCGAGTTCGTTTCCGAGGCGCGCGGCCTCGCGCTTCAGGACCGGAGTGACGACGCGGCGGAAGTCGTTCGCGAAGCGGGCTGGGGCTCCCCCCCCATCCATGCCCGCTTACTCCCGACCGGGCGGGATCACGTTGGCGCCATTTCCCGGAACGGATCTTCGCCAGGCGCGAACAGCGCATCCGGCTCGAGTTCGCCCTCGGCGGCGTCGTCGGCGCGCGCGGTACGTTTCAGCGCCTCGTGGATCACGTGGTTGAGCCGGTCTTTCGCACCGTTCCTGAAACGATCTTGAGCCTGCTGGACCTCGTCGCGGCTGAGGATCTCGTCCAGTTCCTCGCTGGTGCAGGACGCCAGCTCCAGCGCCAGCGCGTCGAGCCATTGCGTCACGGTCGGCCGCTTCGCCGGCTCGGCCTTTGGTGGCGTGACGGGGAGCGGCTGCATGACCTGGGCGGCGTCTGGGGCGGGCGCGGCGTGCTCGATGGTCGGGCCGGCGAAGGTGTCGCGGGTTGGGATGTCGGCGGCTTCCTCGGCGGTGATGAGGCCGCGCAGCACGTCGGGGAAAGCGTCGCGGACCGCGAAGCCCCTGGCGCGCATCTGGAGCATCCGCTTTGGGTATTGCTGCCACGGACCGCTCTTGCCCCACAGCCCGGCTTTTTTGGCGTCTTCGACCGAGAACGAGCGCACGATGGGTTCGGCGCCGGCGCGGATGGCGGTGCAGGTCGCCACCAGCCGATCGCCCTCGCCGCTCATGGTCTCGACGATGTCCTTGCAGACCGGCGACTGGCGGCACAGCCCGAGCACCGCGTCGCCCCAGACGGCGGGGCGCCCGTTGATGACCGAGATGTTTTGCAGGCTCTGCATCGGCGCGAGGCCGAGTTCATCGCCCATCTGGACGGCGAGGACGATGGATTCCGGTTGGCCCTTGTAGCCCGGCGGGACCATGCTCGACTTGGCGGCGAGGTTGGCGAACTGCACGAGGTCGGCGAACGACTGCGGGCGCAGACCGGCGGTGGCCGGATTCGTTTTCACGATGGCGTTCATCAGCGTGTCCTCAGCGCGAGCGTGGGGAGACTGTTCGACAGCACGGCGCCCGGCACTTCGCCGCCGCTCTTGAGCACGGAGGCGATCGTCTGCTTGTCGATCTTGCGCTCCATGTGGACGTAGAGATCCGGCACGGCGTCCTCGTCCACGATCTGGACCGAGGGCTGCCCGGCGCGGATGCTGGCCGTGATGTCGGGAAGATCGAACCGATTCCGCCCCAAAGCGTCGAGGATGGCGAAGGCGGTGGCGCGGAACGCCTCGTTGCGGCGGGCGAAGCGATCCTTGCGGGTTCGCATGTCCTCGATCAGCCCGGCGCTCGCTTCGGCCATGGCCTTCGCGTCGCGTGCCGCGCGCAACAGCCGCGCCAGCACGTCTTCGATGTCCCCTTCCTCGACGCCCAGCAGCTCATCGAGCGCGGCCTGATCGTGTTCGAGGGCGCTGTCCTCGGCGAGCAGGCGGGCGCGGGCGGACTGCCAGGCGGCGAGAGCTTGTTCGATCCGGAAGCCCGAGGGCGGGCGGATTTCGTTCATGTGCTTACTCCTTGACCAAAAATGTCGGCATTGGTATACATGATGGAGTATACGATGTAAACCATTGACGACGGAGCCTGGATGAAAAAGGCTGTGAAAACCGAGATCGTGTCCGTCCGACTCGATCGTGAAACCAAGGAATGGGCCGACGCGTGCGCCGATGCCGAGGACCGGCCATTGTCGTCCTGGCTGGCGCGGCTGATCGCCGACGAGCGTGCGCGGGGTTCCCGCAAGCGTGTCCGCGAATCCGTCACGTCGTCTCGTCCAGGCCGGGCAGCCTGAGCCACGCCGGCACCGGCCGGTCGGGCTGCGGGTCGCACTCAGGCCCAGGGGCGAAGTCGAACGGGGCAGCCGTGTTCCCGCGGGCCTGGGCCAGTGAGGTTTCCCCCACTGGCCCGCGGCCTACAGCCGAAGTATGATCACGATCTTGACGAGAACGCGGATCGTGACCAATACTCGTGGTAGGAGATTCAGGTGTTTGCTCACCTTCGTCTCCTTCTCGGTACGCCGGCTGGCCCATCCGGTCGGCGTTACCGTTTGTAGAGTAACGCTCGAACAATTCCAGTTGCTCGCTCACGGCGCCAGCCGCCACGTCAGCCCCGGCCTCGTCCGCGTCAGCGTCCGCCCCGGCCGTCCCGCCCCGTGTGGCCGCGCCGCCTTGCGAATGCCGCCCATTTCGGGCAGGCACCAGATCGCGACCATCACGTCGTCACGCGCTGTCGGGCGTATCAACACCTCATTGCTGTTTCCATCGTTGCTGATGACGCCTACGCTTTCGCATAAGTCGAGCGTTGCTTTCTCCCAGTTCGACGTATCGCGCATGGAGATCGGAACTTCGATGAGGCAATTAAATCGGCAGTCGATCGGGGGGATGCCGACGAGTTGCCGCCGCACGTCCCATCCCGCTTCGAGCAGCCACGCCGAATACTTCGGGCTTCGCACCCGCGGCTTGCCCGGCGCGCGTATCCACAACTCGTTCGTCGACGGGCCTCGCGGCATCGTCACGCAGCGGTCGGGCGGCGCGTCGGACCAGTGCGCGCTCACGCTCCCATCTCCGGCTCGGCGAACAGGTCGGCGACGCGTTGCTCAGCCGGATCAATCGGCGGGACGAACGAAAACAGGTCCATCATCTCGCGTGGCAGACACGCCGGCGAATACCAGACGCATTCCAGATCCGTGGTTGTCGCGCCGCCGTAGGTCAGCCGTCCGCGTGACCATTCAACGCTGTCCCAACCCGGCAGATCGTAATCCCCACGGTGACCGCACAAGGCGACGCGAAGCGCGGCGTTATCACGCGCCCACGCCTCGACCGCGTCCGCCACGGGCGTCGCATCGCCATACAGACGCTCGTAAGCGCGGTAAGGCGGATCGAGGAACACGGCGGTGTCGTCACCACCGAAATGGTGGTTCAGGCAACGCGACCAGTCGCCATGGACCACGCGAACCCGCTCAAGGCGCCGGGCCAGTTCGTGCAGCCACGACCATGCCGTTCGCCCGCCGCTCGTCAGCAGCCCCTCAGGGCCGCCCCTCCCCGCGTTGCTGGCGTGTGGGACCTTCCCAACCGCCTGGATGCCCATCCCCGCGTTGCCGGCGTGTGGGACCTGCCCCAGACCGCCTGGATGCCCATCCCCGCGTTGCCGGCCACCCCATTCGCACCAGCCGGAACCGATCCAGCAGCACTGGCCCCAGAGCCACCATCCGGCCACCTTGGCGTCGCCCGGCCAGTCGCAATCCTGGAGCGCCTCGCCGACCCGCGTCCGCTGCTCCATCAGCCAGCGATGCCGCGCGCCCAGGTCGATGTGTGAGACGGGATAATCGGCCCACTCCGCGACACGTCCCGGCTGATGTTTCACCGCGCGCCAGAAATTGGCGATAAAGCCGGAGCCGTCACAAACCACTTCAAGCGCGGCTGGCGTTGGACAGGCGAGCAGCACGGCGGCCGAGCCACAGAACGGCTCGATGTATTGTGATGTCGCGCCGAGCCTGGACCACACCGCCGCCGCCACGCTTCTTTTGCCGCCGAAATAAGGGAATGGCGCGATCACCACGAAAAGACCCCGGCGCCTGGGGAATGTCGCGCGTGGCGCCGGGGAGTTTCTGGCAATGAACAGTGATTGACGCACGGCACGTCGGCGGTAGGCGCCGCCTCGCACTGGCCGAGGGGAGGACTCGGTGTCCCGGCCAATTCCGTTTGTTTCCGCTGCACGCGGGCCACGATGGCGGCGACGAGGTCGCGGATCGGGGTCATGGCCGATACACCGCGGCGATGTGCCGGGAGAGCGGGAGCGGAATTTTGGCGATCATCGCCGAGGCGGCTTTGCGGCTATTGGAGCGCGAAGAACCGCGCCTCATGGGCGAGCAATCATTCCCTTTACCGAACCATGATCCTCCGACCTTAACGCCCTCAGTCTCGCGGTAGCGTTGCGCGGCGGTCACGTTGAAGCCCTTTGGCTTGTAGCCTTCCGTGCCATGAGCCGCCCAGTTCAGGCCACCGACTTTAACAATGCCATCCTCATAGACCCCGGCGACATGACGCCGTTGGCCATTCTTGATGTCGTCCATTATATATTTCGGCTGTTCGCCGTGAAAATTAGTCGCGCCATTCGACCGATGGGCAATACCCGCCTTCATCGCCTGCCGACCGAGCGTGATCGGCATCAAGGCCGGAACGTCGCCCCAAAGGTAGAAGCTGCCGTGCGACCACCGTGCCCGCCCAACCCACGGCTGCGCGCCGCGCACGTTCTCGACCACGAGCGGGATGTGACGACCGGCCGCCTCGATCGCCTCGCGCTGAATGCGGAAGCACGCCTCGAACAGCTTGTTGCACGGCGGCGGCAACGCCTTGGCGCGTGACCAGGGCATCGCCCGATACGAGTAAGCCTGACAGGGCGGCGAGGCGACGATCAGCGCCGCGTCGCGGAACTGTGATCCGTGCAGCGTCAGAACGTCCTGAATGACAAGCTGCGCCGGATAGCGGTGCTCGCCGTATTCGTGCCGCTCGATGTCGAACCCCACAACGTCGTAATCCTCGGCGAGCAGCCCCTCGGTCCAACCACCGAGCCCGGCATAGAGGTCGATGGCGAGCGGTTTCATGCCGCCCTCACTCCGCCAGCGCGGCGTTGATGAACGCGCGGATGCGGGCGCGGGTGGCCCGGCGCGTCTCGCGGCCCTGCCGCAACTCATGAACGAGCGTCGGGTCGCCGGCCACCTCAACGCCGAACGCCGTGGCCGACATATCGGTGGCGCGCAAAAACAGCTCGATGGTGTCGAGGATGGGGTCGGTGTCGGTATCGGGGCACATGGCCCGTCACCAAATAGGACGGTGCCTACTATGTCAAGCGGCGTTCGCCTATATCACGCCGCTCTCACCGGCTCTCACCGGCTCTCACCCGCTCTCAACGCTATTGGCGAAACCCTATTATGGTGGTTAAAGTCCCGGATAGATGTCCGACACAACTTCAGCAGCCCGGCGATACCTGGAGGCGGCCCTGCCGTTTGGCCAATGGGCGGCCGTTAGCCGCTTGCTTGGCCGCAATCACTCCTACATCGAACAGTACATAAAGCGCGGTAAGCCGAAGTGGCTGGGTGAGGCCGACCGGAACAAGCTGGTCGAAATCTACGGCCTCGATCCCGCCCAGCTCCTGCCGCCGCCGCGGTCAACAGATCTCGGCCCAGCTATCGACCGCTACCGCGCCAGTCTCAATGTCGGCCACAAGCCTTGGGTCAATGCCAAGGTCCAGCGCGAATTTATGGGCGATACGCGCAAGGCGGAGTTGCTCTGCGCCTGGGAGTTGCTCTCGCCGGACAAGCGGGCGGCGCTCTGGGGGGTCGCGATGGCCCTGGCGCAGGAATCGCGTCTGAGCGCGGTCGGCGAGGATTCTGATCCGATGGCGGCTTAGCGAGATGATTTGTGTCACGCGCTTCTCCCAAGAATCTTCCCGGATTATTTCGTCTCAGCCGTAGGCATTCGCCTCTTTTCCGCCTTGCCCCATAATAGGCAATAGCCTACAACCACCCTCAACATCGTTGAGGGTCAACCCATGCCTCCCGCCGCCTTTCCGTTGCCGAGTTCCCCGGTCTGTCGGCCCCCCGACAGTGACGGTAATCTTACCCCCCCCGCGCCCCCTGTCCAGCGGAGTCTCGTCACGCACGCGTTACAATCACGCTGCGATTGCGAGAGCGGTCATGTGTGGGAGGGCCGCCACGGTCCCAACGATCCGGACGGGCGATATGTCAAATGCGATGTCCCCGACTGCGACGATGGTGTGATACACCCGCGCTGCGACGAGCATGGTTGCGTTGGTTATGCAACCGCCGTGGCCGAGGGGCGGTATCTGTGCGGGCCTTGCGCCGCGCATTATCGGGCCGAGGCGGATTTGGCCGCGATCGAGGCGCTGACCGACTGGTGTCGAGGCCGCGAGCACCAGATCCCGTTCACCCTGCTCTACACCGCCGTCGCCGCGCTCGGGCGCCTGCGGGGCAGGCCGTGATGACCAGGGAGTGGCAACCGATCGAGACGGCCCCGGTCATGCGAAGTGTCTTGTTGTTCGCGGTTACGGAACGCGACGGAGACACTATCACGAACTGGAAGATGGGCAGCGGCCATAAGGACCACGCGGGAGACTGGGAGTGGTGTGGTTTCAGGATAAGATTGTGGGACCACCAGCCGACGCACTGGATGCCGCTGCCAGAGCCACCAGTGTCATGACGACGGGCGAGGAAATCCAGCAGATCGCCGACGCCGTGAGCCGCGTTGACGCCATCCTCGCGACCCGGCTGCGGGCGCTGGCGTGGCGGGTGGCGGAGCGCGAGCGGGTGCTCGACGAACTGGCGGACGAGGGCGTGGGCACGGCGCGGGCGGCGTGGGCGGCGCGGATGGCGGTGGCGAAGCGCCGGGAAGGAAATCGCCTGTAATGTGCCGATTGCTCACGCAATCCTGACCAGTGGATGAGGTTACCGATCCCATCCGAGGCACTCTGGCCAGCTAACGCCGGGCCTATAGACCGGCAGCCCAAATATAGCCGAACCCCAAGGAATTAGCCAGATGGATCTGACGTGAGCGAATCCACAAAAGACATCCTGGCCGCAGCGCTGAGCGATGCCAAGGACGGACGGCGGTAACGGCCGGCCGGCGCGTTACTATCCGCTCGATCCGCGGGCGATGGAGCGGGGGTGCCGTAAGCTGGCCGCCGACCTGCGCCGGGAATACGCGATGGGGTGGGGGCCCGTGCCGCTGACGAATCCGGACGGCAACAGAGGCGGCGGCCGCCACAACGTGATCAGCCGCCTGGAGGCCGCCGAGCGGATGGAGGAGCAGGGAGATCGGTGGGCCGAGGAAGCACGGACGGGAATCCGCAATGCGACAGACCGGACGAAAATCGGCTGGTGACATCCTTCGATCGTCACGGGAGCGACGCGGCCTGTCGTTGCGGGAACTGGGGCGGCTGGCGGGGATCGACCACACTTACATCCACCGGCTGGAAACCGGCGCGAAGGAAGCGCCATCGGATCAGGTCATCATGAAGCTGGCGCGTGCGCTGAAAATGCCACCGGCGACGGTTTATCTGCTGCTCACCGTGCGTTGGCGGCGAGGCGCGGCGGCCTTCATGCGGCCTCCAACTCGGGCAGCTTGTGGGTGATGCGCCTCAGGAAGTCCTTGTTCTGCTTCTTGCTGACCAGCGTCCTTGCGCCGAATGAGCAGAAATGTTTGTGCTCTTCGTAGGTCTTCCAAACCTCGGTCGGGTCCAGCACGTAAACGTTCGCGGTGCCGATTTTGGCGATGTGGATGTGCCCCTGCGCTTTCAGGACGGTCAGAGCGCGGGCGACCGTTCTGACGTTGATTCCGAGGCTTTCGGCGATTGTGTCCCGGTCGCAGACCAGCGCGTTGTCGTGCCCGCAGTGCTTGACGAGAAACAGGTACACTTGCAGCCCCATCTTGTTTTTCGCGACCTCGGATAGGGCGTCCAACCCCTTGTCATAAACCTTCACGAACCTCGGTCCTTTCGGCCTGTCGCGTTCCATTGGCGGCCCCCTGTCATGTATACGCGCCATTTCATGACACACATGAGTCGTGACCGGTCAACGGGCGGCATCAAAATGTCCCCGATGAGGGCACCATACAGGACACAAGCTCTGTCCTCAATACAGGACACAGCTTGTGTCCTATATGCCTCTGTAGAGCGTTGATTTATCGCGGCTTTTTATTCGCCTCCTTCTCTGTCTTCACTGTGCCTGTCGCGCCCGCTAGCGACCGGCGACGAGTCTGGCGACGCGGGCGCGTCTGACAGGCACAAGGCAGGCAAGAAAGATTGCTCAGGAATGGCGCGGGGCGAAGGAAGGTGTTTACAGGCGCACCGCTGACGCTGTATAGGCGCCGCATGAACGACGCACCGATCCGACCCTCGATGGAACGCCTCTCGATCAGCCTGCCTCCGGTTCAGATGGCGTGGCTGCGCGCCGAGGCCCGCTCGCTCGGTCTGACGATCGGCGAGCTGCTCAGACGGATCATCGACCAGCACAGGACGCCGAAGGACCTGACATGAGCGCCATGAAGCTCTGCGTCGACTGCAAGTGGTGCGTCCCGGAACCCCGCATCCCACTTCGTTATGCCTCGTGTGGGCACCCATCGTCGTTCGACAAACCAGGCATCAGTCCGGTGACCGGAGAGCCTGGAGAACCGATGCCGTCCCAGTGTTCGTCGCACCGACTGAGTCACCTCAGCGACGACCCGTGCGGCCCTGAAGGCAGGTATTGGGAGGCCGCCGAGCCGCGGGGGTTCGCATAATGGCACTGCAATTGGGTGCTCTCCGCGCGGCTTTACTGGACGCCGGCGCGAGGCCGGAAACGGCGGATCGCGCCGCCGAGGAGTTGGCGGGGCTGTCGCATGTGGATGAACGTCTCAAACACATGGACTGGAAGATCAACGCCATCATGGCGGTAGTCATCGTGATGCTCGGCAGTCAGTTTCTGCTGTGGTCGAAGATCGGAGAAATCTCCGGGCAACTCACCGCCATCATGGCGAAGCTGCCATGACCGCCGCTGACCGCCGCCGCCTCGCCGCCATCCTGGGGATGCTGTGATGCACATTCTGATCGGGCTCTGCCTGGGCCTCGCGCTGCTATACTACTGGCTCCTGGCGCACTGGTTCGCCCGTGTACTGGTGTTCTTGCTGCTCGGCGCGGTGTTCGCGACGGCGGGTTACGCGTTGGGCGACACCAGGTCCGATCCGGCGACCGCGTGCATGTTGGCTCTGATCGGGGGCGCGGCGGCATGGTTCGCGGCGGCCATCCCGACCTGGTACTGGACCCGGCGCATCAGCGATCTCAACGCGGCGTCCGAAGCCAGGGACAAACAACTCACTCGTGAGACGATAGAACGATTCAACCGCACTCATGGTCTGACTGTTAAGGCACCGCGTCCGGGTTCATGATCGGGTTCTGTCGCGTTGGATATTGTGCCGGGTCGGGTCGCAACAGGCGCCCCATCTTCTCGGTGGCCGCCCGCTCGGCCCGGCGCGTGAAGATACCCTGGATGCCCTGCTTGATCGCAGGCCCCATGACAATGCCGGCGGGACCGCCGACAACATGGCCGGCCAGGCCGGCGGCGAGCGTTCCCGGCACGCCTTGCGCGGCCTCCTTCAGCGCGTCCATGAAGTTCATCGCGGTATCCGACCCGCGCGCCCTGGCGAGATCGTCCGCCGTCGCCACCCGCTGGAGGTCGTCATGCAGCGACTTCAGCCGGGCCATCTGGCCCTCGGTGAATGACTGGTATGGATTGAGCGGCGCCCTCGGGTCGCGCGACTGAATGACTTCGTTCATGAACCGGTGGACCCGGCTGTATTGCATCCGGTTTTTGTCGTCGTAGAGTTTCGGCTCCGCCTTCTGCATCGCCTCCTGTGCCTCGATCGCGCGCTGCGCCTCGGCGTAATCCGAAATCGCCTTGCGGAAGCCAGGCGCCGCCGGCTCGATGGCGCCGTCGATCGCTTCCTTGACGCGAATGAGCGCGGCCTG
>Ga0070731_10005670_pt1 | contig 10206 bp, 9 predicted proteins | sample Coa_R1_2_FD_66448 | JGI IMG/M metagenome (GOLD analysis project Ga0070731, IMG submission 66448) | Surface soil microbial communities from Centralia Pennsylvania, which are recovering from an underground coalmine fire - Coalmine... | ecosystem: Environmental > Terrestrial > Soil > Unclassified ... | reverse complement strand
CGCAGCTCGGGCCAGGCTTCCTGGAATACGTGCACCAAACGAAGCGGACGTGCCGCCGGTGCCGTACCCAGTTGCAGCGAGCACCTCGCGCGCCGGTCATAGTGCCGGCAGGCATGATGCCCGAGCCGCCCGAGAGCAAAGGTGACGAGCCCTCGCCCGCGGGCACCGCACTCGCTCCACCAGCCGCTGTCACGCGACTGGCGTCCTTCACGTGAGCGAGATTCGGGACCGTTGTATCTGAACAAGTGACAAATGTCAAGGTTCCGTCACACCAATTGCGACTTGTCTCGGCGGCCGCCCGTCGCTATATAGCGCGCATTCGCGATTTGGCCTGACTTGAACGTCTCGCCCTTAACGCATGGTCGGGAAAACCGGTTATCCGGGAGGATCATGTGGTCTAAGCGGCCTTTCCCAAGCACACGCAAATCCGGATTTGAACCGTGCGAATGGTTCGCACGGCCACAAAACGCTTTGATGCGTTTGCCAAAGGAGGGCCATGATGGCTCGAGGTACCGTTAAGTTTTTCAACGCCCAGAAGGGCTATGGCTTCATCGCGCAGGACGCGGGTGGTCCGGATGTGTTCGTTCACATCTCGGCCGTCGAGCGGGCCGGCATGAGCAGCCTCGTCGAGGGGCAGAAAGTATCCTTCGATGTCGAAGCCGACCGCCGCAGCGGCAAGTCGGCCGCGACCAATCTGCAAGCGGCCTGATTGATACCTATATGAGGCGCCGGCGCCGGATACTGGCGCCGGCTTTTCATTTCGATCCTGGGCGATAACCAAGAACAATGACGGAGAAAGATCATGCCGAGAAAGCCGGGATTGAATTCCGAATTCGTAATGTTCGACGTCGTCTATGAGGACGGTACACAGCGCTCCAACCGTAAGGTGCCGCGCGCGCTGACCGGCGGCATCGACGGCGACAAGCCGGCGCACGAATTTCTCATCGAACAGGACCGCGAGATCGCCGAAAAATCCGGCCGCCCGCCCGCCAAGATCAAAAGCATCGTCCGCTCGGATGCGAAGGATAAGAAGAAAAAGGCGGCCTTCTATGCCCACGCCGAGGATAAGGCGTAACATCAGTGGCGGTAGCCTGACGGTCGCCATGAGGCCGATATAGAGCGCTTGCTCCCAGCGGTGGAGAAGCGTCTAAACGCACACATTCGGGGTGCCGCGGGACTTCCGTTTCGCCCGCGATTTCGGACATATCGATGCGCCGCACCAAGGCACGCGATGCGCCAGGACCGGCCAAAGTGCGACGCAATGTTGGGGCAGCGTTTCCACCGTCCCCCGCTGGCTTTGCCAATCGAAAGAGCAGCTCAACTAGGCCCGAGCCTCAAGGATCATGTTGAACGGCCCCGCCGTTGCTCTTCGAACCTTGGTGAACCCGCCAGCGCGGATGACCTCGCTGAGCTTGGCCTCGCCGGCCTGCGCACCCAAACCTTCGCCGACTTCCTGATCCAGCGATGTCGGCACGCAGATCATGGTCGAGGCGTTATAGTAGAGCCGTCCGACCGGATTCATGTTGTCCTGCGGACGATCACCCGCTATCGGCTCGACGATCATCCAGGTGCCGTCGGCTTTCAAGATGCGACGCATATGCCCGGCGCAGCCTTTGGGATCGCCCATGTCATGCAAACAGTCGAAACACGTGACAAGGTCGTAGCCGGATTCCTTGATCTCCTTGGCGCTTGCCTCCTTAAAGCTTACCCGGCCACCCAGCCCATGTGATGCGGCATGCCGGTTTGCCTCTTCGACCGAAGGCGCGTGGAAATCGTACCCGACAAACTGACTCTTCGGAAAAGCTTGCGCCATCAGCAGCGTCGAAAAGCCAACGCCGCAGCCAACATCGGCGACCTTAGCTCCCGACTTCAGCTTTGCTTCGACTCCGTCAAGGGCCGGCATCCAGTTCTGTACAATGTTGTTCACATAGCCCGGTCGGAAGAACGCGCCTGTGGCGCAGAACAGGCAACCCGCCGAATCGCCCCAGCGCACGCCGGCGCCGGTGCGGAAAGAGTGCTCAACCTTTGGCTCTCCCTCGATCATGGCGGCCACGAGTTCGAAAGCGCCCGCAAGATAAACTGGACTGTCTTTTTCAGCGAACACCATAGCCTGCTCGGGCGACAAGCTAAATTTTTTCGAATCCGCGTCGTAATCGATGTAGCCGCTCGCCGCTTGCGCAAGCGCCCATTCGCGGACATATCGCTCGGTCAGGCCGCCCGCCCGTTTCGCCAATTCATCAGACGTGGCAGGGCTGCCTTTGTGTAGTGCGTCGAACAGACCAAGTCTCAGTCCGAGGCGGACCGTCGGCACGCTGAACGCGCCGCCAAGGTCCCCCAGCATTTTGCCGATGAATGCATTGAGTTTGTTTTCGTCCAGTTGCGCCATGTTTCGATCTCCTCTTTGACGTGATGCGCGCAGCCCCGAGCCCGCGCCGACGCGCCGCAGCCCGGGACGGTGTAGATATTCTGGCTTTTTTGACGTGATCGCCGGCCGATGGCATACGGCCGCGGTTCGCCCTCGGGATTTCGGCACATCCCGCTCGCGGCTCTGCAAGGAGGTTACACGAATTCGCTCCGAGGAGGGGTGAGAAAATTATCTCGCATGTCGGCTGTCCCCCATCGCGTCGAGAAGTGCGACCGCAAGAAACTAAGCCAGGGTGGGATGCTCACCGATGTCGCTACTCGTTCAACAATCCGAGTCAAAGGCGAAACTTCGGTCAGTTGCCAACTCGTAGACCGATTGCATGACGGCAAGAATTGCGGCCATTCGATCAGTTGTCGCGCGGATACGCCGCCGCCGACCTTTGACGGCGATTTACCGCTTAGAGGGGAACTGGAACGCGCCGCCGCGAGTGACTTTATACCGCAGCCTGCCCGCGCAGACGGAGCTTGACAGGAAAACCACGAAGCACACCATCCGACATCTGTACGCATCAGCCGATTACAAAATCCTGCAGGCTCCGATAACGAGCCGCTTTAGAAGCAGAGCAGGCGGCTGACCCGATGCAGCTCTCTTGAAACGGTGGCGCTTGCGGCCTGATACGCCACGCGTGATGTGCCGCGCATGCCGGTTGCGCCGCCGACCGAAAATTGCGGGCCCTCGATTGTTGGGCGAAATTCTGGGAGGACACACATGCAATATCGTCACGGGCTGGCGCTCGCCAGCGCGCTTTTGGCATCATTGCCGCTTGCGGCCCACGCAGCGGATACAATCAAGATCGGCTTTCCCATCCCGTTGTCCGGACCCGTCGCGGTCTATGGCGAACCGGTCCTTAAGGGCGCCCAACTGGCGGTCTCCGAGATCAACGCCAAGGGTGGGCTCCTCGGCAAAAAGATCGAGCTGGTGGTGCGCGACAGCAAAGCCAACGCCGACGAGGCCGTACGGCTCTCGCGCGAGCTGATCATCAAGGACAACGTCGATTTCCTGGTGGGAACCGTGACCTCAGCCGAGGCGCCAGCGGTGTCGACCGTCGCCAAGGAAAACAGGATCGTTTTCATCGCGCCGGTCGCGGAAACGACGCGGCTCACCGACGCTGCGCACATCCATCCGTACATATTCCGCACCAACTCCAATACCGATGTCGACGGGCTGGCGTCGGCGGTTCTGATGGCCAGGTGGAAGAATGTCAAAACTGTCGCCACGATAGCTCCTGACTACGCCTACGGGCGCGACCTCATCGCGGCGTTCGTCGCGAATCTGAAGAAGCTGCGGCCGGACATCCAGATCGTCGACCAGCAATGGCCGAAACTGGGTGAACCCGATTTCACCTCCTTCATCACCGCACAGATGAGCAAGAAGCCGGACGCGGTCGCTTGCGCGGTGTTCGCCGGCGACTTCGTCACCTTTGCCAAAGAGGCAAAGCCGCTCGGCTACTTCAAGATGATCGATAATCGCATGGTCGACCCCGGTGGCGTCGGCAACATCGAGGAAGCGCAAGCGCTTGGCAACGACTATCCCGACGGGATCATCGCTCAGTCGGTCGATCCGGTGATCTGGACCGTCGGCCATGAGCCGCCGGCGCACGCCCAATACATCGCCGCGTTGCGACAGTTCACCCACGAGCAATACCCGCCAAGCTTTGCCATTCAGGGCTACATATCGATTAACGCCTTGGCCGATGGCATCAAGAAAGCCGGCAGCACCAATTCCGATGCGGTGTCGAAGGCGTTGATCGGCATGACGTTTGACACGCCGGTCGGCAAGCGCACCTTCAGTGTCAAATCGCACGAGACATTTCCACCCGAATTCTACGGCGTCATGGTCAAGGAGGCGGCCTATCCATTCGCGGTTGTGAAAGATCCAGAACTGCTGCCAAAGTCCTTCACCGAGACAAACTGACTTGCGCCCGCCGCTGCAAGCGATTGGCCGCGGTGCGTAGGTTGGTCTCTCACTCGTTCACGCGTAAGCTAGTGGGATGAAATTGCGCGGTGGCCGCTCAAATTTTTGAGAGTGGCCACCGCTGCAAAGTTAGGGTCTGACGATTGGGCTGGACCGCTCGCGGTCACGAACTTAACAGCGGACAGGTCGCCACCGTCACCCCGGCAGGCTCGTTTCCACGTCGACTTCCATTCGGCCAACTTTGAGGTTCATGGCGGCAGGTCATCACAGCCGTGCTGTGAGGCCAAAGGCGCGCGCCTGCGGTCGTCGTAGACGCTTCCGTCCTGAACAAATATTCATGATCTCAGGGAGAAGGATGACCAAAGTTTAATTTTGCATGGCATGATTTGCGCACGATCGCTCGCTATTTTTTGTTTCATCAACAACCCCGTCAACAATGCCATAGGAGGCATTCAATGTGGAAAGCAATCTTTACCGGAGCGACCGCACTCACGCTGATCGGCGGCGCGCTTGCTCATGCGCAGGACGTGAGGCCGGGTTATCCCGGCACCATGACCGCGCAACATCACCCGCGCTCGCCTGAGGAAAGAGCTGCGTTCATCGACGCGCGCATTTCCGGGCTGAAGGCAGACTTGCACCTCACCGCCGCGCAGGAGAAGAACTGGGCGCCGTTCGAAACCGCTGTGCGCGATGCCGCCAAGGACCGCGCCGCACGCTTCGCGGAACGCGAGGGTAGCGGCGGTCAATCTGCATCCCACGCCGACTTTAGAGCCGCCGCAGACGCCGATCAGAGAAAGATCGCCGCCGCGCTCGATCCGCTTTACAAGAGTCTCGACGCCGGCCAGCAGCAGGCATTCGCGGCCAAATTCGACGTTAGCGGCGAAGGCCGGCATTTCTGGTTCAAGCACCAGCGCGACTCGTGAAGCGTACAATCCATTAGTTCTTGACGATCGGACGCGAGTCGGAACTGTTGCACCGTTGCCAATACCGGAGCCGCCGGGTTCGCCCGGCGGCTTTTGTATGAGGACGGCATGTAACCTCAACAGAGGTGCATCGGATCGTAGCCGCTATCGCATTACTCTGAGAGTCGGCTACCTTATGCGTTGGGTTAAGCACGATTTGGGAGGACTGTCGTGAAGCTTCCTCATCGCAGGAATGTTCTGCATCTGGCGGCAGGTGCAGCCGCAGTTTCGGCTTTGTCGCGCAGCGCCGTCGCGTCGGATTATCCGGTTCGGCCTGTCCATGTGATCGTCTTCTTTGCCGCCGGCGGGGGCAACGACATTATCGCCCGCCTCATGGGTCAATGGCTGTCGGAACGACTCGGGCAACAATTCGTCATCGAGAACCGGCCGGGCGGCGGCGGCAACATCGGCACCGAGTTCGTCGTGCGGTCCGCGCCCGATGGCTACACGCTGCTCCTGATCTCTTCGCCGAATACGACCAACGGGACGCTCTACGAGCATCTCGACTATGACTTCATTCGCGACATCGCCCCGGTCGCGAGCATCAGCCGCGAGCCCAACGTGATGGTGGTCAATCCATCGGTGCCGGCCAAGACTGTCCCCGAGTTCATCGCCTACGCCAAGGCCAATCCGGGCAAGATCAATTACGCGACGGCCGGCATCGGATCCTCGCAGCACATGTCCGGGGAAATGTTCAAGATGATGGCCGGCGTCGACATGGTGCACGTTCCGCATCGCGGTTCGGCGCCCGCGCTGCAAAGCCTGCTCGGCGGGGAGGTGCAACTCATGTTCGCCAGCATGCCCTCGTCGCTCGAGTTCATCCGCGCCGGCAAGCTGAGGGCGCTTGCCGTGACGACCGCGGCCCGCTCGGCCGAACTGCCGGATTTGCCGCCCATCGGCGACTTTCTGCCGGGCTATGAGGCCAGTGTGTTTTATGGAATAGGCGCGCCCAAGAATACGCCGCCCGAAGTCGTCGAGAGACTCAACACGGAGATCAACGCAGGCTTGGCCGATTCCAAGCTCAAAGCGCGGCTCACTGACCTCGGCGGCGCAATTCTGCCGGGTTCGCCAGCGGAGTTCGGCAAGCTTATTGCAAGCGAAACTGAAAAGTGGGCCAAGGTCATCAAATTCGCGCACATCAAGCCGGAGTGATCGCGGGCAAGGAGCCGTGCATGGAAATCCAAAAGGAGCGGGTTGGCGACACTTATGTGGTGTCGGCCAGCGGTCGCCTCGACGGCATCTACAGCACGGCGTTCGCCAAGGAGGTGGCCGACCTGATCATCGAGACGAACCCGAAAATCCTGATCGACTTCGCCGAGATCGATTTCGTCACCAGCGCGGGAATACGCGCTGTCCTGCTGCTGATGAAAAAGGCCGAGGCCTCGGGCGTCGTCTTCGCGTTATGCGGGGTCAACGACCAAGTGCGGGAGGTCCTTAATGTCGCCGGGTTGGCGCCGGTTATCACCATTTACCCCGGGCGCTCCCAGGGCCTTGCGGCTCTGAACGCCTGATCGCCGCTCCGCGATGTGGCGATGGTGGCCGGATGGTCGAGCGTGGATGAGACTCGATAATGCAGCCTCATTGATGAACAATGTCAAAGGCATGATGACTTTGTTTCGCGCCAAGCGATACGCCGGAAGATTGCAGTCTCCCGGACTTCAGTTGACTCGCTGCAGAAAGCGCAGCGGCATTTGCACTATCTCTCATGGAATTGTGCAAGCAGGCTGGTGACACGCCTTGCTCTAATTGCCGTTTCACGACCAACCATCGCATGAAAGGAGACTAGCCGTGAACAAAACAGAGGTGCCCGAAAACATCGACCATCATCGCCGCCGCTTTTTCGGCGGTGCGGCGATGGCCCTTGCCGCCACCCAGCTCGGTATGATGGGATCGGCCGATGCGCAAACGAAGACGGACCAGTTGCCGCCGGTCAGGCCGGGGACGAACACGTCCTTCGCTTCGTTGAAGCAAATCAATGCCGGCGTCCTGAATGTCGGTTACGCTGAAGCTGGCCCCGCTGATGGGCCCGTGGCTATTCTTCTGCACGGCTGGCCGTACGATATTCACAGCTTCGTCGATGTTGCCCCTCTACTGGCGTCTGCTGGCTATCGGGTTATCGTCCCATACACGCGTGGTTACGGCACAACGCGCTTTCGTTCGCGCAAAACATTCCGCAATGCCGAGCAGGCGGCGGTCGCTCTCGACGTCATCAACTTGATGAACGCTCTCAAGATAAAGAAGGCGACCATCGGCGCTTTTGACTGGGGAGCGCGATCGGCCAACATCATCGCGGCGCTCTGGCCCGAGCGGTGCTCGGGACTGGTCTCCGTCGGCGGCTATTTCCTCACCAGCCCGAAAGCGCAAAAGGCTCCGTTGCCGCCGGCGGCTGAACTGCAGTGGTGGTACCAATATTACTTTGCGACTAAGCGCGGCGAACTTGGCTACGCCAAATACCGCCACGACTTTGCGAAGCTTATCTGGCAGACGGCTTCGCCCAAGTGGAACTTCGATGACGCCACATTCGATCGCACGGCGGCGTCATTCAACAACCCGGATCACGTCGCAATCGCAATTCATGACTATCGCTGGCGGCTCGGCCTGGCCAAGGGCCAGTCGAAATATGCCAAAATTGAAGAGCGGATCGCTGCGACTCCCGTCATCGCGGTGCCTACCATCTGCCTTGAAGGCGACGCCAACGGCGCTCCGCATTTTCCCGATGACACCCCCTACCGCAAGAAGTTCACGGGCAAATACGAATTCCGGCTTATCAAGGGCGGCATCGGTCACAACCTGCCGCAGGAGGCGCCGCAAGCCTTTGCCCAGGCCGTCATCGACGTCGGGAAGCTTTGATCCGGCGTCGTTGACGTCTCCGGATCATGTTCGGGGCACCATGCGCGTCGCCGCGTAAGCCAGCGCGAGCACGGCGACGACGCAGACCCAGAGCGCGCCATAGCCGCCGCTGAGATCGTGCACGAGGCCAAGCAGCGGCGGCGCGCCGATGATGCCAAGCTGATTGAGCGCCATGGCAGTGCCGAGCGTGAGCCCGACCTGATCGGCCGGTGCGGTTTCGGCGAGATAAGCGACCCACGGTCCGTACCAGCCGAGCCCGAAGAAGCCGAGCCATGCCGCGAGGAGCGCGAGCGCCGGCTGCGGGGTCTGCGGCGGAACAAATAGTAGAACGAGCACGCCGCTCGCCACCGCGATCATGGAGAGCGTCAATATGCGAAAGCGCAAAGGCGGTGCTCGGTCGCTCCACGCCGCAAGACCGACGCGGCCGACGGCGCCTGCCGCCTGCGCCAGCGCCAGGAAAAAGGCGCCGCGCGTGAGCGGAATGTTCGCTTGGTCGCGCAGGTCGAGCATAAGCCAGGTCAAAATGCCGTATTGAGCGCTGACCAACGCCAGCCCGGCGATCATGGCGTTGCGCATCCACGGCTGTCGCAGCAGCGCGGCGACAGCCGCGAAGGTCAACGACGCGCGCTTTGGCGCCGCTTCGATTTCGGCGGATGGCGGGCGATAGATCAGCGCGAATACAAGCCCGCCGCCAAGCGCCGCGACCGCACCGGCGACGAACGCAGCGCGCCAGCTCCACGCCGCCGCCACGGCGGGCAAGATCGCCGCCGCGAGCGCGCCGCCGAGCGGCAGCCCGGCCTGGCGTATGCCCATGGCGAGGCCAAGCCGCTCGCCGCGAAACCAGGTGGAGACCGATTTGCTGCCGCCAGGCTGCGTCGCGCTGTAGCCGAGACCGGCAACAAACAACCACATCAGCAGCGCGCCGTAACTGGTGCTGGTCGCGGCGAGAGCGAAGCCCGTGCAAAGAATGACGGCACCGATGCCGATGATGAGCCGCTCGCTCTTGCGGTCGAGCAGGTCGCCGACAAACAATAGCGAGAACAAAGGCGCCGCATAACTCGCGGTGATGAGCAAGCCGGTCTCGGCGGCCGAGAGCTGAAAATCCCGCTGCAGGAATCCGGCGAGTGCGGCGAGCCCGAGCAGCGCGAACGATGCCGTGGCTTGCGCCAGCGTCGCCGCCGCCAGCACCAGCCAGCGGTACGAAGTTGGGTTGACCGCCATTCTAACCAGTGATCTTACGGCCCAAGCTCAGCGAACACTGTGATCCGTCACCCTGAGGTGCGAGCGTTAGCGAGCCTCGAAGGGTGCGGCCGCAGCATTCCGGGCCGCCGCCCTTCGAGGCCCGCGCCTCGCGCGGGCGCCTCAGGGTGACGGTTAATTGTCGAGGAAGCTTCTGAGCTTGCGCGAGCGCGACGGATGCTTGAGCTTGCGCAGCGCCTTCGCCTCGATCTGGCGGATGCGCTCGCGGGTCACCGAGAACTGCTGGCCAACTTCTTCCAGCGTGTGGTCGGTGTTCATGCCGATTCCGAAGCGCATGCGCAGCACGCGCTCCTCGCGCGGGGTGAGCGAGGCGAGCACGCGCGTCGTGGTCTCGCGCAGGTTGGCGGCGATCGCGGCCTGATCGGGCAGCACGGCGTTCTTGTCCTCGATGAAGTCGCCAAGGTGCGAATCTTCCTCGTCGCCGATCGGTGTTTCCAGCGACAGCGGCTCCTTGGCGATTTTCAGAACCTTGCGCACCTTCTCCAGCGGCATGCCGAGCTTCTCGGCCAACTCTTCCGGCGTCGGCTCTCGGCCGATCTCGTTGAGCATCTGGCGCGACGTGCGCACGATCTTGTTGATGGTCTCGATCATGTGCACGGGGATGCGGATGGTGCGCGCCTGATCGGCGATCGAACGGGTGATCGCCTGCCTGATCCACCACGTCGCATAGGTCGAGAACTTGTAGCCGCGGCGATACTCGAATTTATCGACCGCCTTCATCAGGCCGATGTTGCCTTCCTGAATGAGGTCGAGGAACTGCAGGCCGCGGTTGGTGTATTTCTTGGCGATGGAGAT
>Ga0070731_10005669_pt1 | contig 10206 bp, 9 predicted proteins | sample Coa_R1_2_FD_66448 | JGI IMG/M metagenome (GOLD analysis project Ga0070731, IMG submission 66448) | Surface soil microbial communities from Centralia Pennsylvania, which are recovering from an underground coalmine fire - Coalmine... | ecosystem: Environmental > Terrestrial > Soil > Unclassified ... | reverse complement strand
GGCATTGACGACTGAGGCCACCCACGAAGGGCCGGAACCATTGTTGTCACCCGGGTGATCGGACGCCTTGGTTGTCGGCGTCACGAAGACGACCGAAGCCAGATTTTGGTTCTTGATGTCCGTAAGTACCTGCGACGGAGGAACGATGACGTTCGCCTGATACTCTTGCTGATTCTTCCATATCGGCTTCAGTGCATCGACGGCATTGATAATAAACGCGCCGGTGTGCGCCTGATAGTATTTCCAACTGATGCCGGCGCCGTCGAGCAGCGTAAAAATGGAACGCCGGTCGAAACATGGGAAGACGCGGCGCGTCTCGTATCCTTTCAAGTTTATCACCGGTACGTTACTGCCGGGAGGCGAGTCGCATCCACCGAGGCTGTTGCCAACGTCTTCGGCTGCCCGTAGGCGCGAGCCGTCATGGATCGTCGAAGTTCCACTGACGATGTACTGGTGCGCCGGAAAGCTGGGACCCTCGTTCGTTTGGAACATGTCGTCGGCGAACGTGTACGTCTCGGCCATGTCGTAGTAGGGCTGGACGTCGGCCTGCAGCACGTATCCGTACGGCCTGACACTCGGCGCCGCACAGCCGCGATGCTTGGTGCAATTCGAGGGATCGAGATTGAAGCCGTTCAGCGCGCCGCCGTTGTATTCGATCCTCCAGGCTGGGTAGTGATTGTGTTGCATGTCGTACGGCGCGTTGAGATGCACGCCTTCCAAGGTGACTTTTTGATTGTAGGAATTGAGTCCCCACGACTGCGTGTTAGCGCCCGGGAGTAACTGAAAGAGATTGTCGACCGAACGATTCTCCTGCACGATGATGACGACGTGAGTGATCGATGTACCGCTCGTCGCGTGGCGCACTCGCATCGGAGCCGACTGCGTTAGCGTTTGCGATCCGTCGATCTGCCGGCCGCCGCAGCCGGCAAGCGTCGTTGCGATGACGAACACACCTGAAGCGTAACGGTTACCGTCCGATATTTTCATTGGGAACCTGTGCCGCGCTAAAGTAGCCGCGGATTATTTCTGTGCTGCCGTCACGCCGAGCGGGAAGTCGAAGTTGCCCGTAAACACCGCGACGGGCGAACCACCGGCCGGGTACTTGAAAACCTCGCCGCCGTTGTTTCCTGCATCGCCGCAATAAATAAGCCCCTTAACGATCCACGTTTGCGCGCAGTCGCTAGAACCCGTGAGCTGTATTGTGTTCTTCAACGTCGCCGTCGTGCCACTTATGGTGTACTGATATATCTCGTTCGTCTCCTGATCGAACACCGTGACGTACGTGCCGTCCCACTGCACGGAGCCGGGAAACTGCACCGTGTTGCTGGTTGTGATCGCTTTGAACTTCGTGCTGCCCTTCGGGAGTTCGGATAGCCCGAAGCCCGAGCGGGCAAAGCCGTCTGCGAAGAGATTCCCCTGATTGTCGTAGCCGTCGAAGAACTCTGAGGACAGCGACGTGGTGTAGGTGGTGCCTGAGCCAGTCGCGTTCGTGTAGATTACGACGTCGCCATTGTCGTAGCTGCCGACTGCAAGGTCACCAGCGGTGTTCATGGCGCAGCTGGTCGGAAACGAGAAGGGGAAGGGGAGCGTCTTGATTGGGGTGTCGGGAACCTTGTACTCCGTGACCTGGTTCTGGCCTCCGACGTTCCACATGATCTTCTTCCCGTAGCCGTAGAGGGAGTTCGTACATCCTTGGCCACCGTCACCGTAGATGGAACCAACCTGCGCAACGCTCTTCGGATAGTCGAAGATGCTGGCATACGATTCGTAGTCGTTGAAGACGTACTCATATTTCTTCTTGCTATGATGGTCGGGAGCGATCGTCGCGTAGCGGGGCATCGGGCTCAGACGCTCTGCCGTTACGGGGCGGCCGTTCACAAAGAGCCTCTTACCGACGTATCGTACGTTTGCCTCAGCGGTTGACGGCGTAACAGTTGTGTCACCCTGAGCCTGTTGAAGGGCGCCACACGCTGATAGCATCGCGAGCGCAGCCAACGCGCCGGCATATTTCACTAAATTGTGCGTATTCATTAACGTTGCTCCTTGTTAAGTAGACCGATCGCTATACTCGGCGACGCTTCGGATGACCTGGAGTCGGCGCTGAAACTTGGCTTTGCGGCTAGCGCCGCTAAGGCAAGCTATTTCGGTGCAAGAATTAACTCGCCGATCCTTCTTCGATTGCCTTCGCCAAACCACATATTACCGTCCGGCCCCAGCACAATCTTCGCAAGTTGGAAAGTCGAGCTACCTTTTTTCGCGTCCGGGATGGTGTACGTACCCAAAATGTTCCCTTGCAGGTCCATGTTCAGAATCTGTCCGACAAAGGGGAGCGTAATCCACCAGTTGCCGTCGGGCCCTAGAGCAATTCCGTCGGCCTGACCTGGTATAGGGTATGTGGTGATGACGCCGTCGGGCGTTATCTTTCCCACATACGTGTTGGCCGTTGGACCGTCTGCTGCCGTGAACCACACGTTACCATCGGGGCCGAGCGTGATTGCCCATACGCCGTCGGCCGCGCTGATAGGAAAATCGGTTACGGTACCGCTCTGCGTCACGCGCGTTATCTTCGGGCAATTCGCGCTATTGCCGATCCAAAAAGTACCACTCGTATCTACGGTAATGAGATCTGGATAGCAATAGTATCCCGTCAGCCGTATTCTTTTTAGCAGCTTCGCCTTCGTCGAGAACTCGTCCAGTTCACCGTATAAGAACCCGAGGGTAACCACCCAAATGTTGCGACCGTACGGAACCAGGCCGGCCGTCCAAGCGTAGTAGCCTTTGGGCGGCCCATATTGGTAAATGTGAGTGCCAATAATAGTACCGAGCGTTTCGCCGTAATAGTCGGTGAACCACAGGTTGCCGTCCGGCCCGAGCGCCAGCCAATCAGCGTAGTCAACGCCATAATTGTTACGTTGCTTTTTGAGTCTGTAGGCATGAATCGTGTGATGCTTACTCAACCTACCGAGGTAGTTATAACCGACGGCGTTAAACCAAAGATTCCCCTGGCGGTCGAAACGTACGTCAAATGGATTCCCGAGATTCTTGCTACCTATTATAAACTCTCGGATCGATGGCGTCGCCATCGGAATCGCGACAGCGGAGGTACTCGCGGTCTGATATAACCCCGGTGTCTGCATACAGCCGACAAGACCGACAAGAAGCGTAAGGCGGGCACTATAGAGCAGCGCCTGCCGTAGCACCCCGCCAGCGAAGTTTCTCATGCGCGGCGGGAGCTTATTTCTGCGCTGCAGTCACACCGAGCGGGGTATCGAAGTTGCCCGTAAAGACCGCAACCGGTGAACCGCCGGCCGGATACTTGAAGACCTCGCCGCCGTCGTTACCCGCATCTCCGCAATAGATGAGGCCTTTAACGATCCAGGTCTGGGCGCAGTCCCCCGAACCTGAGAGCTGTACCGTGTTCTTCAACGTCGCCTTCGTTCCGCTGATCGTGTACTGATACAGCGCGTTGGCCAGTTGATCGAAGACGGTGACGTACGTGCCGTCCCACTGCACGGAGCCAGGAAACTGCACCGCGTTGCTCGTCGTGATCGTTTCGAACTTGCTGCTGCCCTTCGGGAGCTCGACGAGCCCGAAGTTACTGTTGGTAAAGCCATCGGCGAAAAGATTCCCCTGGTTGTCGTAGCCGTCGAAGTACTCTGCGTCCAACGGCGTGCTGTAAACCGTGCCCGACCCGCTCGCGTTTTTGAAGATTACGACGTCGCCGCCACCCGCGCCCGACTCAAAAAAGATGCCGACTGCAAGATCGCCGCTGGTATTCATGGCGCAACTGGTTGGAAAAGAGTACGTGACGGACAGCGTCTTGATCGGCGTGTCGGGAACTTTGTACTCGGTGATCTGGTTCTGGCCGCCCACGTTCCACATGATCTTCTTGCCGTAGCCGTAGAGGACGTTCGTGCACCCTTGGCCACCGTCGCCGTAGATCGAACCAACCTGCGCAACGCCCTTTGGATAGTCGAAAATGCTGGCGTACGTTTCGTAGTAGTTGAAGACGTACTCATACTTCTTCTTGCCACGATGGTCGGGAACTATCGTCGCATAACGGGGCATCGGGCTCAGACGCGCCGCCGTGACCGGCCTTCCGTTCACATAGAGCATCCTACCGACGTATCGCACATTTCGCCCAGCGGTTGACGGCGGAACCGCCGAGTCACCTTGAGACTGTCGAAGGTCGCCGCCACACGCGGACAATATAGCGAGTGCTAGCAGTGCACCGGCGTACTTCACTGGACCAGTCGAGTTCATTAAACGCGCTCCTTATAATTAGACACGGTTGCGTTACTTCGTTAGGCGACCAACCTTGACGAACACGTCTATGGTGGGCCTGGTAGGATTCGAAGTTTCTGGCTGCTCATCCTCACTCGCTATTAGCCGCCCGGGCTCACTGCGATTCATCCGTAGAACCGTTCGCTCAACGCCCATCTCGGTACCGTTAAACGAGTCCCGCTGCCGTTGATTCGTCCAGATTCGTCCGGATCCGCCAACAATTTTGAATTTTTTGTCCAAGACTTGAAGCGAGGTGATGCGTCATCTGCTCGACGTGGTAACCATGACGATGGGATTGGAGACAGAGCCGCGTAATTGCCGCTCCCCTCGGCGAAGCAACTGCTTCCGCTGGGATAGCTGACGGGCATAGCGAACGTTCTTAGGCGCTCGTCCGATCAGCTTCCGGGAGGCATCGCTCATGGGTTACTTGATTCGCTTAGCGTTCATCATCGGCGCGGCCGCGCTTATTGCTGGCTGCGGCGGGTCACAGCCGCCGATCGGCGCGCCGAGCGCGATGCCGCAAAACCAAAGCTCCACGATCGCATCGCGCGCCGTGCAAGGCTACAAACTTATTTACAGCTTTCCCGGCGGTGCCGGCGGATCCGACCCCGTAAATTCGCTGACTTTTGTAAACGGCATCGCATTTGGGACGACAAATTCCGGTGGCGACGTCTCTGGGTGTAATTGCGGAGTGGTCTTCGCCAGCGGGAAAGTGATCTATAATTTTAAGGGCGCGGCGAGCCAAGACGGCGGAGGTCCGACCGGCGATCTGCTACTGGTCGGAAAGACGCTTTATGGCACGACAAATAGCGGCGGCATGACCCGCGGCGTTTGCGCAAGCAATCCCGCTGGCGCCGGCTGCGGAACGGTTTTCGCGGCTGATACTGCGGGACACGAACGCGTCGTGTACCGCTTTAAGGGTGGGAAAGACGGCGAAGCGCCTGTTGGCGGTCTAGTCGTTCGCAAAGGCGTACTGTACGGTGCGACCGCGTGGGGCGGGACGGGCACCACGTGCACGAGCGGCACCCCTCCGGGCTGCGGCGTCATATTCGCCATCGATTTATCCGGTCACGAAAAAGTGCTACACCGCTTCACAGGCGGCCCCGATGGGGCCTATCCGCTCAGAGGTCTATTCTTTTTGAGCGGCGCGTTGTATGGAACAACTTTTAACGGAGGAGCGAGTTGTCCTTACGGGCCCGGATGCGGAACGGTCTTTCGCATCACACCTTCTGGCGACGAGTCGATTATTTATGCGTTCAAAGGCGGAAGCGATGGAATGTTCCCGCTGGCTCCGCTCATCGGAGTACATGGTTTGCTGTACGGTACTACGACGGTTGGAGGCTGTTCGCGTAAGTGTGGTTCTTCCGAGGGCTATGGAACTATTTTCAAAATGAGCGCCTCCGGGAACGAGACGATCCTCTACCGCTTCCCTCACTACATCAAGGGGCAGAAGGGCCAGCCCGGCCCCGAACAGCCGGCCGGGACCTTAGTCTTGCTCAACAATCGACTGTTCGGCACCACGCAAGCCGGTGGATGTTTTGCATGCGAGGGTACTATCTACAGCGTAACACTAAAGGGCCGCGTTACAATCCTCTACGCGTTCACCTCCGGCTCCGGGAACGGTCAGGATCCGGGGGGACTGACGATCGAACCGTCGACGCAAACATTGTATGGCAGTACGCGAGGCGGCGGCTCAAGCGGCAATGGAACAATTTTCAGTTACACGCAATGACCTAGCCGTTCGTCCGGATTCGCCCGCACAGACTGCGATTTATGGTGGGCCTGGTAGGATTCGAACCTACGCGCAACCAGTTATGAGCCGGCCGCTCTACCGCTGAGCTACAGGCCCCACATCGTGCTCTGCTTCCGCCGTTCGTCGCCGGTTACATTCAAAGCCGCAAGTGCCTCTCAACGCGCGTGGCGCAGCGGCGGTGGAACGTATGTGTACTGCGAACGGTTCCACCGCGCCGAGCTGCAGCACACGTTATAGGCCTCGTCCAAAAAACGCGTTAGCAGGTCGTCGGGCTGGGCCGCATCGCGTATCGCGCTATAGGGAAGAATCCACTCGCGGAACTGGTCCGACCAGATCGTGCCTTCGACAAGCGCGATCTCGCTGCAGCCGGACGGCTCGGGATAGATGTAGCCGTAGTAGAACGGTTCGTTGGCGGCGTCGCCAGGATAGAAGCCGGCGTTCATCATTTCGGCATCGAGATCGTATTTGAAAAGGTAGCCGCGATCGAGCGGTGCGGGAACGTGATTGCCCGTAAAGAGCAGCAACGCCAGGTCCAGGGCGCCCCACCACAGCTGTATGCCGGTGCGGCCGAAAAAGTGAGCCCGCCAGCGATCGAAGACCGCCTGCGTCGCGCTCATCAATGCGAGCCATTGCCCGGCATGCTCCGCGATCAACGTCGGCGGACGCTCGTCGCGATCGAGGGGCGTGGTGTCTGGAACCTCCTGCGGAATCGGCGAGAGCGTCACCTCGACGTCCAGCGCGCGCAATGCCGCGAGAAGCGCCGCGTAAACGGCGGCGATATTCGGCAGCTCCGCGAACGGCACGTCCTCCCGGCGTCCATCGCTGGCGTGAATCTCGATGCGGCGATCGACGAGCTTCAAACGAAGCTCGACGAGCCGCAGCCCGACCGGGATTGGCGTGGTCGTGAAGCCGTCCGGCGTCATATAGAGCGCCGTGAATATGAAGTTCGGCTGATGCGGCGCGAGCGCCAGGCGCACCTTGCCGAACATTTGCGCGATCGAGTGCAGCGTGTGTTTCGTCGGCGCCCAGTCCGCGAAGTCCAGCGCCGGCCAAGCCGTTTCCATAGCAGCCATTGTACAACGGCTTGCGTTCTCCGTTTTTGGAGTGTATAATCTCCAGAACAGGATAACACGCGGAATGACCGTTCTCACCTACCCGGAAAGCTGGTACGCGGCGCCGGAGCTCGTCGACATCACCTCGCCGGAGGAGCGCAAGCGCCTCGGCCCCTCGGCGCTCAAAGCCTTCTTCAATATCGTCAAGTGCTGGCATCTGCGCGACGAAGACGCAATGCGTCTCTTGGGCGGAATGGCCAGCAGCACGTACTACGCGATCAAGAAATCGCCGCGGCGTGCGGTCGATCCCGACACGATGCTGCGCATTTCGTATCTCGTCGGCATCTTCAAAGCGCTCAACATTCTGCACGGCAAAGCGCTCGCCGATCGATGGATCACGTTGAAGAATAGTAATCCGATCTTTCGCGGCAACACGCCGCTAGAGTACATGGTTCGCGGAGGCATTCCGGCAATTCAGCTCGTTCGGCGTCTGCTCGACGCGCGCCGTGGCGGCATCTAAGAACGTTCCGCCGCTCTCACTCGTCCGCCGTAACGAGACGCATCGCCTCATCGCGTCGAAGCACGGGGAGAGCGTGCTCAACCGCATCGCCGATTCGAGCCGTCATCTCAACGACATTTTCAAACTCGACATCGCCACCAACGAACGTACCCTCGTCGAGGGCGGCATTCCCGGCGGGATCGACGTTCACGAGCTCGTCTTCGGTTTACCTTACGCGCAAATCGTCAACGCGGCGTTTACTCACCCGCATCCGCTCGGCAGCCGCTTCAACGGTCCGGACCGCGGCGCGTGGTACTGCGGCTACGAAATCGAGACCTCGATCGCGGAGATCGCATTTCACAAGACGCTCGATCTGCTCGAAATCGGCGTGCTGGAAGACGACGTCACGTTCGACGACTACACCGCCGACTTCAGCGCCGAGTTTCACGACCTGCGCCGCGGCAAGCGCTTTGCGGAATACTTGGATCCGCAAAGCTACGTCGCCTCACAGCAATTTGCGGAGAGACTTCTCGCAGCCGGCTCGCTCGGCGTCGTCTATCCGAGCGTACGAAACGCGGGCGGAACCTGCGTCGCGTCGTTTCGTCCGGCGCTGGTCATGAACGTCGCGAAGGGTGCGACCTACCGCTTTCGCTGGAGCGGCGACGCGGTTCCCTCGGTCGCGCCGGCGTAGCGCGCCGCTGCGCCGAGCTGATCCTCGATCGCCATGAGTCGGTTGTATTTCGCCGTGCGATCGCTGCGCGACAGCGATCCCGTCTTGATTTGACCCGCGCCGGTCGCGACGGCGAGGTCGGCGATTGTCGTGTCCTCGGTTTCGCCCGACCGGTGCGAGATGACCACGCCGAAGCCGGCCCGCTGCGCCATCGCGATGCAATCGAGCGTTTCGGTCAGCGTCCCAATTTGATTCACTTTGATGAGAATCGCATTGCCGGCGCCTTCGCTAATACCGCGCGCCAAGAATTGCACGTTCGTCACGAACAGGTCGTCGCCGACCAGCGCAATCCGTTTGCCGAGTGCTTGCGTCAGCTTCTGCCAGCCGGTCCAGTCGCTCTCCGCGAGGCCGTCTTCAATCGATACGATCGGATAGCGGTCGCAGAGCTCGGTGTAGAGCGCAATCATCTCCTCGACGCCGGCTGCGGTCTCGCGATTCAACGGATAGTAGCGTCCCTCGCGATAGAATTCGCTCGACGCCGGATCGAGCGCGATCGCGACGTCGGTCCCCGGGCGGTAGCCGGCGCGGTCGATTCCCTCAACGATGAGGTCGAGCGCCTCTTGCGGCGTCGCAAGCGGCGGCGCGTAGCCGCCTTCGTCGCCGACCAGCGTTTGCAGCCCGCGGTCGTGCAAAATCGCGCCGATTGCGTGAAAGACCTCGCTGCCCCAGCGCACCGCTTCGGCCTCGCTCCCAGCGCCGCTCGGCACGATCATGCACTCTTGAAACTCCAACGCTCCCTCTGCGTGCTTGCCGCCGTTGATCACGTTCATCATCGGAACCGGAAGCGTGGCGGCGGTTGGGCCGCCGAGATACCGGAAGAGCGGCATCGAAAGGCTCGCCGCCGCGGCGCGCGCGACCGCGAGCGAAACGCCGAGAATTGCATTTGCGCCGAGATTCGACTTGTTTGCCGTACCGTCGAGCTCGATCAGCCGGGCATCGATTTCGCGCTGTGCCGTTGCGTCGAGGCCTTCGACGGCCGGACCGAGCACGTCGTTGACGGCACGCACCGCTTTGCGTACGCCCTTGCCGCCGTAACGGTTCGAATCGCCGTCGCGCAACTCGACCGCTTCGTTCTCGCCGGTCGACGCACCGGACGGAACCATCGCTTCCTCAACGGCGCCGAAGCTGGTAGCGACCGTAACGGCGACGGTAGGATTGCCGCGCGAGTCGAGCACTTCGCGCGCGTGGACGCCTTCGATCATCGGATTACCGCCGCCGCGCAGCGATTCCAGCGACACGCCTATTCCTTGATCCAGCGTTCGAGATCGTGCCGGCGCGAAACGAAATCTTTATCCTCGAAGAAAATTTCGAGCTCGCGGCTCGCACTCGCTGCGCTGTCGCTTCCATGGACGAGATTGCGCCCGATCGTCTGAGCGAGATCGGCCCGGATGGAGCCCGGCGCGGCATCGAGCGGATTCGTCGCGCCGATCAGTTGCCGGCAGCCGTCGATCGCGCCTTCCCCTTCGACTCCCATCGCGACCAGCGGGCCGCTGGTGATAAAGGTTACGAGATCGTCGAAGAATGCTTTGCCCTTGTGCTCGGCATAATGATCGCGCGCCCGGTTGCCGTCGAGCTGCATGAGCTTCATTGCCGAGATGATGTATCCGCGCCGTTCGATACGCGCGGTGATTTCGCCGATCAAACCGCGCGAGACGGCATCCGGCTTGACGAGGATGAGCGTACGTTCTGTGGCCATGTAAGCCGCTTAACTGCTCCGCTTGCTCCCCCCTGCGAGGCTCGGCAGGTCGTCCGCCGTCCGGTTTAACATGAGACCGGCGTGATTTCGTCAGGGCCTTATGCGACGGTCGCGCGGGATTTAGCCGGCACGGCGTTCCGTTCTATTCGATACGTCGAGGAGACCGCAAGCACCAATGCCGACGCGGCCGAT
>Ga0070731_10005667_pt1 | contig 10207 bp, 9 predicted proteins | sample Coa_R1_2_FD_66448 | JGI IMG/M metagenome (GOLD analysis project Ga0070731, IMG submission 66448) | Surface soil microbial communities from Centralia Pennsylvania, which are recovering from an underground coalmine fire - Coalmine... | ecosystem: Environmental > Terrestrial > Soil > Unclassified ... | reverse complement strand
CCTTCGGGCGCGAGGCGTACCGGTCGGGTCACATCCCGGGTGCGGTGTTCCTGGACGTCGAGCGGGACCTGTCGGACGAGCCGGGGCCCGGCGGCCGGCATCCGCTGCCATCGCCGGACCGCTTCACAGCGGCGGCAGCGCCGGCAGGGATCGAGCACGGCGTCTTCGTCGTCGCCTACGGCTCGCTCGGCGGGGCGGAGCGCCTCTGGTGGCTCCTGCGCCACTTCGGCCACGACGACTGTGCCGTGATCGACCTCGAGTCGTGGCGAGGGCCGCTCGAAACCGGTTCGCCGCAGCGCGGTGAACCAGCTTCCTTCGTCCCCCGTGAGAGAACCGACGACGTGGCGTCCCTGGACGAGGTCGCGTCCAGGCTCGGCGAGCTCGTGCTCGTCGACGCGCGCGTACCGTCACGATGGCGCGGAGAGCCGAATCCGGTCGACCGCGTCCCGGGACGCATCCCAGGCGCCGTGAACGCCCCGTGGAACGAGCCGCTGCCGCGGGTTCCGGACGGCGACGTGGTCGCGTACTGCGGCTCCGGGGTCACTTCGTGTGTCGTGCTCCACCGCCTGCACCTCGCCGGCCGAGCCGCGAGGCTCTATCCCGGCTCCTGGTCGGAGTGGGAGCAGTATCCCGAGCTGCCCGTGGAGCGGAACTAGGCCGCCGCGGCGGCCGTCGACGTCGAGTACGGCGCAAGGTACTGCTCCCACCGCGTCGGGATCTTCGGCGTCGCGAGCTTGATGAACAGCACGGCGGCGGGCGGCCGCGGAATGTGCAACAGCTCCATGTGCACCTCGTGCGGCAGGCGGTTGCCCTTGCGGAGGTTGCACGGCGCGCACGAGGTGACCACGTTCTCCCAGCTCGACTCGCCGCCGCGCGAGCGCGGAATGACGTGGTCGAGGGTCAGCCGGCCGCTCGTCGTGCCGCAGTACACGCACCGCCAGCCGTCACGGGCGAACAGCGCCCGCCGCGAGATCTTCCGCTGGACGAGGCGCGGCACACGGACGTAGTGCACGAGGCGAATCACGTGCGGCCAGCGGTAGGTGCTGCTCGCCGACCGGAGTGGTCGGTCCAGCTCCTCGACGACCTCCGCCTTGCCCTTGTAGACGAGGACGTGGGCACGGCGCAGCGAGCACACGTTCAGGGGTTCGTAGCTCGCGTTGAGGACGAGAACCTGCTGCACCTTCGCGGAATGTAGCCAAAGACGCGGAGATCGGAGGCCGCGCGTCAGCGGCCCATCGCGCGCTCGACAGCCTCCTGCTCCTCGGGAGAGAGCGCCACCGACGCCCGGCCCTGCTCGAGCTCCTTCATGTAGATGCGCGCGTAGTCCCGGCCCTGAATCGCCGTCATCACGACGCCGCTGCGACCGGCGTCGAGCATCGCCAGCGACGCCGACTGATGGCCGCCGGTGTCCTCGTAGGCGTCGTAGCGGACGATCGCCGTGTTCGTCAGCGTCTCGTCGACGCGCCGGTCGACACGCGCGAGCCCGGCGGCGACCTCGTCGACCGCACCGTGGAGATCGTCGATCCGGCCCTGCAGCGAGACCGCGAAGTCGACGATGTCCTTCCGCCCGCCGGCGAGCAGCAGCTTCTGCGCCTCGCGCACTCGGCGCACCTTGATCCACGAGACCCACGCGAGGATCAGCCCGAGGGCCCCGACCGCACCGCCGGCGGCGGCGATGATCACTGCAGTCGTCGCCGTCACAGCGACCGAGCTTAGCGCCCCTTTCCGGCTAGCTCAGCGAGAAGATCACCGGGTACGAGGCCGAGTTGTTGTTCTTGTCGGCCTCACCGGGGACGGCGGCGACGTCGACGCTCAGCTTCGCGGTCAACGCGATCAGCGAACCCACGTTGAACCCGGAGAAGTGGACGACGACGTCCTGGCCGGGGTCGATCACGGCGATCGTCTTGGTCTGCACGATCGCCTTTCCCGAGGTCTGCGCCCGCTCGATCGTCAGCGTCACCTTGATGCCGACCTCCTGCGAGTTGCCTCCGTCGTGCACCGTCACGTCGAAGCCGAGGTTCGGCGTGGCGATGATCTTGTTCAGGTCGGTGTGCGTCGAGAGCACCTGCCCTCCCGGCGTGGCCTTCACCGACACGAGATTCGTCCCGTGCAGGCCCGTGACCTTGCCGCTCGAGGACGACCCGCGCAGCCGCTGAAGGAGGAGCGACATCGCGCTCTCCGTGACCATGTTCGGGTTGGTGACGAAGTGCGACTCGGGCGGCACGACCCCGCTGACGCCCTCGGACGCCATCACGTCCTTCGAAGGGCGGAGGAACAGGTCGTCCCAGACGACGTCGCTCGCCAGCAGGCGGGTCGCCTGCGCCGACAAGACCGACGCCTCCCCGCTCGACTTCGTGGCGCCGACCGCGCCGAGCGCGTCCGCCAGACCCTGGGTGCCGAGCACCCTCAGCTGCAGCGCCTCGACGGCCTGCACGTTTTGCGGACGGAGAGGCCCCGGCGCGTTCAGGTGCTGCGCGGCGTTCACGTTCTGGCGCTCCTGCTCGGCGAGCGCGGACAGCTTCGTCTGCAGCTGCGCCGGCTTGACGCCGGGAGTCGTGAGGTCGGCGGCGAGCGCGGTGCCGTCCGCCGCGGAGCTGCGGGCGATCGTAGTGAGCTTGCTCATGTAGTGGCTGTACTCGTCGTGCTTGCTCGTGCTCGCGCACGACTGGAGCAACAGTCCGAAGAACACGAGCACCGCGATCGCGATCGCGATCACCGCCAGCAGGCGGAGGAACGGCGTCAGGCCACGAGGTGGTCCGGCGGGCCGCCGGAACCCCGGCCGCGCGCCTCCCCGCCTCGGCAGCCGGACGCGGGACCCCTGGGCCTCGGTCGTCCGGGGCTCGTCATCGAAGAAATCGAACTCGAGGTCGTCGCCCGGAGGGTCCATGCCAGGGCGAATCTACCGCCAATATCGGCTGGAAAAGGTTCATTACCGGCTCGAAAAGGACTTGTCCGCTCGGCGCAGTACAAGCGGACGGTGTCCTCGGCAGCGCCTGCGAACGACCTCATCCTCGGGCGCTACCGGGCACTGCGACCCCTCGGATCGGGCGGAATGGGGCATGTTTGGCTCGCCCGCGACGAGCGGAGCGGCCTCGACGTCGCGCTGAAGATCGTCGCCCGCGAGGGCAAGGCGGGCTCGCGGGCGGAGCGCGAGGCGCGCGCCGCCGCCTCCCTGCGGCACGACCGCTGCCAGCGCATCATCTCGCTCGCGCGCGATCCGTCCCACGTCTACATCGCCTACGAGTACGTGCCCGGACGCACGCTGCGCGAGGCGATGCGCGCCGGCGAGCTCGACGATCACGCGGCGGTCGAGATCGCGGCGCAGATCTGCGAGGCACTCGCGCACGCGCACGCGAAGGGGATCGTCCACCGCGACGTCAAGCCGTCCAACGTGCTGCTCGCCGAGTGCGAGGACGTCGACGTGAGGCTGCTGGACTTCGGGCTGGCGCAGATGGCCGAGTTCGACACGCTCACCGCCCACGGCGACATCCCCGGCACCCTCGCCTACATCTCCCCCGAGCGGCTGCACGGCCGCGCCGCGACCCCGGCCGCCGACGTATGGGGCGTCGGCGTCGTCCTCTGGGAGGCGCTCGCCGGGCAGCACCCGTTCTGGGGCGGCGACATGGTCGAGACGTCGCACAAGATCCAGGAGGGCGCGCCCCCGCTCCAGACGATGCGACCCGATCTGCCGGACCGCCTCCTCGACGCGGTCTCGCGAAGCCTCGTCGCCAATCCGCAGCGCCGGCCGTCCGCCCGCGAGCTCGTCGACGACCTGCGGTCGGCTCCCCGCCGCCGCAAGAAGAGCGGTCCGGGCACAGCGGCTCCCCCGCGGTCGTTGACCGCAATCGCGTCCGCCCGCCTCCTGCCGGGCGCCCTGGCCGGGATCGTCTCCGGCTGGACTGCGGCGACGCTGCCGTTCTATCCGGCCGGGTGGCCGCTCGGCCTGGGCGCGCTCGGTGCGGCGCTCGGCTTTGCCTGGCCGCGGGCGGGCCTCGCGTTCGCGCTCGGCGTCGGCTTCTTCCCGCTCGCCAACATCTCCCTCGGGCTCGCGCTGCTCTACGCGGTGATCGCGGTCGCCTGGCTCGCGCTCGGCTGGCGGGACGCGCGAAGCGGCCTGCTGGTCGCCGTCGGTCCGCTGCTCACGCCGTTGGCCGGGCTCGCACTGATGCCGCTGGCGGTTCAGCTTGCCCGGGGACGGGCGCGCCGCGCTGCGCAGGCGGGCGCCGCCGTCATGCTCGCGGCGGTCGTCGCGGGCCTCCGCCGGGTGCCGCTCCCGTTCGACGGCTCGACGCCTCCGCTCGGGCTGGGCATCGCCGGCTCGAACCGGCCGACCGCCGTCGCCGGCGCCCTCTGGCGGCAGGTCCAAGACCATCCGCATCTGCTCGCCGAGTCGCTGATCCTCGCCGCAGCCGCCGCGTTGCTGCCGCGCGTCCGCGGCCGCGGCCCCTGGGCGGCGGCCGGCTTCGGTGCGGCGCTGCTGGCCGCAACCGCCCTCGCGACTCCCGGCGCGGCCATCCTGCCGCTCGTGGTCGCCGCCTGGTTGACGGCAGGCGTGCTGGCGATCGCGCCCGGAACCCGCGGATAGGGGGCTTACACTTCACCGCCGGGGTAGAACCCGGCCGGGAATGTCGATGCTGCGCACCATCGAGTCGAAGCTCGAATCGCTCTTCGAGGGCGTGTTCGGCCGCGCGTTCCGCACGAACGTCCAGCCGGTAGAGCTGGCCCGCAAGCTCGTCAAGGAGATGGACGAGCACCGCAACGTCTCGGTCTCACGGGTGTACGTGCCGAACGAGTACGTCATCTACCTGTCGCCCGACGACCGCGAGCAGTTCGCGGGTTACGAGGAGCAGCTGCGCGGTGAGCTCGCCGAGTACCTGGCCGAGCACGCGCGCCGCGAGAACTACGTCCTGCTGACGCCCCCGCAGGTTGGCTTCGAGTCCGACGACGACCTCGACGTGGGCGTGTTCGGGATCGCGACGAAGATGACGCAGCCCGCCGAGCGCGGAGCCGACGACGGCGCGCCGGAGCAGCCGGTCGCGGGAGCGACCATGGTCTACAAGCCGACCGCCCAGCCGACCGAGGCCGCCTCGCCGGTGGAGCTCGGCGTCCAACGCGAGGTCGCGGTGCTCGAATGGCAGGGGGCACGACACGAGATCTCGAAACGGCGCGTGCTGATCGGCCGCTCGCGGGACGCCGACGTGCGGGTCGAGGACCCGAACGTCTCGCGGCGCCACGCCGAGCTGCAGCAGGAAGGCGCGACCTGGTGGCTCGTCGACCTCGACTCGACCAACGGCGTCGAGGTCCACGGCAAGCGGGTGAAGCGGCTCAAGTTGGAGGACGGGACGCGTTTTACGATCGGCTCGACCGAGATCGCGTTCACCCGGGAGCTGCAATGACCGCAGCGTCCGGGGTGCTCGCCTCGGCGCGGGTCGAGTCGCTCCTGCTCGTCCTGAAGCTGGCCTTCCTCGTCGTGCTCTACCTGTTCATCTGGCGGATCGTCCGCTCAGCCGCCCGCGACGTCCGGCTGCCCCAGGAATCGATGATCCTCGCGCCGAGCCAGGTCGCGGGACTGATCCCGGCGCCGCAGCAGCGCGAGCTGGGGCACCTCGTCGTGGTCACCAGCCCGGCGCTCTCGGAGGGTGACGTGCTGGCGATCGACACGCATCCGCTGACGCTCGGCCGCGCGGCCAACAACGACGTCCCGCTTCCGTCCGACGAGTACGCGTCGGCGAAGCACGCCCGCATCGAGCCGCGCCGCGACGGGGTATGGATCGAAGATGTCGGTTCGACGAACGGCACCTTCGTCAACGGCATCCGCGTCACACGCGAGCGGCGGCTCGCACCCGGCGACATGGTGCGGATCGGCGAGACCGACCTGAGGTTCGAGCCGTGACGGTCGGTCGCAGCTACGCGCGCACCGATCCCGGCCGCAAGCGGCGCGGGAACGAGGACGCGTACGTCTGCCGGCCGCCGCTGTTCGCGATCGCCGACGGGATGGGAGGCGCGCAGGCCGGCGAGGTCGCGTCGGCGCTCGCCGCCGAGGCGCTGACCGACGTGCAGGCGAACGGCAGCGGCGAGCGGCGCGTCGCCGCGCTGGTCCAGGAGGCGAACCGGCGTGTGCACCAGCGCGCCTCGACCGACGCGTCGACCTCCGGCATGGGAACGACGATCACCGTCGCCGTCGTCGAGGACGACGGGGCCGTCACGTTCGGCCACGTCGGAGACTCGCGCGCGTATCTGCTCCGAGGCGGCGCGCTCGAGCAGCTCACCGACGACCACTCGTTGGTCGCCGAGCTCGTACGCCGCGGCGAGCTGTCGCCGGCGGAGGCCGAGGTGCATCCGCAGCGCTCCGTCATCACTCGCGCCCTCGGCACCGACCCTGACATCGACGTGGACACGTTCACGTTCCGGGCGCAGCCCGGCGACCTCTTCCTGATCTGCTCGGACGGGCTCTCGGACATGCTCGACCGCGACACGATCGAGTCGATCCTCCGAGCCCACCGGGACGATCTCGAGTCGGCGTCCCGGGCGCTCGTGCAGGCCGCGAACCGCGCCGGCGGCGAGGACAACATCACGGCGGTGCTGTTCGAGATCGCGGACGACGGCCGAGTCCCGGCGGGGGAGCCGGACGAGCGGACACGCGAGTACGCACCCTCGTTCGTCGACGAGGACACCCTGCATCCCGAGGACCACGTGCTCCCGCCGCCTCCGGCGCCGGCGGCCGACGACACGATGGTCGTGCCGGTCGAAGCGATCGAGCAGGCACCGACTCCCGAGCCGGCGGAGGACACCGAGCCGGAGGCGACGCTCGCGCGCAAGGCGCTCGCCCTCGCGGTGATCGTCGCCCTCTGCGCGTTGATCGTCGTGCTCGTCCTCTGGGGGCTCGCACGCTGAGCTGATGAACCGCCCGGGGTCAACCTATTGCACCTGCCCGTTCCTCGGCGAGGGGCGGGCATGATCTCGCCCAGGAATCGAGAGCTGTTCTACCTCCTCGTCGTGGGGGTCCTGACGGGGGTCGGGTTCACGTCGGTCTACATCGCGCAGCGCTCGCTGATCAGCTGGGGCTCGCTCGGGTACGCCGCGTTCTTCTTCGCCCTCTACATCGCCGCGCACGTCGTCGCGCGCCTCGCCGTCCCGAACGCCGACCCCTACCTGCTGCCGATGGCCGGACTGCTCACCGCGGTCGGCGTGACGGAGATCTACCGCCTCGGCCCGACCGGCGACGCGTTCAAGCAGGGCCTGTGGATCGTGATCGGCGTCGCGCTCTTCGCGGTTGCGCTGCTGCGGCTGCGACGGGACTACCGCGTGCTCGAGCACTACAAGTACGTCTTCGGCGTCGGCGCGATCGTGCTTCTGTTCCTGCCGCGCCTGCCGGTGATCGGCGAGACGGTGAACGGCGCACGGCTGTGGGTGCACGTCGGCCGCTTCGACTTCCAGCCCGGCGAGCTCGCGAAGATCTTCCTCATCGTCTTCCTCGCGGCGTATCTCCGCGAGAAGCGTGAGGTGCTGGCGCAGGCGCGGCTCAAGGATCTCGGACCGCTGCTGGTCATCTGGGGCGGGTGCATGCTCGTCCTGGTCGAGACGAACGACCTCGGCTCGGGGCTGCTCTATTTCGGGATCTTCCTGGCCATGCTCTACATCGCGACGGCGAGACTCACGTTCGTCGCCGCCGGGCTCGCGCTCTTCGTCGCGGGCGGGATCGTGGCCTACGAGAAGATCCCGCACGTCCACGAGCGGGTCACGATCTGGCTGCATCCCTGGACGTCGCACAAGGTCTACTGCCCGCAGTCGGGCACGTACCTGCTGCGGCAGGACTGCGAGAGCTACCAGCTCGTCAAGTCGCTCTACTCGGTCGCGAGCGGCGGCTTCGGAGGGTCGGGCCTCGGCAAGGGGACCTTCGTCGGCGCGAACGGCAAGCCGCTGATCCCGTACATCAACACCGACTTCATCTACTCCGCGCTCGCGCAGGAGCTCGGTCTCATCGGCGCGGCGGCCCTGCTGCTGGTGTTCATGCTGTTCGTCGCGCGCGGGATGAAGATCGCCCTCCAGGCCGACGACGGCTTCTCGAAGCTGCTCGCAGCGGGCCTCACGTTCGGCTTCGCCCTGCAGACGTTCATCATCGTCGGCGGCGTGCTGCGCGTGATCCCGCTGACGGGGATCACGCTCCCGTTCGTCTCGTACGGAGGCTCGTCGGTCGTCGCCAACTTCCTGATCCTCGCGGGCCTCATGCTCGTCTCCCACCGAGCCAACAGCCAGTGAACGCGCAGATCTCCCGCATCTCGCTGCTCGCACTGCTCCTGCTCGCGGTGCTCGTCGTCGCCACGAGCTACTGGCAGGCCTGGGCCGCGCCGAGCCTGGCCGCGAAGCAGGACAACGCGATCCAGATCGTCGCGCAGTTCCAGATCAAGCGCGGCCTGATCTACGCGTCGGACGGCAAGACGGTGCTCGCGACGAACGTCCGGCGCAAGACCGCGGGACAGACGCTGTATTTCCGGCGCTACCCGACGGGAGGGTTCGCGTCGCAGACGGTCGGCTACTCGACTCAGGGCCGCTCGCGCGCCGGGATCGAGCGGACGGAGAACGCGTACCTGACGGCGTCGAACGCGAACCTCGGCACGATCTGGGACAAGCTCACCGAGAAGCTCCGCGGCGCGACCGTGACGGGCAACAACCTGATCCTGAACCTCAAGGTCGGCGCGCAGCGAATCGCAGAGTCGGCTCTCCGCGGCAACTGTGGTGCGGCGGTCGTGCTCAACCCGAGGACGGGCGCCGTGTACGTGATGGCGTCGTCGCCGACCTACAACCCGAACCAGATCGAGTCGAATCGCGGTTTCGCGCGCATCCTCAAGGCGCCGTCGGCGTGCCCCGGCTCATCGTCGGCGCTGCTCAACCGCGCGACGCAGGGTCTCTACACGCCGGGCTCGACGTTCAAGACGGTCACTGCCGCGGCGGCGCTCGACGACCACGTCTACGGCCCTTCTTCGACGTTCTACGACCCCGGCTACTGCACCGAGTACGGCCAGCGCATCTCGAACGCCCTCAACCCGGACCAGACGGCGGAGTCGTACGGCAACGTCGACTTCCTGCAGGCGTACCAGCACTCGATCAACGCCGTGTTCTGCAACATCGGCAAGACGCTCGGCGCCAAGCGGATCCTCGACAAGACGAAGCAGTTCGGCTTCTACGCCAAGCCGCCGATCGAACTCCCGTCGGACGAGGTCGCGGCGAGCGGGCTCTACAACTTCCAGAAGCACAAGCTCTACGACACGCCGGGGCTCGTCGACCCGGGACGCCTCGCGTTCGGGCAGGAGCACCTGCTCGTGACGCCGCTGCAGATGGCGCTCGTGGCCGCTGCGGTCGCGAACAACGGGACGATCATGGTGCCGCACCTGCTCAAGGAGGTGCGCTCGCCCGGCGGCTCCCTCGTCACGAAGATCAAGCCGGCCGTCTGGAAGCACGCAATGACGCCGAAGACGGCCGGGATCATGAACGAGTTCATGCAGGCGGTTGTCACGGGCGGGACCGGGACCGCCGCCCAGATCCCTGGTATCAAGGTGGCAGGCAAGACCGGCACCGCCGAGACAGGAAAGCCCCATGTCTACACCGCCTGGTTCATCTTCTTCGCTCCGGCAGACAACCCGCAGGTCGCCGGTGCCGTCGTGCTCGAGAACCAGCTGAACGGCTTCGGCGGCGCCGTCGCAGCGCCCATCGCCAAGCAGCTGATGCAGGCGATCCTGCCCGGCACGTCGAAACACTGAAGCTGCCGACGTATGGCCACGACAGACACCCTCATCGATCGGACATTCGACAAGCGCTACGTCATCAGGCGCAAGCTCGGCTCCGGCGGGATGGCCGACGTCTACCTCGCCGAGGACCAGGAGCTCGGCCGGCGAGTGGCCCTGAAGCTGCTCAACGACCGGCACGCAGCCGACGAGCAGTTCGTCGAGCGCTTCCGGCGCGAAGCGCAGAGCGCGGCCGGGCTGAACCACCCGAACATCGTCTCGATCTTCGACCGCGGACGAGCGGAGGGCACGTACTACATCGCGATGGAATACCTCGACGGGCGCACGCTGAAGGAGCTGCTCGTCCGGAACGGCCCGACGCCTGTCCCGATCGCGATCGACTACGCGCGGCAGATTCTCGGCGCGCTCGCGTTCGCGCACCGGAACGGGATCGTCCACCGCGACATCAAGCCGCACAACATCGT
>Ga0070731_10005666_pt1 | contig 10209 bp, 9 predicted proteins | sample Coa_R1_2_FD_66448 | JGI IMG/M metagenome (GOLD analysis project Ga0070731, IMG submission 66448) | Surface soil microbial communities from Centralia Pennsylvania, which are recovering from an underground coalmine fire - Coalmine... | ecosystem: Environmental > Terrestrial > Soil > Unclassified ... | reverse complement strand
ACATAGGTTTGCGCGATCCACGAGTTGCGGCCCGCCACGAACCTGCGGGACTGCGAGGCAATGTGGGACTCGTCGAGGCGCTCGATGTCGCGCCAGTGGGTCGTGTGATTTCCGAGGACGAAATGAACGACATGGGCCGCCGGATCCATCGGCCCAGACTAGTGTCGATGTGTGCATCCATTGTGGTCGAGGGGGCGAACATCTGTAACGATTTGTTGGCCCTGAAACGAAAAGGGCCGTCGCAGACGGCCCTCAACCTTCCACGAACCTTTCGCCGTCAGTTCTTCTTGATCGCCTCGAGCATCTTGAAGATGCCTTTCGGGGCGCCCAGGAAGAGGCGCTTGAACGACTTGGGCAGGCAACGGCGCTCGAGGGTGTTGCGACGGACACGTTTGCGTTCAGCCATGAAAAACCTCCGGAATCGAACCTCGAATTATAACCCACCGGGGGGGTCAATCGAGGAGCTTGGCGTTGCCGTCCACGATCTCGGCGCGGTGGCGGCCCCCGTCCTGCCTCACGATCTCGCCGGTCGCATGCGAGAGGCCGTTTTCGAAGACTCCCTCGAACCGGGTGCCATCCAGGAACCAGAAAGTCCCCTTGCCCAGGGGCTGCGCGCCGCGGATCTCGCCCTCGTACTTCATGCCCGAAGCGTAGAAGTAGGCGCCCTGCCCAGTGAGGGCGCCCGCATCCAGGTCGCCTTCGTAGCGGTCGCCATTCGAGAAGTAGTAGATGCCCTTGCCCTGCGGCTTGCCATCCACGAATGGCGCCTGGACGCGGTCTCCGTTCTTCGAGTAGTAGAGGCCCTTGCCCTGCATCTTGCCCAGCGCCATCTCGCCCTCGTAACGATCGCCGCTCGCGTAGCGATAGACGCCCACGCCGTTCGGTTTGCCCGCGGCGAAGGATCCTTCGAAGGTGTCTCCGCTCTTGGTCGTGTAGGTTCCGCGGCCGAGGATCACACCGAGCTGGACGTCGCCCTCGTAGGTGTCGCCGTTCGCGAACTGGTAGCGGCCGTGGCCGTCGGGGCGATCGGCGGAGAAATGCCCGACATAGCGGTCGCCGTTCTCCCAGACGTACGTGCCTTCGCCCTGCTTCAGGCCTTCGCTGAACTCGCCCTCGTACTTGAATGACTTGGAGACGTACTCCCCGTGGCCGTGAAGGCTCGCCCCGCGCATCGCGCCGCGATAGATGGATCCATCCGCGAAGGTGAGCTCGCGTACGCCGGGCGCGATCTCCTTGCCGGGAATGGGATCGGCCTTCGCCCCTGGCGCGGGCGGCGTCGAAATGGCCATCGGAACCTGCGACGTGGGACTCGACGGGGCGGCCGCGGGAGCCGGCGACAAGATCTTCGCCGATTCAGGGGCGGGCTGCGCATTCGCTGGGGCTGCCGGCGTCGGGTTTGCCGCTACCGCCACCTTCTGTGGAGGCCTGTCCGCGGAGGGCGCCGGTTCCAGCACGGTCGAGGGAGCGGACGAAGGAGGTGGAACCGCGGCGGGCGCCGGCTCGGCGACCGCGACCCTCGCCGGTTTCACGAGTGCATCGAGGCGATTCCTCGCCAGCGCCGCGAAGTTTCCGCTCGGATACTTGTCGAGGTAGGCGCGAATGTCCTCGGGGCGATTGGATTCGCGCACGCTCACCCAGAATTCGCGCTCCATCTGCAGCGTGACGTCCGCGCTCGGGCCCGCCGCCGCGAGCGTCTTGCCGGGCGCGTTGCTCGAGGCATTGAACGTGAAGTCACCCTTCAGCGACGAGGAGTCCCATGGCGTCTGGAGGCGGCGCGTTTCCTGTTCCACGCCTTCGCGGACGCGCTTGAACATGATCTCCGCGGGAATATCGGGGACCCTGATGTTCTGGAGGATGTGCTTCGTGTAGATGCCGTTGCGGCCGTAGCCGTCCGCCGCCACGGAGCCCGGCGCGGTCGCGTACGCGATCATCGTGCCCGACGGCGCGCTCATCTGGGCGAGGCCCGCGCTCGTCACCTTGAAGCTCCCCGCGAACGGGTTGTCGCGGCACGCGTCGAGGATGATGAAGTTGAACCGGGTGCGCGCGCGGTCCATCCGGTCGAAGATCTGCCCCAGTTCCACGGAGAAGAACGTGACGTCCTCTTCGGAGCCCATGGCCGCGTCGATCGGGACGAGGTAATTGCGGTCCTTGAACTGCATCGCATGGCCCGCGTAGAAGAAGAGCGCGGTATTCGCGCCGTCGATCGCGTTTCCGAATTCGCGGATCGCGTCGATCATGTCCTTGCGCGAGGCGTTCTGGCGGACGATGACCTGGAAGCCGAGGTCCTTCAGCGCATCGCCGAGATCCTTCGCGTCGTTGGCCGCATTGCGCAGTGGCACCGTGCCATAGGTGTTGTTGCCGATCAGCAACGCGACGCGGTCGGCCGCGGCCATCGCAAGGAGGCATGAAGCGCACGCGAATGCCGCGAGCATTCGCCACGCCCACCTCATCGATCCCAACCCGGATGCCGGCAACGACACGCGAAAAACCTCCCTTGCGAGCGAAAAATTATCGCTCAAAAAGGAAGCGCCGAGCGGATCAACGCGAGAGGGCCGCGAGCTCGGGAATTTCGGGGCGCTCCTTGGCAAGCACGCCCCAGGCTTCCCGGGCTTCCTGGCTCGCGCCCAGGTCCTGAAGGAGGAAGGCATGCATCACGCGATCGGAGAACGTCTTCGCGTGCGCCTGGGACTGCTGCACCTTTGCGATCGACTCGGCGGAGAGCGTCTCGAAACGTCCCTCGCCGACCGGACCCTGCGAACCGGAGACTCGCCAGGCATAGGACGTCGCCGGCGCGAGCCTCGCGCCGACCTTGACTCCCGGATTGACTGTCGTGCCCTTCCACGCGGCCTTGCCGCCATCGTCCTGGACCACGACGGCATAGCCCTTCGATTCGGGCTCGCCTTTCCAGCGAAGCACCGGCTGCAGCGTGGCAACGCGTGTGTCGAGCGGATATTCGAGGCGAGTCTTCGGCGCCGTCGCATCCAGGGAGATGCCGCGCATGCGCACGCTCGCCGCCGCGGTGCTCACGGCCTGCGTGACGACTGCATTGCCCGAGAGCGCTTGCACGCCCTTGCGGGTGGGCTTCGCTCCCTTGTCCGCGCGCACTTCCTTTTCCGCCACCGTGAATTCGCCGGGACCGGTGAATGAGAATTCCGTCCCGCTCGCCGCGTAGGCGACGGAGACCGAGGCGCCGGTGCCAAGGAGCAGGCGAGTGCCCGCGGCCAGCTCGGCGAGGAAGTTCACCTTGCCGTCGCCTTCGATGTTCGCGCTGCCTCTCACGTCGGCGACGAACGCGACCGGTTCGGCGGCCCAGCCGCCAAGCGCCACGACACCGACGAGGGCGCCGAGAGCGGTGCGGATCATTTCGCGAATGCGGCGAGCTCGGGCAGGTCGTCGCGCTCCTGCGCGAGCCGGCCCCACGAGTCGCGCGCATCCTGGGTCGCGCCGAGGTCCTGGAGCATGAGCGCGAACATCACGCGATCGGAGAAGTCCGCCTTGTCCGACGGTCGTTGCTTGTCCACCTGCGCCAGCGTTTCCGCGGGCAGCGTGCGGAAGTGTCCGGTGCCGACCTCGTTGCCGGCGACGGCCACGATCCACGTGTACTCGGTGTCGGCTCGAAGCTTCGCGCCCATCCTGTAGTAACCCCCCGAAACCTTGGCGGAGTGCACGGGCTTTTCCTGGCCCGCCACGAGGAGCATGAACTCACCCTTGCCATCGGCACCGCGCCAGCGGAACGTGGGCTGCAGCGTGGCGACGTTGCCCTGCGTGGGATAGACGAGCTTCGGATCCGTATCGGGCTTGGGAACGGCGATCGAGCGCATGCGCACGCTCGCCGCGGAAGTCTGCGCCACCTGCACGAGCACCTTGTTCGACGCATGCCACTGCGTGTCGCGCGTGACCGGCGCCGCTCCGGACGAGACCGAAATCTCCGCGTCGTTCACTACGTACTGTCCCGGACCCCTGAGGGCGTACTCCTTGCCGCTTGCCACGAACATCACCGAGGCCTGGGCATCCTGCCCCAGAGTGAGCTTCTGGCCCCTGGCAAGCTCCGCGAGGAGCGTGGGCCGCGGATTTCCGTCGAGCGCCACATCGCCTTTCATGTTGGTGATGAAGGCGATGCCCTCGGCGGAGGCGGCCGCGGAGAAGAAGACGGCTATCGAAATAAATGCCCGCAGGACTTTTTTCATCGGACGACCTCCATCGTATCGGCCAGCGACGGCGCGGATCTCACCGTGCGGATGCCCCAGACGTTCACGGGGCTGTGCCCCTTCACCTTGTGCGAACCCAGTGGATCGAAGTGGAATCGCTCCTCGATCCGGCTCACCACGGCCTCCGTAATGATGATCTTACGCCCCAATTCCTTGGTGAGCCCTTCCACGCGGGCGGCGACGTTGACCGCATCGCCGATCGCCGAATAGTTGTGGCGCTCGGACGAACCGATGTTCCCGACGGTCACGGTGCCGTAGTTGATGCCGATTCCGATCGTCAAGGTGGGAAGATCCTCCCGCTTGAATTCTTCGTTGAGCGAATCGAGCGCCAGCAGCATGGCCAGGGCGCACTGGACCGCCTCGCCGCAAGGGTCCTTCGATTTCAGCGGCGCACCGAAGAGGACCATCATGCCATCGCCGATGAACTTATCGACCGTTCCGTCGTACCGGTGGACAGCATGCACCATGCGGTCGAAATAGCGCTGCAGAACAGTCGTGACCACCTGCGGGGGCATATTCTCGGAAAGCGTTGTGAAGTCGCGCACATCGCTGAAGAGGACGCAGACCTCCGCGAGAACGCCGCTCACTCCGGGCGAAAGTCCGCCGCCCAGCATCTCCTTCATGACTGCGGGGCTCACCTGTCCCGAGAAGGACTGCTGAAGGCGGAGTCGGTCGATCACGGCTTCCACGGCGTCGAAGATGCCGCGCACCAGGAGGGCGGTCCAGAACGCGATGATCATCGATGCGAGAGGCAGGATCGTCTGGGCCGACACGATGGAGGCCAATCCCAGCCCGGCCAGGATGATTGGCGCCGTGACCGCCGTGCCGATCACGACGAGAGGCGAGGCGGAAATGAATACGGCGGTTGCGGCGAGCGCCATGAGGATCCATCGCGCCGCCTCCGGGACAGGATGCAGGAGGCCCGTGCCAAGGTGGCTGCGCACGACCTGGGCGTGCACCAGGACGCCCGGCTGGATATACACGTCCGCCGGTTTGCTCACGGGATCGTGCGCGAGGAGTTGCGCGGGCAACTTCCACCGGTCCGTGCCGCCGATCACGCTTCCCACGAGGACGATGCGGCCGCCGAAGGTCTTGCGCAGCTGCGCGTCCGACATCTTTTCCACGGCCTGCATCGGAACGTATTCGAGGGGAGCGCCGATGCTGTAGTCGATGTATCCCTCCCTCACCGGGATCTTCAGCTGCCGCAGCACCTGGCTCGCAAGCGTTGGAACGGGATCGCCTTTCAGGTCCTTTGTGGCGTGGAAGAACTGTCGCGAGGTTTGGTCCGGATCGACAACCTGCTGGTCGAGGCCGAAGTTGTCGGGCGAGAGGTAGTTGACCAGGTTCGGCTGGATGGCCGCCGCCTTTCCACTGTCCGTGAGGGTCTGCACGTACACGAAAGGCACCTGCGCGTTCTTGAGCAACGCGAGGCCCTGCATGAGCGAAATGTCGGAGCCCTTCAGGATGAAATCGTAGGAACGCTCCGGCAGGACCGTATCCATCGCGATCGCCCGGGGCCTCGCCCTGGCGAGCGCGCGCAACATCGCGCCATAGTGCCGGTGCCAGAGCGCGAATGGCTCGTCGAAAGCCGCGTAGGTGCTCTCGTCGATCCCGACGAGGACGACATCGTCGGCGAGCGGACGGGGATGCAAATTGCGGATCGTGCGGATCTGCTGGTCGAATGCCCAACGCTCGACGTCCGCGACCGGCGAACGGTCCAACCCCGGGACTGTGGCGAGCAACACGACGATCGCGGCAACGATGCCGAGCAGGAAGCCGCCCTTGAGCCTGGGCGAGGCGCGGAGCCGCTCCCAGAATGCCCTGAGCTTCTGGACCGCGTTGGCGCGCTCGGTCGCGATGGCCCCCGCCCCCTATTCGGGCTTGGCTGCCATCGTTCGGATGATGGTCTCGAGCTGCGGGCTCATCGGCAGGTCGATGCTCGCGCCGGAAGGCAGGCGGGTCATGAACCAGCGCTTGTACTGGCGCTCGACCTCGCCGTCCTCCGCGAGATCGTGGAACGTGTCGTTCACGAGGCGCGCCATCTGCGGATCGCCCTTCCGGTACATGATCCCGTAGGGATCGTACGAGAGGAACTCACCCACCACGGCGAACTTGCCCTTCGCATTGTTCTGCGCGATGAGCCCGTAGAGCAGGACGTCATCCGTGGCGAACGCATCGGCTCTCCCGGCGGCCACTTGCGCGAACGACTCGGCGTGGTCCGCGGCGACGACGAGTGTGAAATCGATCCCGAAGCGCTTCGTGATCTCGCGCATCGCTTCTTCGTTTGTCGTGCCCTTCGTGACCACCACGGTCTTGCCCTTGAGGTCGCGGAACGACTTGATCGGCGAACCGCGTTTCACCATGAGCTTGGTGCCCGAGACGAATATCGTCGGCGAGAACGCGACCTCGCGCGCCCGCTTGAGATTGTTGGTCGTCGATCCGCATTCCAGGTCGGCCTTGCCCGATGAGATCGCCTCCATGCGCGAATCGGACGTGACGGGCAGCCATTTGACGGACAGGTCGCGGCCCACGGTCGCGCTCATCGCATCGACCACCTTGCCGCACAGCTCGATCGAGTAGCCGATGGGCTCGCCGCGCGCGGAGAGGTACGAGAACGGAATCGACGATTCGCGGTGCGCGATCGTGACGAACCCCGTGGTGCGCGCCTTGAGCAGCGTGCCCGTGAGCTCGACGGGAGCGTCCTCCTGGGCGAAAGCGATGCCCGCGAGGAGCCACGACGCGGCGAAGAGCGCGATCGAATGGCGCACGGTGCCGTGTCCGTCAGGCGTGCGCGGGAACGGCGGCGCGCGCATCGAGCTCGCGGGCGTATTTTTCCGCGTCGGCCACCGGCATCAGCTCGTGTTCCCACTTCGCCACGGCTGCGCTCGCGATCGAGTTGCCGATCGCATTGGTGGCCGAGCGCCCCATGTCGAGGAAGGTGTCCACGCCGAGGATCAGCAGCAATCCCGCCTCGGGAATGTTGAACTGGTTCAGCGTCGCGGCGATCACGACCAGCGAAGCCCGCGGAACTCCCGCCATTCCCTTCGACGTGAGCATCAGCACGAGAAGCATCGTGATCTGCGTGACGATGGGCATTTGGATGTTGTAGGCCTGCGCGATGAAGAGCACCGCGAACGTGCAGTACATCATCGAGCCGTCGAGGTTGAACGAGTAGCCCATCGGCATCACGAAGCTGGAGATCTTGCGATTCACGCCGAAGCGGTCGAGCGCGTCGAGGATCTTCGGGTACGCCGCCTCGGAGCTCGCCGTCGCGAACGACAGCATGAACGCTTCCTTGATCAGGACGAGCAGCTTCAGGATGCGCGGCCCGAGCACCAGGAAACCCGCGAGGATCAGCATGCTCCAGAGGATCAGCAGGCCGAAGTAGAAGTCGCCCATGAACACGGCGAACTTGAGGAGGATCTCGAGACCGTTCACGGCGACGGTGGCCGCCATCGCCGCGCACACCGCGAGGGGCGCGAGCTTCATCACGTAGCCCGTGATGACGAGCATCGTGTGCGAGAGCTCGTCGATCGCCGCCACGAGGGTCTTCGCCTTCTCGCCCAGCGACGCGAGCGCGACGCCGAAGAACATCGAGAAGACCACGATCTGCAGGATCTCGTTGTTGGCCATGGCCTCCGCGAACGATTTCGGCACGAGGTGCGTCACGAAATCCTTGACGGTGAACTTCGAGGTGGCGAGGTTGGCCGACGCCCCGATGTCGGGCAGCGGCAGCCCCAGGTTCTTCCCGGGCTCGAGGATGTTCGCGAGGATGAGGCCCATCACGAGGGAAACAAGGGACGCGGTGATGAACCACCCGATCGACTTCGCGAAAACGCGTCCCACCGAAGCCGCGCTTCCCATGTGCGCGATCCCGACCACCAGCGTTGAGAACACGAGGGGCCCGATCAGCATCTTGATCAGGCGAAGGAAGATGTCCGATACGAGGGAAACGTAGCCCGCGATCTCGGCCGCGGACTTCTTGTCCGGGAACTGGACGAAGATCATGTATCCGAAGATGATCCCCAGGACCATGCCGATGAGGATGCTCACTGCCGGCGGAAACTTCTTCTTCATTCGCTCCCCTTTCGATCGAATGGCATCCGTAACGTCCAGCCGCTCTTGAAGGCGGCTGAGGTCATTGTAGTCGGATGCGGAGGAACGCGCAGGCGAGGCGTGAACCTGTCGCGGAAATGAATTGTCTATATTCGCGCATGCACCCCGACAAACCAGAACGCCGGATCGTGTTCCATGGCGAGGCGCAGGTCGCCTGCGAGGACTTCGCCCCTCCCGGGTGCGGCCCCGGCCACGTGCAGGTGCGCAGCGAGTTCACGCTGATGAGCACGGGCACGGAGCTGATCGCGCTGCATCGCGTGTTCGAGGACGGAACGGATTGGGACCGCTGGGTCCGCTATCCCTTCAATCCTGGCTACGCCTGTGTCGGCCGCATCACCGCGCTCGGCAGCGGGGTCGCCGGCTTTCGCATGGGACAGCGGGTGTGCGGCCGCTTTCCGCACGCTTCGCTTCATACCGTGGAAGCTGCCGCGATCACCGCGGTGCCGGAGGGAGTCGATGCCCGGGACGCGTGCTGGTTCGCGCTGGCGAAGATCGCGTCGATGGGCCTTCGCGCGGCGGCGCCGAATCCTTCCGAGTCCGTGCTGGTCGTCGGCTGCGGCCCGATCGGGCAGATGCTGGTCCGCTGGCTCTGCGCCCACGGCATTCGTCGCATCCTCGCACTGGATCCGTTCGGGGACCGCCTGCACCTCGCGCGCGAAGGAGGCGCCACGGACCTGTTGCCCATGAGAATCGAAGACGCATTGGCGGCGTTGCGCGAGCGCGGCGCGCTGCCGGAGGTAGTCGTCGATTGCACCGGCCACCCTGGCGTGCTTGCCCATGCGCTCGCTTGCGCCGCCGACCGCGGGCGCGTGATCCTGCTCGGCGACAATGGCAACCCGGGCAAGCAGCATCTCACCGGTGACTTGCTCTTCCGCGGGCTCACGATCCGCGGCGCGCACGACAGCCACGAGACCGGCGACTGGAACGCGCCGCTCATTCACGACACATTCTTCCGCCTGCATGGAAGCGGGCGCTTTCCGCTCGCCGGCCTGAACACCCATTGCTTCGCGCCCGAGCAGGGCGCCGCAGCCTATGCATTCGCTCGCGAGCGGCGAGGCGACACGATGGGAATCTTCTTCGAATGGCGATGAGCTCGGTCCTTGTCACGGGCGCCAGCCGCGGGCTCGGCCTCGAGCTGGTGCGCGCGTTCGCTTCGCGCGGCCTCACGGTTCACGCCGCGGTGCGGAATGCCGCCGGCGCCCGGTCGCTCGCCGCGATCAAGGGCAATGTGATTCCGATGATCCTCGACGTCGACGCCGAGGACGATTGCCGCCGATTGCGGGAATGGGCCGAGATCAACACGCTCGACGGCTTGCTCAACAATGCGGCGATCGCGATCGATCAACGCATCGGCAAGCTGGAACCGGATGCGGTGGAGCGCTGCTTCCGCACCAATGCGCTTGGACCCATGCGAGTGAGCGAAGCGTTGCTGCCGGCGCTCGAGCGCGGTCGATGCAAGCGCATCGTGCACATCTCGTCCGACTACGCTTCCATGAGCCTCGTGCAAGACGACGTGCACGCCCCCTACAAGATGTCGAAGGCCGCGCTGAACATGCTGGGCCGCGTGCAGGCCGCCGCGCTCGGGCCGCGAGGCTTCACCGTCGTGTCGGTGCATCCCGGCTGGATGCGCACGGACATGGGCGGCCCGAGCGCGACGCAGGATCCGGCGATTGTCGCGGACCACATTGCCGAGATGACGTGCACGCTGCATCCCGGCCGGAACGGCGCCTATCTCGACTTCAATTCGAACCCGCTGCCCTGGTAGGCGGAGCAAAAGCAAACGCCCGATCTCGGTGTGGAGATCGGGCGTTTTGGATAGGGCCCTGGCGATGACCTACTTTCTCACGGGCAATCCGCAATATCATCGGCGCGACGTCGTTTCACG
>Ga0070731_10005665_pt1 | contig 10211 bp, 6 predicted proteins | sample Coa_R1_2_FD_66448 | JGI IMG/M metagenome (GOLD analysis project Ga0070731, IMG submission 66448) | Surface soil microbial communities from Centralia Pennsylvania, which are recovering from an underground coalmine fire - Coalmine... | ecosystem: Environmental > Terrestrial > Soil > Unclassified ... | reverse complement strand
CTTCGAAGATCAGGGCGCTGCCTGGCGGCGTATCGTTGCGCACGTCGCCTTTGACTGCCCAGCCAAGGCCCAGCATCGACTGGAACTCCGCGAGCTGCGTATCGTGGCCGGATATAAAGACGAACTTCGCGCCGAGCGGTACTCGAGTGCCGGAAATAGCCTTACCGGCCGCACCTGCTTGAAGCGTTTGCAAAATGTGCGCCACGATGTTCGACGAATGCGCGCGCGCCGCGTATCGGTTATGCTCCAGCTCTTTGCCGATTTGGTGCAGCTGCACGAGTTCGAGCAGCGCTGCGTGATCGACGCGGCCCCATCCGACGTTGGGATGCCCATCGGTATATTCGAGCAGCAGATTCTCGCCGACGTCGCCGGCCATGTCGAGACCGCCGTTGATGCTCGCAAGACCGCCGTCGCCGTCATTCGTCAGGTAGGTCGGCGTTCCAGCGATGGATTTGCAGCGCGCCCCGCCGCAACCGAGGACCCGTTCCATGACCGCGAATTCGGCGCCGTAGGCTTGGGTGACCGCGGTAAAGCTTCCGCCGATCGAGCCGAGCACGGAGTCCGTCGATTCGGCTTTGTTCACGCTACCCACGCCGGGCAGTGGGTCGAACAGCGTGTCAGGGTCGGCAGCCGCGTGACCGACCGCAATATCGCATCCCGGCGCGAAGCCTTGTGCGATTGCGGCACCCGTCGCCTTTGTCCGTTCGTCGACGTCGGCCCAGATGAAAATAGAGCCTGATGCGGGGCAGCCGGACGCGCCGAGGCCGAGCGCCGTGCCGTACTGCCGGCGATACCACGCACCGTATTGCTTCATCAGAATCGCGCCGCGAGCTGTGAGGTAGCCCGGCTTCGTTTCGGACCAAGCCGGCCAGGGTTGAGCCGCGTACGGTTGCAATTCTTTGGGGTGCGTCGGGGAACGCACGCCGTGGCGGCTCATCACGACGACCATCACCAGGCGCGACGGTTGTTCGGTTGCGCTCAATGCAGGAGCGCTTCCGCCGGACAGTAGCGCGACGATAAAAAGCAGTGCGAGCAGGTTTCTCATGTTGCCATGATAGGTGCGCCGCATGACAGCAATATGAACCGGCGGGTCCTTCGATAACACGGCTTCCTTAGATCCCGAACCTTACCGTAAACCAATACTGCCTGAAGGGCAGGCCGTACTCTTCGCTGCTCTGTTCGATCGCGCTGTTCGGCCCACCGTTCTGCGCGAGCCCGAAAAAGTTTTGCGGCTGGTACACGCCGTAGCCGATGTAACCATAATGCTGGGCAGCGCTATTGAAGAAATTGTAAATGCCCAGTCCAATGGTCGTTTGGCCGCTGGTCTTGCTTACGCTTGCGTTGGCGAACCAGAACGGGCTGCGGTTCCAAGCGTTGTTACTGCCAAAGTAGTTAGCATCGAGGCGGGCGCCGATGCCCGTGCTGTCTTGATAGGCTAGCCCCATGGTGCCTTGGCGCAGCGGGATGCCATAGATCTGTGAGCCATCGATCAGGTTGGTGTTGGCAATGAGGATATCGGTCGGTACGCCGATGTACGCCGCAGACTGAATGTTGTAGGACGCGTTGAACGAAACGGTGCGCGTAATGCCGACGTTTGTTGAGAGCACGATGCCCCGGTAGCGCGCGCCGGCCGCGTTAAACGTGGTCGCAAACGCGAGATTTTCCTTGGTGGGATGTAAGCCGGGGCATGAATCGAGTCGCGTCAGCGCCCTAGAAATATAGTCCTCCGGCACCGTGATGCCGGGAAAACCGACGATCGAGACGTTACCGCTTAGCAGCGCCTGGCTCTCCCACGATTGATAGACGTCGGCTTGAATGTTCGTCGAAGCGTTAAAGCGGTGGCCGTAGGCTAGCTCGAGATCTTGCGCCGTCTCCGGCTGTAACGTCGTATTGGCCGCCGAGGCGATCGGCACGAGGGCGCCGCTCCCGCTGGTCGCGGGAGGGCAGTTCAGGCTTGAGGGCGCGCCGTAGACCGGCGGGGCAAACGCAAGCAACGATGGATCGGGCTCGCTGTACGAGCGACCGGCGGCGAATCGAACGACGTCGCTGCCGTCCGGACGATAAATCAGCGCGATACGCGGATCGAAGTGCGTCGACGCAGTGTCGAGTGAGCGTTGAATCCAAAAGCTGCCGAGTGCCTGAAACGTGTCGTTGGGCGTCCAGGCATCTTTGACGTAATAGCTGGCGGTCGAAAGATAAAGCGGCGGATTCGTTCCGAAGGTGTTGTAGGTGACGCCGTTCGACAATGAATACGGAAACTGTCCGTTGGTATTTGCTTGATGCAGCCATGTGTAGCCGAAACCAAAATCGTTTTTCGACATCGGAAAGTCATCGCCCAGTAAATATCCCCGATTGTTATACAGATTCAGAAAGTTCGGCCCCGGTCCGTAAGGTCCGAACACGGCGCCCGGGCCTTTCTGCGCGTTGAAATTGTACGCGTCGACAAAGCCCTCCAGCGTGATGATGCCGGCGCCGAGCTGCTGTGTAAAACGCGCGTCGTTGTCGGAGTCGCCCAGCGTGCGCCAGCGGTCTATGCTTCCGCCAAAAGGCCCGTAGAAGCTGAGCGCGTACTGCACCGCTGACATGCAGCTAAAGCCTTGCGCGTTGTCTTCGAGCACCGCGATGCTGTCGATACATGACCGAGGCTTGCCGTTGACTAGGATCGTATTCTTGCCGCCTTTCCCGGCCTTGATCGCAGCGAGCTCTTGTTGCGCACCGAAGAGCACATAAGGGAACGTTTCGTAGTCATTGTCGCCCTGACCGGTAGAGTTGGACCAATCCTGCGCGGAATACGACGTGAACTGGAGCGACGTGCGCGGTGAGAACTGATAGATCAGCTTGCCGACCCAATTGCGCTGCACGTAGCCGCCGCTGACCGGATAGTAGTTCACGAGATTATAGGCATTGGCGTGCGTGAGGTCCGGGGGCGGCGGATTCGATTTATAGCCGGAGTTGACGACGCTGGTTTGTAAGAGTGCGGTCTGCTGAATGAAGCCACCGGGAAAGTTGCCGGTCGTACCTTGCGTGCCCCACGCCAATGCGTAACCGAGCTTTCCGATCGTTCCGGTGCCGAGTAGTCCCGTGAGCAGTTTGTTATTGTTGCCGACACCTTGCGTGACGGAGAAATGGTTCTGCGGCGTCGGATTAATGGTTTGAAAGTTGACGGCGCCGGCGATGGTAGTCGCGCCGAAGAGGCCGGTTGCGCCCGAACCGAAGATAACGTCGGCCGCGCTCAAACCCCAAAAGGGTGAGACGTTGTAGTTGTAGCCGTTGCCAAACGCGCCGACCGGGCCGATCGGATGCCCGTCGAGCAGCGTTGCGGTCTCCGTCGGATCGAACCCGCGAATTGAGAGTGTCATATCGTCGCCTACCGACGAGCTTGTGGCGGTGACGACCCCTGGGACGGTCGTCAGCACGTCGCCCATACGTTGAAAACCCTGGCTCTGGAGGATGTTGGCATCGATGTGCGTGTTGATGGTCGCCGTCGTTTGGAGGGAAGTGCGTCCGCCGGCGACGACGTAGCCGATCTGCTTGAGACCTTGTCGCTGACGGCTCACCGCCATTTGGAAGGAGACTTCGGCTGCCTCATTTGTTACGAGCAGGTCGGGCGTAAGGCGCGTCGTCTCATAGCCGTTTGCTCGCACGAGGACGAAAAACGTGCCCACGGGGACGTCACGAATGCGGAACGTCCCAACTGAATCGGTGCGCCCCGTCGCCACAACCGTGCCGTTGCGCATTAAGTCGACGGTCGCGTTGGGGACGGGTAAGCCGCCTTGCGTATCTAGAATACGGCCGGAGACGGTCGTGCCCGAGGCCGCCGGGTCGGGTGCAGCAGCAACGGGAGAGGCGGCGAGCATGAATATCACCAATAAGATCGCACGCTTCATCCCATCAGCATCGCGCAGAAACCTTATGGCTAATTTATGACGTTCTTAAACAAACGCTATAGTGAGATTGTTCATGCTCAGTTCATACCGCCCGCGTAAGATTACCCGATGCTTTTAGCGGCTCTTTTTAGCGCGCTCGCCGTCGCGCCAACCCCGTCGCCGCAGCCGACGCCGAACATTTTGCCGGAGCTGCGGGCACACGTGAAGCACGTCTTCGTAATCTATCAAGAAAACCACTCATTCGATAACTACTTCGGTACGTATCCCGGCGCCGAGAACCTCGCGTCGCCGCTTGCACAAGCGCACGGCTTCAGGCAATTCGATCCGATTGGCCAAAAGTCGGTCACGCCGTTCAAGATCACCGATCCCGATACCGAGTCACCGCAGCAAGGCCGCGAGATCGTTCTCAGCAAGATGAACGGCGGCAAGATGGACGCGTTCGTCGCAACGCAAGAGCGCGTATCGCGGGCGAAGTACGACGAGACAAGCGCTCGGGACGTCGGGTTATTGACTATGGCGCATTACGACTGCGACACGATTCCCTTTTTGTGGGAGTATGCACAGCGCTTCGCGCTTTTCGATCACATCTTTAGCGGCATGACGGGGCCGTCAACGCCGAACGCGATCGCGCTCATCGCGGGCAACGCGGATAACGTCACAGATGATGCCGATCCTGCGTATGGGCCGTACTCCAAAAAAGAGGATAAATACCAAGTTCCACAGCGCTATGCGACCCTGATGCTGGCGTTAGCCGGCGGCGATGCAACGGAAGCTACCCAAGAAACGCAGGGCGTGGCGCAAGACCTCGGCGCGACGGCGGCGAGCGGCCGCGCGCCCATCCCATGGGGATGGTACCAGGAGGGATACGTTTCGCCCACTCTTGCGTTACCGGGATACGTAGCGCATCACAATCCGATGCAATACTTTGCGTACTTGCGGCAGAACGAGGTCTTTTGGCGCAACATTCACAGCGTGCAGGCACTCCTGCCGCAGCTGCGTGATGGAACGCTGCCCGACCGCGGCATCTTCTACATCAAGGGCAGCTCGCAGAACGGCTTTGGTTGGAAACCGGCCAACCCCGATCCGGGCGTGCAAAAGAACTTCTTCGGCGACGACGACCATGCCGGGCCGGGCGACAGCGACGCTCAGATCTCCGAATCATTCGTCGCTACGTACGTCAACGCGATTGCACGCAGCAAGTATTGGAACGATTCCGTCATTATCATTACGTGGGACGATCCCGGAGGCTTTTACGATCACGTGCCGCCACCGCAGTTTGCGAACTGCGGCGACGGGCACCCATGCGGCGACGGTCCACGCGTGCCGTTGTTGGTGATCTCGCCGTACGCTCGTAGCGGCACGGTCGTGCCGGACACGGGCGACGAGATTTCGATTTTGAAGTTGAGCGAGCAAATTTTTGACTTGCCGACGCTGGCGTCGTTGCCCGACGAGCGCGGGCGCGCGATCCCGCCGCGCGATGCCGATGCTTCGATGACGGATCTGCTCGGCGCGTTTGATCCCTCGCGGCTCAGCGGCAGTGCGCCGCCAATTCTCTCGTCGTATGCCGAGATCCCCGAGAACGAGGTCAACACGTTTCCTTCCACGATGAATTGCCGAACGCTCGGGCTCGGACCCGATGTACTTCCCAACGCCCCGTCGACGCCGCCACCGGGATTCCGAGTGAGGTTCTGACGGCGGGGCCGTCGTAGACCAAACTATGCGCATTCTCGTCGTCGAAGACGACCGACGGTTGCGAGCGCTGTTACGCCGCGGCCTTTCCGAAGACGGATACGTCGTCGATGCCATCGAGGACGGACGGGATTGCGACGCCTATCTCGCCGGAGCGTCGTACGACGTCGTGGTCCTCGATTTGAACTTGCCCGGCGAAGACGGACTTTCGCTGCTTCGCCGCTTGCGCGCGGCGGAGCGCCACGAACCGGTGCTGATCCTCACCGCTCGAGATGGAGCCGCTGACGTCGTGGCCGGGCTTGACGCGGGCGCGGACGATTATTTGCGCAAGCCGTTTGCGTTCGACGAGCTCGAAGCCCGGCTACGCTCGCTTGCGCGCCGACCGGCAAATTTGGTCGAACAGAAACTGCAGTTCGGCGATCTCGTCTTCGATTCGGAAAAACGCGAAGCGCATCGCGGTAATCGAAATCTAAATCTCACCGCGAAGGAAGGGCTTTTTCTCGAAGTGCTGATGCGGAATCCGGGCCGCACTGTTACTCGGCGAATGCTCGAAGATCGCCTTTGGAACCGCGAGAGCGATCGAAGCTCGAACGTGCTGGACGTCCACGCACGGCGACTGCGCAAAAAGCTTACGGACGGCGGTGAGCCGCAGCTCGTGCATACGCTGCGCGGCCTCGGCTATCGACTGGAAGCACCGTGAGCGTCCGCGCGCGCTTTACGGTGACCGTCGTGGCGATCACGGCGGTGACGATCGCGCTCTTTGCGACGCTTTGGATCATCGCGCTGGACCGCACGATGCGCTCGGGGTTTAACGGGCGCTTACATGCTACGGGGCAGGCAATCGCTGTTGCCGTGGACGTGCACGATGGGAAGCCCTCGTTGGATGCAAACGACCTGCGCTCGATCGCGTCGGTACATCCCGACACCGACTTTGCACTTTACGGCAGTGACGGACATCTCGTTGCCGGAGAGACGCCACCGCGACCAGGTATTCCCGGAATTGCGAATGCGGAGATTTCGATCGTGCGCGGTGGACGCAATTACGGTCGCATTATGGTGTGGCAGTCGAACGCGTGGATTGGCGAGTTCGATCGCGACGCGGCGGTCGTCTCACTCGGTGTCGGTCTGCTTCTGATCGGACTGGGAGCGATAGTCTCGCGACGAGTCGCGCGGCGCGTACTTGCTCCCGCGGGCGAGATCGCGGAGCTGGCCGAACGGATCGAAGCGTACGACCTCTCGGCAAGGCTCAATGCGAACGCGAAAGACGAGCTGGGGCGGCTCTGCGCGTCGTTCGACCGGATGCTGGATCGTTTGGAATCGGCTTTTGCGCGCGAACGGCGCTTCGTCGCCGATGCATCGCACGAGCTGCGCGCACCGTTGGCAGTGTTGCGCGCAGAGGCTGAGTTGGCGCTGCGCCGCGAACGCAACCCGCTCGAGTATCGCGATGCATTATTTTCCATCGCGCGTGAAGCGCTGCATCTAGAGGAGTTGGTCGACGAACTCCTCGCCGCGGCCCGAGCCGAGGTCGACGCGCGCGAGCAGCAGACGCTCGACGCCGGCGAGTTGGTGCGACAGCTGGGCGACCGCGTAAGACCTGCAGCCGCTAACCGGGCGATCGGCGTTTGCGTGAATGCCCAAAGCCCGGCATTCGCACAGGCGAATCGCGCAACGCTTGAGCGCGCGCTGCTTGCCATAGTATATAACGCGCTGCAGTACGGACGTGACGGCGGCATGGTTCACTTGAGCACTTCGCGCAACGGCGAGGCGGTAAACATCGTAGTCGCCGACGACGGACCCGGCTTTACGCCAGACGCGCTCGCGCACGCGACAGAGCGCTTCTGGCGTGGAGATGCAGCGCATCCACGGGGCGGCACAGGACTAGGCCTTTCAATCGCGCGCACAATCGTCGAAGCAAATCGCGGGCGGCTCCGCCTTTCGAACGGCGCGGAGGGCGGCGCGGTGGTGACCATCGAGCTCACGTCGCACGAAACCAGCGCGCGATTTTAGGGTACGAGGCCGAGGTCGCCGTGGTCCCTTGACTCGGCTAGCGATGACGAAGTGTCCGCGCGAGGCGAGGGGTCCTCGGCTGGAAGCACCGATTGTAGCTTTCGTTTGAGGGTTTCCAAAGTGCGCGGCCACACGTAACGCTTTGCGGTCAGTTCGCCGGCGGCCGCGATTGCGAGCGCGAGCGTGTGATCTTCGACGAGCAGCGCTAAGTTTGCCGCCAGCTCGCGCGGATTCGCGGTATCGCAGACGACGGCGTTGGTATAGGGCTCGGCGTAATCTTCGCCGGTCGAGCCGGTCACCGCGATTCCGCCGAGCGCCATCACCTCCAAGCCGACGAGCCCGAACGGCTCGCGCCCGCTGTTGGCAAGCGCGGCATCCGCGGCGTGATAGAGTACGTGCAGCGCTTCTTCCGGCACAAAGCTGCGCACGTTGACGATCGAGCCGGGCGCGGAGGCGATCGCGTCGAGCACTTCTTCCGGATCTTTCGATTCGAGGGTGAGGTTCTCGACATACAAATCGCGCTCGGCAGCGCGTTCCAAAATCGCCCGACCGTAATCTTCGCGTCCGCCACGCATGACCAATGTCGCCTCGGGATAGGTTTTCACCAGATCGGCGAGCGCGTCGATGACTTGCATCCAGCGCTTATCTTCTTCGAACCGCGCGACTTTGACGAACAGCGGTCGCCGGCTCGCGAACTTCTTGAGCGCGCCGCGCACGAGCTTCTTGTTAGGTCCGTCGAGCAGGCGCCCTGGAATGCCGTTAGGGATCACGAGCGATTCGACACCGCGTGTCCTAAGCTCGAACTTCATGTAGCGGCTGACGGCGGTAATGTGCGCGGCACGTTCGAGCACGCGCCAGTCGATCGTCTCGAATCCGTACGTGTTGTTTGCGTTCCACGTCAGGATCGCGCGTTCGCGCATGTCGCTACCGCGCAGCGTGGCATCGAGCGCGATGAGCGCGGGGGCCGTTTGCCAATCTTCCGCAATCACCAGCACGCGCTCGTTGCGAATAGCCGCTTGCGTTACGATCGTGTTGGTAACGAACGACGGGACGCTCGCTGTGTAGTCGTGCATCTTAGCGAGCTGGCCGTCGTATACGTTACCCGGGTAGTACGCCGAAATCCACTGACACCAACGGCGCAGCTCCAAGTTCTTCCGCGGTGTTTCCGCGGGCGGCAACGCCGGGTCGCCGACGAAGATCACCGTCGTGCGGACGCCCATCTCGGCGAGCGCCGCACTCATCTCGGTTACCCGCGTGCCAAGGCCGCCGACCATTGAATATGAATCCGGGCCCTCAAACGCGAGGATGACCGCGTTCTTTGCCAAGGCTAGCATCCGTGCCGCCCATTGGCAGCCTGCTGCAAAAAATCCCGCAAACGAGGGTGTCGCTGCCGTGGTTCGTTCCGAAGAGCCGGCGCGACGGCGATACGGCGCTCTCGGCTAGCGCTGATTTCAAGGACTACGAGTTTAACTCCACGGCAGAATCGAATATGATGTCGCCGTGAGCGACCTCGCGCAGCGAAGCTGCGTGCCGTGCCGCGGCGGCGTTCCGCCGCTCGACGATGCCGCGATCGCGCCGCTTCTCGCGCAGCTCGGGCCGGGCTGGCGCGTCGTGGAGCGGCCCGACGCTAAGCACGGCAGTGTTAAGGTGCTGACCTGCACCTATCGCTTCGACGACTTTGCCTGCGCGATGGACGCGGCCGCGCGGATCGGCGCCGTCGCCGATGAGCAGCAGCACCATCCGGACCTTCACCTGTCGTGGGGCCGCCTCGTGGTCGACATTTGGACGCACAAGATCGCCGGCCTGACTGAGAGCGACTTTATCTTCGCGGCGAAATGTGACGCCGTCACCGCCAAAAGCTAAAAGAGGAGACCGGCGTTCGCCGATCCCCTCCCCTCGTGGTCACGGGCCTTGGCAAGTCCGTGAGCCATCTTAACATTACGACAATGTTTCACTTCAGACTTGCTCTTGAAGCCTGCGCTTTTTTAACTTGACATTTAGGCATGCCTAAGTATACCTTTAGGCATGCTTAATTTGGTGCTTGGGATAGCCCTCTTCGCGCACCAATATGGCGTGACGTGCGCCAAGTGCCATTCAGTAATCCCCCACCTCAATGAGTTCGGCGCGGGATTCCTTGCCAATGGCGAGCGGTTTCCTGGCATTACGTCCGGCCCGGCGATTCCGCTTGCGACCAAAGTGAACTTCGTCGATTCCAGCGAGTACCAGGGCGAGGGTCGAAACGGCCAAGGGTTACCGAAGCTCATTGTTGACGAGATTGAAGCGTTCACGAGCGCAACCATCGGGAGCCGAGCGAACTTCTTCGTCGAGCAGTATTTAGTCGACGGCGGCGAGCTGGGGGAGTTGCGCGATGCGTGGGTGGCGGAGCGCATCAATCCGTGGGATTCGCACATTTCGCTTCAGGCGCAGGGCGGTAAATTCACTCTCCCGCTGCCGGTCGATCCCGAAACTTTTCGCGACACATACCAAGAGTACGCGCCGTACGTGCAGCAGGTCGGCGCGAATCCGTTCGAACTCTTCGACGCGCAGTCTGGAGTGCGGCTGAGCGCGGGCGACCCGTTGCGAGGTTTCAACGTGCAGCTTTTTGGCGGCGCCGGCGCCGAGATCTAC
>Ga0070731_10005662_pt1 | contig 10214 bp, 10 predicted proteins | sample Coa_R1_2_FD_66448 | JGI IMG/M metagenome (GOLD analysis project Ga0070731, IMG submission 66448) | Surface soil microbial communities from Centralia Pennsylvania, which are recovering from an underground coalmine fire - Coalmine... | ecosystem: Environmental > Terrestrial > Soil > Unclassified ... | reverse complement strand
TTTGGCAGGCTGCCGGCGATGGTGGTTGGAAACAGCATCAGGTGATCGACAAGGTTGCGGGCGGGCGCCAATCATAGAGCCAATCATAATGATGTAACAGCCGCGTTCCGCCCATGATCCGCATCGCCGTGTTACGCGCGACGGCGCTGATGCCCGCGAGGTGATACCGGCCGCCATTGCGCGTTGCCAGCCGCTGCACTTTCCAGGCTCGCGCGCGCCGCACCGCGCAATAGGCGCGCAGCGCCGCTGTCGCATCGGGCATTTGGGCGAGACATTGCGCCGCCACCGCCGCGTCCTCGATCGCCATCGCCGCACCTTGGGCCAAATAGGGCAGCATCGGATGGGCAGCGTCCCCAATCAGCGCCACCGCGCCTTGCGACCAGGTCAACAATGGCCGGCGGTCGAACAACGCCCATTTCAGCCAGGTTTTCGGCTGGTTGATCAGGCCGAGTATTTGCGGCGCCACGCGCTCGACCGACAAGCGCGGCAACAATTCGTCGCGGCTTGCCGGCGCGCTCCAGCCCGGCGCGTTCCAATCGTCGTTGATGATGACGACAATATTGATGAGGGCGCCGCCTTTGACCGGATAGTGCACGATATGGGCTTCGCGGCCGAGCCACAGATGGACCAGCGGCGCGCGGAAATTTGCCGGCGCCTGCTCCGCCGGCAGCAGCGCCCGCCAGGCGGTGCGTCCGGCAAAGCGCGGCGGCTCGCGATAGCCCATGCGCGCGCGCATGACCGACCACAGCCCGTCGGCGGCGATCAGCGCGTCGCCGCGTTCGTGCCAGATGCCGCTGCGGCCCTGCGCCGAGACGGAGATGCCGTTGTCGTGGGCGACGAAATCTTCGACCCGCGCGCCGAGCCGCAGGCTGATATCGAGGTTTTCGGCGACAGCAGAGCTCAGCGCCGCTTGCAGGTCGCCGCGATGGATCGACCAATAGGGCGCGCCGTAGCGCTGCTCGGCCGCATCGCCGAGCGGCATGCGCACGATCTCGCGGCCGCTCTTGGCGTTGAGCACCCGCAAGGCCAACGGCGCGACCACGTGCGGCCGCAGCCGCTCGCCAAGCCCGAGCTCGATCAACGTGCGGGTGGCATTGGGTGACAGCTGGATGCCGGCGCCGGTCTCCTCGAGCCGCTCGGCCTGCTCCAGCACGACCGCGCGAAAACCGTTGCGCGCGAGCGCCAGCGCCGCGGTGAGGCCGGCGATGCCGGCGCCTGCGACGATGACGGTGCGGGAGGCGGGCAGGGCACACGCTCCCCGGTGTGCTCAGGCTTCCGTGCCGGGCAATGTGCATTCCGCCGGCCGCGCCGCATTCGGCTTGAGCGTCGGGTCGTGGCGGTAGAGCGTCGAGCAATAGGGGCAGATATATTCGGCGTCGTCGCCCATGTCGCAGAACACGTGGGGGTGGTCGAACGGCGGCAAGGCGCCGACGCACATGAATTCGCGGGCGCCGATCTCGATCACCGGAACGCCGAGGTCGTTGTGGAAGTGGGGAACGATGCTGTCCGTCATGGCCTCAACGGCTTGGTTGCGGCCGGCACCATAGCGGTCCGAACTACGGATTCCTAGCAATCCGTTTTTCAAATGTCGATTTTACGCCGGGACGCTAGCGGCAGGTGACGCGAAAATCGTTGGGGTCTGAATTGAGCCAGTTACAGCCGGGGTCGGGATCCAATTGCCCGTTGGCGGCACGATGGACGTGGGGTGGAAGCGCCGTCGACGCGGCGGGTGCGGTCGCCGGTGTCGGGGGCGGCGGCAAAGCTTGGGTGGCGTAGGTTGTGGCGGGCGTAAATTGGCTCCAGCTCAGCAATCCGACGCCCAAGATGATCACCGCCGTTGCCGTGGCCCACACCCAGCCATGCGGCGGCTTCGCTTCGGCTTCCAAGTTCTCCGCTGCCGGGGCGACACCCGATTGGGGCGATGCGGCCAGTTGGTCAAGGTCGGCCGGAAGCCCCGGATTGGCGGCTGCAAATCTGGCGTATTGCGCCGGAAAGTAGGCTTTGGCGAAGACGATCAGGTCGACATAGCGCGACGTCATGTGCGGGAAGGCGCTCATGACGCGGGCCAGAAAGGCGAAGAACGAGCCCTTCACCTTGCGTTGCTGCTCGATGATCCCTTCGGGATTGACGGAATATCCGAGCTGCCTTCCGACCAACAGCTTTTGCATCGCCGAGATAGCGCTCGATATGTCGCCACCGATGACGGCGACGGCGATGCGGTCGCCGGTATAGACCATGGCGCGGTCGAAGGGCAGCAGGAAGACGTTGAAGATCAGCAGCTTCTGCGCTGCGCGAATCAACCAGCCGAGCACGCCGGCCTGCCGGCGCGCGCGCAGATAGCCGATGAAGCGGCCGACCAGCCAGCGGACCTCGTCGTCGCTGACGCCGGTTTCAAGCAGTTCCGAAGTCAGAAAGATCGCACGGCGGAAAAACAAATACGACATGTAGGCGTTGAAGCTGCCTTGCTCGTAGACAAAGATGTAGATTGGCTTTTCATATCGCATCTTTGTTTTGATTTCCTCGGCCAAGGCGTTGACGCGAGGATAGTTCACCTGGGAAACCAGAATGGAGTTTGCCAATAGTCTCGCGAAGAAAACCCGCGAACTGAGCCAGAGAACAAAGGCGATCAGCGGCACGACGAGAAAGATCGTGCCGGCGATCAGCGCAACTGCGATGACCGGGAACAATATGATCGAGAACACCAGCGCCAAATGAAACCGGCGCCGATATAACGGGTGGGCGAAAACGTAGAAAAGACGATCGGTGATCTGTCCGGTATCTGTCGGCATCCTACCCCCCAATAGGCTGTCGGAAATTTCTGCTACGATACACGAACGTACGGGGGAAACAATCGGGGAATGCCGCATGGCGGATGCCTTCATCAGCTACAAGAAGGAAGATTTCCAAATCGCCGAGCGTGTGGTCACGGGGCTGCGCAACGAAGGCTTCTCGGTATGGTGGGACGACGGCCTCACGCCGAAGACGGCATGGGACGAGGAATTGGAGCGTGAAATCGCCGCCGCCGCGACCGTCATCGTGCTGTGGACGCCGCGCTCCATCAATTCGGAGTGGGTGCGCACCGAAGCGCATTACGGCCAGGATCGCGGCAAGCTGATCCCGGTGATGATGGAGGACTGCTCCATCCCGATCGCGTTCATGTTGCGGCAGACGGTCAAGCTCGGCGACTGGCACGGCGAGCGCGAGGATCGCAATTGGCGAAAGCTGCTGACCTGGATCGCCGACCTTACGTCTACCAAGCCGGGCAACGCCAATATCCCGCAAGCCCTCGGTGCGGCGCAGCCCAACCGGTTTCGCGACGCCATCGGCCATTTGCCGTCCGGCGACCCGATCGTCGACGGCGCTTTCGTCAATGCCTCGACGCCCGCCGGCACCGCGTTTCGCGACGGCGAGCAGAGGCCGGTCATGCGCATTCTGCCCAAAGGGGCGTTTCTGTTGGGCTCGCCGGCGGCCGATCCGGATTATTCCCCGGTCGAAGGACCGCAAAAACGCATCGAAATTCCCATGCCGTTCGCGATCGGCGCATTCCCGATTCTCGTTTCCGAATACCAGGCCGTCATGGGGTCGCTACCTTCGGTCGCCGCCGCGCCTGCGGTCTCGCATGGTTTGCTGAACATGTTCCGGCGTCCGCCGCCCGCGCCGGCCGCCGCGAGCGTTGCGGAAAATCCATCCGCGCCCGTCACCCAAGTCTCCTATGACGACGCCGAGGCCTTTGTCGCGCGGCTAACGGCTGCGACCGGCGAGACCTATCGCATTCCCTCGGAAACCGAATGGGAATACGCCTGCCGTGCCGGCACCCGCGGCCGTTATTGCTTTGGCGACACGATTGACGCGAGCCATGCGGCGTTTGCGCCCGCAAGCGCTCCGATTGCGCCCGGATCGTTCCCCGCGAATGCTTTCGGCCTCTACGACATGCATGGTAATGTTCGCGAATGGACCGACGATCTCTGGCACGAATCCTATGACATGACGCCTGCCGACGGCAGCGCCGCGACGGCGGGACAGGGCTCGATGCGGGTGGTGCGGGGCGGTGCCTGGTGCGACGCGCCGGCGATGCTGCGATCGGCCGCGCGCATGCGCGCGACCCAGTTCAGCCGCAGCAACGCCATCGGGTTTCGCGTCGTTCGCGTGCTGAGCTAATTCGGCGGCAGCTCGCTCAGCAAGACTCAACTCCCTGCCGTCAACCTTCTTGCCGCGTCGCTCAGCCAAGTGAGCACCGCGAACCGCGTGAGCTCTTGCAGCAGGACGGCGATGATCAGGAGCACGGCCGTGTAGAAAGCTGTGACGCGCGCTATCCGGCGCGCCAGCGAAGGATACGGCGGCATGTTGTTTGCCGGCCAGGCGAACGTTTCTTCCCATTGTTCCTGCGCGATGTGCGCCGGGCGGATTCGCTCAAGCGGCAGCCAGGCGCGGTACGCTTCTATGCCGCGCTCGCGCGCGATGCTGTTCCTCAGGTAAAAGACGTTGTGTCGCGCCATGAACTCGACCACAGTCGTGATGACGGCTTTGACAAGGTACAAAATCACCAAACCGGCGAGATAGACATAGGCGATCCAGAAACCTGTTGTGAGCCACGCTTTGGTGAAAGACTTTATCTCGAACATCGCGGCGAACCGCTGCACGGTAAAATCCACAAGACGGTCGATCGCGTTGTAGATTTGACCCAATATCGAGGCGTCGCTGGCGGCCTGCAGCCACAGAATGGCCGCCACGGCGAGGGCGAGTTGGAACAGCGGAAAATGCGCGATACGGCGTATCGGAGCGAGCAGCAGCTTGATGGGAGCCATGGGTTCTATCTCAGCCGTACAGTCGGGCAGATCGTGTGAGGGTCGGTAACGCACCACGCGCACGATGACGCAGACGGATTAGCAGCGACGGCGCGCGATACCTGCCCTGCGCCGGACAGTGTTACGCCAAACAATCCGCCCTTGGCCACCCGGCGACTACGCCGCCAGCCGCACCGGATACGACTTGAAGCCGCGAAAGCGCGCGCGGCCGCTCCTCGTAAAAGCGCCCGCCGGCTCGATCCGGCCAAAGCGCTGCAGCAGCCGGCCGATCGCCACTTGCGCCTCCATGCGGGCGAGCGACATGCCGGCGCAGGCGTGAATGCCGGTGCCGAAGGCGAGATGGCGGTTCGGCTCGCGGCGGATGTCGAGGCGGTCGGGATCGGGAAATTGCGCCGGGTCGCGATTGGCGGCGCCGATGCCGATGTGCACATAGGTTCCGGCGGCCATGGCGACGCCGCCGAGTTTCGTTGCTTTGGCGGCTCTGCGGTTGCCGAGCTGGTTCGAGCTTTCCATGCGCAAAAATTCCTCGACCGCGGTCTCGATTGTCTGCGGATGACGGCGCAGGTCGCTCATGACGCCGGGATGGCGGATGAGAAGATCGACACCATTGCCGATGAGGTTGGTCGTGGTCTCGTGCCCGGCGTTGAGCAGAAAAATGCAATTGTGGATGAGCTCGAGTTTTGAAAGGCGATCGCCTTTTGCGTCGGTCGCGGTGAGGTCGGTGCCGGCGATGAGCTTTGACAGGATTTCAGCCGGATCGTCGGCGCCACTTTTTTGCCGGCGCGCGATGATGTCGCTCAAATAGTCCTTGAACTCGGCGACCGCGCGGACGCCGGTATCGAATTGGTCGCGGTTGAGCACCGGCTCGAGCGCGCCGAGGATGGCGAGCGACCAGCCGCGCAACGGCTCGCGCTCGCCTTGGGGAATGCCGAGCATGTCGCCGATGAGCTGGATCGGAATCGCGGCGGCGAAGTCGGCGATAAGATCGATCTCGCCGCGTTCGGCGGCGGTCTGCAAAAGACGATCGACCAATTCTTCGATCCGCGTCTGTAATTCCCGCAACGCTCGCGGCGTGAAAGCGGGCGCCAAGAGCTTGCGCACGCGGGTGTGATAGGGCGGATCGTTGAACACCAGGCTCGTGGTGTGATGCTCGTAGAGCAGGCTGTCGGAAAAATTCGGCCGAAAATCGAGTTTCTTGTCCGAGCTCCACGTCTGTGTATCGCGATAGACCGTGAGACAGTCGTCGTAGCGCGTCAGAAAATACGATCCATCCGGCATCGGATGAACGGGATCGAATTGGCGCAACGCGTGGTACGTCGGATAGGGATTTTCAAGAAAGTCCGGCGTGAGTTTCCTCACGTCGAAAGTAGCCGCAGCTCCGCGCGTGGCGGAGTCCGCGGTTTGCGTGTCGCTCACAACAAGCGCCGCCGGTTGCGACGATCAGCCTTTGACGAGCGGGCAAGCTGGATTGGGCGGCCCAAAGGCCTGATCGCCGGGGATATGCGCGAGGATCTGGTAATAGTCCCACGGATATTTCGACTCGTCCGGCTTCTTCACCTGCACCAGGATGAGGTCGTGCACCATCAGGCCGTCCTCGCGCAGCTTGCCGTTACGCGAGAAAAAATCCTCGACCGGCATCTCGCGCATTTTTGCTGCGACTTTCAGCGGGTCGTCGGTGCCCGCGGCCTTGATGGCATTGAGATGGTGCATGACCGACGAATAGACGCCGGCCTGCCACATGGTCGGCATGCGCCCCATTTTGGCGAAGAACCGCTTCGACCATTCGCGGGTCTTGTCGTCCATGTCCCAATAAAACGAGGTCGTAAGCACCAGGCCCTGCGCGGTCTTCAGCCCCAGCCCGTCGATGTCGGTGATCAGGACCAGAAGTCCCGCCATCTGCTGGCCGCCGGCAAAAAGGCCGAACTCGCCGCCGAGCTTTATGGCGTTGACGTTGTCGGGCGGACCGCTGGCGAGCCCGATGATTTTCGCCTTCGAGGCCTGCGCCTGGAGAATGAACGACGACAGATCCGGCGTGCGGAACGGATGCCGGACCGAACCGACCACCGTGCCGCCGTTGGCTTTGACCACGTCGGAGGCGTCTTTCTCCAGCGAATAGCCGAAAGCGTAATCGGCGGTGAGGAAGAACCAGCTGGTGCCGCCGCGCTTGACGACTTCCTGCGCGGTGCCGACGGCGAGCGCGTGGGTGTCGAACACCCATTGCATCGTATAGGGCGAGCAGAACTTGCCGTGGAAATCGGCGGTGCCGGTCGAGTGGGTGATGAAGAGCTTCTTCTTCTCGTTGGCGACGCCCTGCACCGCGAGCCCCACGGCGGACACCGGCACGTCGACGATCAGGTCGACCTGATTGCGGTCGTACCATTCGCGCGCGATGCCGGCTGCGACATCGGGCTTGAGCTGATGGTCGGCGGAAATCACCGTGATCGGCTTGCCCAGCACATTGCCGCCGAAATCCGCCACCGCCATTTCGGCGGCCGCCACCGAGCCCGGACCGGTCGGGGTCGAAGCCGGTCCCGACATGTCGGTGAGCACGCCGATCTTCACCACGTCGTCGGAAACCTGCGCCTTGGCGGCGCCGCTCGTGCAGACCAAAAGCGCGGCCAAGCCGGCAAGCAGAATGCGTTGCATTGCGATCCTCCCGAAATATTTTCCGGCCGTCATTGCGAGGAGCGAAGCGACGAAGCAATCCAGGCGGCGCCTCGGCACTGGATTGCTTCGCTCCGCTCGCAATGACGGCGGTGTTGGCGCTAGCCTAATCCGATCTGCCGGCTCTGGCACCAGACTTTCCTGCATGGCCGATTGCGCCGTATTGTCCTCCCATGCCCAGTTTCATTCATGACGATGTCGAGATCGCCTTCCTCGACGAGGGCGAAGGCGAGCCGATCGTGCTGGTGCACGGTTTTGCCTCCAACAAGGAGGTGAACTGGGTCGCGCCGGGCTGGGTGACGACGCTGAAGCGGGCAGGGCGCCGGGTCATTGCGCTCGACAATCGCGGCCATGGCGCCTCGACCAAAGTCTACGATCCGGCCGCCTATCACAGCGCCATCATGGCCGACGACGTGCGTGCGCTGATCGACCATCTCGGCCTGCCGCGCGCCGACGTCATGGGCTATTCCATGGGCGCGCGGAATACCGTCTTTCTCACGGTCGCCAATCCGGAGCACGTGCGCTCGGCGGTACTCGGCGGCGTCGGCAGTCGCCTCGTCGGCGGCGTGGGGCTGCAGCCCGACGTGATTGCGCAAGCGCTCGAAGCGCCGTCGCTCGCCGAGGTGACCGATCCCACGGGCTATGCATTCCGCGCCTTCGCCGATCTGACCAAATCCGACTTGCGGGCGCTCGCCGCCTGCATGCGCGGCTCGCGCCAGCCGCTCGAGCGCGATGCGCTCGCCCGCATGACCGTCCCGGTTCTGGTCGCCGCCGGCACCAAGGACTCGGTTGCTGGCTCCCCCGAAGAGCTCGCCGTTCTTATCCCCGGTGCGCAGGTGCTCCCGATCCCCGACCGCGATCACATGCTGGCGGTCGGCGACCGGGCGTTTAAGGCCGGGGTCCTCAAATTCCTCGCCGAACGGCCCTAAAGCTGAGAAATATGCGGCCAATGGCCTAGTTTATCGGCCGTTGGCCCTGTTTTCAGGCCAGTGGCCCAGAATTTTGCCACCCTTGGTTTTGGCGCAAGCGCTTCCCACTATGATAGAAGGCGGCGTTTTCGCCGTTGAGCGGGGAGACGATCCGATGGCGCAGCAACAGGCCAAGCCGGCCCTCGATACCGTCGATCCGGTATGGGCGCGCATCCGTCGCGAGGCGGAAGAGACTGTACGGCGCGAGCCCGAGCTCGCCACCTTCATCTATTCGACCATTCTGCACCACGACACGCTGGAAACGGCCGTGGTCTATCGCCTGGCCGAGCGGCTCGACCATCCCGCGGTGTCTGGCGAACTGATCCGGCAGGCCTATGCTGAGGCGCTCAAGGACATTCCGGCGCTCGGCGAGACATTCCGCGCCGATCTCATGGCGACCGTCGACCGCGATCCGGCGACCCACCGGATGATCGAGCCGGTGCTGTACTACAAGGGCTTTCATGCCATCCAGACGCACCGGCTGATGCACTGGCTGTGGCACAAGGGCCGGCGCGATTTCGCGCTGTATCTGCAAAGCCGCTCATCGGCGGTGTTCCAGTGCGATATCCATCCCGCGGCAAAAATCGGCCGCGGCATTTTCCTCGATCACGCCACAGGGCTTGTGGTCGGCGAGACCGCCGAGATCGGCGACGACGTGTCGATCCTGCACGACGTGACCTTGGGCGGAACCGGCAAGGAATGGGAAGACCGCCATCCCAAAATCCGCTACGGCGTCATGATCGGCGCCGGCGCAAAGATCCTCGGCAATATCGAGGTCGGCCATTGCGCCCGCATCGCCGCGGGCTCGGTGGTGACCAAGCCGGTGCCCAACAACGTCACCGTGGCCGGCGTGCCCGCCAAGGTGATCGGCCAGGCCGGCTGCCCGGAGCCGGCGCGCACCATGGACCAGATCTTTCACGACGGCATTTGACGGGAAAACCCTGTCAGCGCTGCGATTGTTGCCGCCGCCACCGCGTGCTATGCGGTCCTATTCTCCAGGAGACATGTGGTGGACGTTCAAGAAGTCAGAAAGCTCGACGCTTATCTCAAGAAGCTGTTCGGCAACTCGCGCATCCGCGTGGTGCCGCAGCCGCGCAAGGACGATTTGGCCGAGGTCTTCATCGGCGAGGAGAAGCTCGGCGATCTCAACGTCGACGATGAAGACGACGAGCGCTCCTACAATTTCCGCATGGAAATCGATCTGGGACAGGTCAGCGATATCGATCAGCTCAAAGTCCTCAATACCTACCTCAGGCGCAAACTCGACAACGAAGGCATTCGCGTCGTGCCGCGGCCGAAGAAAAGGGATTCCCTCGAAGCCTATCTGGGCGACGAATTCATCGGCGTGCTGTTCGTTGACGACGAGAAGGGGCGACAAAAATCCTATATTCTTGAAATGCCGATTTTGGACATGGATTTGACCTGAGCGGTCACGCTCGCGGCAGGCACGTCTACCGCCGCGCGGTCAATTTTTCTGCGGATGCAGTTGCGCCATCAGCCGGTCGGCGCCGGCGGCAACACCGCGCCAGTCGTCGAGCCAAGTGCGCGGAAAGCGCAGCGTGACCTCGGCGGTATCGATGAGGCGCTCATAGAGGCAGGTGCCGCGCACGGCGCCCACTTGGCGCGTGCAGCGGGCGAAGAACTGCTCGGGATTGGTCCCGACGTAAACCAGATCCTCGCCGTCGTATGGCGTGCCGGCGCGAAACGGCACGATGGCAAGCCCGTCCGGGCCGGCGGCCGCCTGCGCCTCGATGTAGCGCGGGTAGATGGTGCGCAG
>Ga0070731_10005661_pt1 | contig 10214 bp, 4 predicted proteins | sample Coa_R1_2_FD_66448 | JGI IMG/M metagenome (GOLD analysis project Ga0070731, IMG submission 66448) | Surface soil microbial communities from Centralia Pennsylvania, which are recovering from an underground coalmine fire - Coalmine... | ecosystem: Environmental > Terrestrial > Soil > Unclassified ... | reverse complement strand
AGCGTGGCTTCGAAATGATCGCCATGATCGTTCTTCATCGAATGGATCAGGCACATATCGTCCACGCAGTCGCCCACGTTGGTAAACAGATCGCCGATCAGCGTCCCGGTCTGCCCGTGCGGCTTGGCGTCCCAAAGCGAGCGCGAAAAATACCGGCCGTTGGTGTACTGCTTACCGTGATCCGCCGTCAGCTTCGGCTTGGGATCGAACGTATCGACATGCGAAGCCCCGCCGCTCATGTACAAAAAGATCACGCGCTTCGCCCGCGCGGGAAAATGGGGAGCTTTGGGCGACAGCGGATCTTCCTCGGCATGCAGCATCTGCGCCAGTATCCCGGGCAGCAGCATCGACCCGCCCACCAGCGACCGGATCGTCCCCCGCCGCGTGAATCTCAAATCCGTGTCCATCATAGTTCGCCCAAAAAAGTTTCAGTCCACAAAAATGAATTCGTCGCTGCTCAGGAGGGCGCGCAGATAGCTTCCCAGCGTCTTGCGCGTCAATTGATCGGAGGCTATGCCCGCCGCGGCCAGCTTAGCCTTCACCGCCTGCAAATATTCTTCCGCTTTGCGTTCTTCATCGGCTGCCGGCGGACGCCCCAGCGCGATTTCATGCGCCCGGTCCACTTGCTGGCGGCTATCCACCGTGGCTTCCGTCAAACGCTCCGCCAGCCGGTCAGCCTGCTCGTGCAAAAATTCGCTGTTCATCATGAACAGTGCTTGAATCGGCGTGGTGGTGGCCGTGCGTTCCGGCGTGCTGGCATTGGGATCGGCGCCATCGAACACCGCCAGATACGGCTGCCTCTGGATACGCTGCGTCATCAGGTAAACGCTGCGCCGCTGGCTGTCGTACACCGCGTTGAACGGCTTGTGCTGCGTGAAATCCCACATCGGCTCCTGCGGAAACGGATGCGGGTTGCTAGCCCCGCTGAACTCGAGCGAGCCGCTCACCGCCAGCAGCGCGTCACGGATCGATTCGGCGTCCAGCCGCTGCCGGTTGAAATGGGAAAGCAGCTCGTTGCCTGGGTCCGCGGCCAAATTGGGAGCCGCCGCCATGCTCGATTGCTGATAAGTCTGCGACAAAACAATCCGCCGCTGCATAGCTTTCACCGACCAGCCATCCGCCATGAATTGCTTCGCCAGATAATCCAGCAGCTCCGGATGCGAAGGCGGTTTGCCGCGCTTGCCAAAATCGCTGGGCGAGCTCACCAGCCCGCGGCCGAAATGATTTTGCCAGATGCGGTTCACCATCACGCGAGCGGTAAGCGGATTCTTCGGATCCGTAATCCAATTCGCCAGGTCCAGCCGCCCGCTCCCCGAGGTTCCCGCCGGCAGCGCCTGTCCGCCCAGAATCTCCGGAAATCGCCGGGGGACTTCGTCGCCCAAATTCTTCGGATCCCCGCGCAGCAGCACGTGGGCGTTATGCGGCTTCCCCTCCGCCACGGCGTAGGCTTTATCCAGCACCGGCATGCTCATCGCGATAGGCAGTCGGCGCGCTTTAAGCTCTTTGATCTCCGCCTGAATCTGCACCAGCGTCCGGCCTTCGATCGGGTTACCTTTGGTGTTGAACGCTTTGCGTTCTTCGTCTAAACGCAACAGCTCGGCGTCGATGGGCGCCAGTTTATCCGTCCATGGTTTGAGGATCGCATCCGCTTCGGCTTGCGGAATGTGCAGGATCATGTCCTGCTGATGCTTGACGTTCTCCGAGCCCGCGAAAGGATAGCGGGTGCTGTCGAAAATTCCGAACAGCGCGTAATAATCTTTGGACGAAATCGGATCGTACTTGTGATCGTGACAGCGCGCGCAGCTCACGCTCAGGCCCAGCACGGCTTTGCCCAGGTTATCGATGGTGTCATCGATAGTGAGGTACATGTACTCCTCGGGCACCACGCTGAAGCGCTTAGCAATAGCCAGATATCCGGTGGCTACGGTGTGCTCCCATCGCTCCGCATTGTTCTTGTGCGGCAGTAAGTCCCCCGCGATTTGTTCGCGCAGAAACTGGTCGTACGGCTTGTCGCGATTGAAGGACTGAATCACGTAGTCGCGATAAAGATAAGCTTGCGGAACAGGATAATCGGCGCTGTCTCCGGCGCTATCGGCATAACGCACCACATCCAGCCAATGCCGCCCCCAGCGCTCGCCATAGCGAGGCGAGGCCAGCAACCGGTCCACCACGCGAGCATATGCCTTAGGTGATTTATCCCGCAGGAAGGCGTCGATCTCTTCCGGCGTGGGCGGCAAGCCGGTCAAATCGTAAGTCACGCGGCGAATCAGCGTTCGCCGGTCGGCGGCCGGCGCCGGCTGCAATCCTTTTTCTTCCAGCTTAGCCAGGATGAAGCGATCGATCGGCTCCGCCGCCCAGCGTTTGTCCTTCACCAGCGGCGGTGCCGCATCTTTCAGCGGCTGGAAGGACCAAAACGCTTTTTGCTGCGCCGTGATTCGCGAAACCGCGCCAGACGACTTTGGCCAGACCGCCCCGGCCTGAATCCACTCCGCCAAATCCGCAATTTCCTGATCCGCGAGCTTCTTGCCGGGCGGCATTTTCAACTTCTCGTGGCTCTGCCGGACAGCTTGAATCAGCAGGCTCTCCTCCGGCTTGCCCGGCACGATGGCAGGCCCGGTATTTCCGCCCTTCAACGCCGCTTCGGCAGAATCCAGCCGCAAACCGCCGCTTTGCCCCGACGTGTGACACCCGTAACAATTGGTGGCCAGCACCGGCCGCACCCGGGTTTCGAAAAAGTCGGCTGGGTCTTTCGTTTGCGCGAAAGCTAAGCTAACCAAGGCAAGGGGCAACAGTGAGCGCAAGACTAACATCCATGCTTATTCTAAACCACCCCGCCATACGCTAGCATGGAAGCAAATGCTTACGCGGGAACAGGTCCGCCAATACACCGAGCAGGGCTGTACGGTGCTCGAAAACTTCCTCGGCCAGGATGAGGTTTCCAGCCTGCTAAGCGACATCGAAAGCATCTGCGCCGATTCGACCGTCGCCCATCACGACCCCGAACGCATGGAGATGGAACCCGGCCAGGGGCCAACCGGATCCCGCGTGCGCCGCCTCTACGAACCCTGTACCTTCTATGAACGGTTCCGCGCCCTCTCCGATTCGCCCAAAATGCTCGACGCCATGGAGCAGCTGCTCGGCCCCAACCTGGTTTTCCACTACAGCAAGATCAATATGAAGCCACCCGCCATCGGCTCAGTGGTCGAATGGCATCAGGACCTGTCGTATTACCCGCTCACCAATCCGGACTCGCTCGCCGTGCTTTTTTACCTCGACGACGCGACGCTAGCCAACGGCTGCCTGCAAGTAATCCCCGCCGCCCATCGCGAGCCCATGATGGATCACACCCGCAACGGATTTTTCCAGGGCTGCATCACGGAAAAGGTGGACGAATCGCGCGCCTTACCCCTGGCCGCCCCGGCCGGCAGCGCGATCCTGATGCATTCCATGGTGCCGCACTCCTCCGCCCCCAACACGTCGACCAAGCCGCGCCGCACGCTGATTCTGAGCTATCGCGCCGCCGACGCTTTCCCGGTCTATCTCGGCGACATGACCGTGTCCGGCGAAGCCCACGCACGCCACGTTCGAGGCACTCCACCCAAAGCCGCGCGCTTCGCCGGCCCATCCATTCCCGTTCCGAAATATCCGCAGCAAGTGAAATCGCTGTACGAGCTCCAGGAACTTTCCCGCCAGTCGCGCAGCTAGTCTCCGCGTACTCCGCGCCTCTGCGAGAAATTCTTCCCCACGCTATAGTACAGATCCATGCCCACGGTCTCCCCGCGCCTAGCCTGGCTGACCGTAGGCTTGTTATGGCTGGCGTATGTAATTAACTACGTCGATCGCCAGGTAGTCTTCTCCCTCCTCCCGATTCTTAAAAACGAGCTCCACTTCACCGATGTCCAACTAGGCTTGGTCGGTAGCGTTTTCCTCTGGGTCTACTCGCTCTCGATGCCCATCACCGGCCGCCTGGCGGATCTCTACCCTCGACATCGCCTGATCCTAGCCAGCCTCGCGCTCTGGAGCGTCGCCACTTTCGCCACGGGCATGAGCCATTCCGTCAGCACGCTGCTTTTCTGGCGCTTCATGATGGGGATCACCGAGTCGCTCTACGTTCCGGCCGCGCTCAGCATCATCGCCGCGCTCCACACTGGCGCCACTCGCTCGCGAGCGCTCTCCATCCACGCCAGCGCGCAATTCACCGGCATCGCCCTAGGCGGCTGGTACGGCGGTTGGAGCGCGGATCACATCGGCTGGCGCTCCGGATTCTCGCTGCTGGGCGTGATTGGCGTGGCCTATTCCGCCGTGCTCTTCGCCACGTTTCGTAAATTGCCGAGTTCGCTCGATCGTTCCGCAGTACGCCAGTCCGCATCACCACTCGATATTCTGAAATCGCGATCCTACATCGCGCTCTGCGTCGCCTTCTTCGCGTTCGCGCTTATCCTGTGGATGCTCTACGCCTGGCTGCCCAATTTCATTTACGAAAAATACGGGCTGTCGTTGACCGACAGCGGCTCGCTCGCGACACTCTATCTGCAAGTCGGATCTTTCATCGGTGTGCTAGCCGGCGGAGCCCTGGCCGATCGCTTCGTGCAACGTGTCCCCGCCGCGCGTTTTTACTTGGTCGCCACGGGCTTCCTGCTTTCCGTTCCGCTGGCTTGGGTGATGTTGTCCGTGAATTCGCTCGCCGCCGTCCGTATCGCTTCCGGCGCGTTCGGAATCTTCGCCGGCCTGGGAATCGCCAATATTTTCGCCGCCACCTACGACGTAATCGCCCCGCGCAATTACGGCTTGGGCGCGGGCTCGCTCAACATGCTGGGCGGGCTTTCCGGCGGCGCCGGGATACTGGCGGCCGGTATGTGGAAAGCATCGCTCGGCGTAACTGGCCTGGTTCAAATCAGCGCCATCGTCAGCGTGATTCTGTCTCTCGCGCTGATTGCCGTCACCGCCGTCTATTTCGATCGCGAGCGCTCGCGTGTGTAAAACACCAGCCGCACCGGCCCTAGCAATCCGGAAATGAACGGCTCCTTCACATCCTTCCATTCATCGCCCGGTGGAAAGCGCTTGCCATATTTCGCATACACCGCGGAATAATCAATCGGCCCCATCCCCAGAATTTTGTTAATCAATAGGTTCGTCACATCCACGCGCAGCCGATTTTTGCCAGGCCGCAGCAGCCCGGTAACATCCACATGATAAGGCCGCATCCAAGCCACGCCCGCCGGCTTATCGTTGATGCGTACATCGGCCGTCTCGTGCACGCGCCCCAAATCCAACCGGACACCGAGTCCGGATCCAATCCGCGCCGGCGCATCAAACTCACACTCGTAAATTCCCTTGCCGGAAAAATACCGCGCGGCAGGAAGATCGGTCCAGGACTTCAATTGCTCCAGCGTAATGCCCGCAATCGAAGCGTCGTCAAAGCGCAGCTTCCAAACCGGCGATAGGTCAATCGGCGCTGGCGAATCACCCGCTCGCTTCCGCGCCACGCGAGGTTTGCCGCCATCTCGAAACACGATCACGCGCGATTCAAAAGGCCCCAGCTCAAATCGCACGAGCGTTCCGGCGCTCTCGTGTTCGAACTCGGCGGGAGCAATCTTTCCCGATTGCAAATCCCAAAACTCCGCCTGCTTCTGTCCCACGCGGAACGTTCCCTCCAACTGCTGCGGCTGCTCGCTAGTGTTCGCCAAAAAATAATAATCGCGATCCGCCGCGCGCCGATGCACGAACGCCACATGCTCGCTGGCATCTTTGAAAGCGATATCCGGCGGATGAGCCATCAATGCTCGCAGCAGTCCCACCCGCTCATCGGTTGTCGCAATACCCGCCACCAACTTGCGCACCTCAGCCGCATTCTTCTCGCGATCCTGCAAGCCGTAAGCCCGATCCGGCAGCCGCTTCGTCGCAATCACCGTCCCGCCCTGCCGCGCAAATTCCGCAATCTTGCGCGCCGATTCCACATCGATCCCCGTCAGATTAGGCAACACCAGCAAGGCGTAATCGCCATCGCCCATCCGCAGCCGCCCATTCTCGACGCGCATATCTCGAAACGTAAACGCATCCACGCCGTCAAAATTCCACCCGTTGGTGATGATGGTCTTCACAACGTCAGACTCATACCGCAGCGCGTTCTTCAAACTGAATTCCGGCGGCGGCCCATTGCTACTGATCCGATCCCGCACCGCCCAGTTCAACAGCAGTTGCTCCGTACCCGCCTCCGCCATGGCATCTTCCGCGCCCAGATAAACTGCGACATCCGCCACCGGCCTCCCTTGGTGCAGCACGAACGTCGCGCGATTCACATAATCGGCCAGTTGTCCGAAATAAGGCCAATAAGGCGACGTATGATTCACCGCCGGTCCAAAGTACGGCACCCACCCCGGCGAGCCCGCCTCCAGCGGCGAATACGCATACGTCACGCCGTACAGCGCATTGATCCCGCACAAGAAATGCAAATCCGAACAGCGCTTCAAATCCTCCAGCGAATCCGCAAAACGATTCGGCAATCCCAGCCAAGTCCACGCTTCGGCGAGGATAGTTCGCTTGCCCGCCAGATGCCCGCCCGAGCTCGCCCAGCGCGACGAGCTGAATTCCTTCCACTCGTAATGCTCGCCAGTCGGCACGTCCACCGCGCGATAACTGGCCAGCGATACTGGCGGCGTCCCGTACGCTTCCACCTGCGTGGTGACGCCCTTGCGATGCGCCCAGCGTCCCAGTGGCTCGACGAATTCCTCCATCGCCAAATCCGAAAGCGTGCGCCAGAAATCGCAGCGTAAATCGCGCGCGTCCGGATGCGCATCGTCGAACAACGCCGGTAAGTGGGGAATCAAATCGTAGCCGCGCTTGCGCCGAAACACATCCGGATACGCGCCGGTCCAAGTCGCGCGATATACTTCCAGGCTGTCGCAAAAGATGGACCGAATCCCTCCGCGCGGCACGCTGTCCACCAGCTTGTCCCCCACCGCCGCCAGGTATTTCTCCAGCGCGCCGGAGTTGTAATGATCCACCACCAGCCCATCGGCTCCCAGCGCCGCGCGTTTCACCTGCATGCGCGTAGGCACGGAGCTGAATATCTGAATCTCGCCCGTCTCACTCTTCGTGGCTATTTTTCCCTGCGCGGCAACCTGCACCCACTTGCCGCCTTCGACGTGAAATGCCGCGATGCGTTGCTCATCCAACTCGAGTCGCGGCATGACAATCCCCTGCGCGCCTTTCACCGCGATCCGCGTACGCCGGATCGAGTGCGCGCTGTCATCGACGGCAACGCTAGGCCCGCCATAAGGCCAGCCCGTCCCCAGCACCATGTCGAGCGTAAGCCCCAGCCGCTTCGCTGTAGCCGCCACCTCGCGCAGCACCGCGAAATATTCGTCGGAAAGAAAATTCTGGTTGTGGATGTTCTTCGCCGGATCGTCAATCGCGATGGGATACGTCGGGAACAGCAGCACCCCGCCGACATTGGCGCGCGCCATCAGTTCCAGTTCGCGCCGGCATTCCGCCACCGTCCAAGCCGGACCGAAAACATACCAGTGCATCCGCAGCCGGTATTCGTTGGGAACATTCTTGAAATCGCGTTCGGCGCGTTCACTGGCGGCAAGCGCGAGCCCCCGCATTGCCAGCGCGGCTGATGTAGCTAGAAATCCTCTTCGAGTTGGCATCGCGGAACGAGCAGTATATCAGTGGAGAGTGATTCTGTTTTTCAAAACTGCTTCTCCAGCCAAAGTCGATGCCCCGGGCGGGTTCGTCGTAATCGATAAATCCTTGCTGCCGCTCAGACTCAGGCTATCCGTCACCAGCGCCGTGAAATTGCTCGCGGCAGCCACGGTCGGCGTCCCGGAAATAATTCCCGTCGAGCCCGCCAGCGTGAGCCCGGCAGGCAGCGCGCCCCCCGTAATCGACCACGTAAACGGCGCCGTGCCGCCCGTGCTCGTGAGTGTCTGCGAATAAGCCATGTTCACCGCGCCCCTCGCCATCGGCGACGCAGTCGTAATCACCGGAGAGCTGGCATTGATCGTGATGGCCAGCGCTTTCGATGCCGTGTTAGCGCCCGCATCCGTCGCCTGCGCCGTGAAATTGCTGGTGGCAGCGGCAGTCGCGGTTCCACTGATAATTCCCGTAGAGCCCGCCAGCGTCAGGCCCGCCGGCAGCGTCCCAGAGGTCACCGCCCAGTTATCGGCGCCGAACCCGCCTGAACCCGTCAGCGTTTGCGAGTAAGCGCCGCTCACCGTGCCCGAGGTCATGGGCGTCGCCGTCGTCACCGCCAGATTCGACGCGATCGTAAGCGTGAACGCCTTGCTCCCAGCAACGCCGGCGCTATCCGCAATCCGCGCCGTGAAATTTGCCAGCCCGCCGGTTTGCGGCGTCCCGCCGATCGCACCCGATGCGCCCGTCAAAGTCAGCCCCGCCGGTAGCGCGCCCGCTGTGATCGCCCACGTGAAGGGCGCGGTTCCTCCGGAGTTCGCCAGCGTCTGCGAATACGCCACGCCCGTGGTTCCCCCTGGCATCGGGCTCGACGTGCTCACGGCCGGCACCGCATTCACCAGAATCGAAAGCGCCTGCGTCGCCGTAGCCGCCACGCTGTCCGTCGCTTGCACCGTGAAGCTGCTGCTGGCCGCCGTGGTGGACGTCCCCGAAATAATCCCCGTCCCCGATGCCAGCGTCAGTCCCGCCGGCAGCGCGCCCGACGTGATCGCCCAGGTGTACGGAGGCGTTCCGCCGCTGGCCGCGAGCGTCTGCGAATAAGCCGCCGTCGCGGTCGTGGGCGGCAGCGAGGCCGTTGCCACACTCAGCCCCGTCGCGCTCACGCTCGCCCAATCCGCGCCAGTCCATTTTTTGGCGTAAACCTGCCGCATCGTTCCCAGCTGCACCTCCGACCACGCCACTATCGGACTTCCCGCCAGCATATCGATGCGCGGGCTCACCGCCGCTCCGGTCAGGCTCGCATTGAGCGTGCCGCCAAGCCGCGTCACCGCGCCGCTAGTCGTCACCTGGTCCACATAGATGCGCGGCCTCTCGCCAAATGCTCCCTGCGTCGTAGAGAGCGCCGAAGTCCACGGCGCCGTCGCTCCCTGCTCCGCCCACGCTACGATCAGATTCGATCCCCCGTCATCCGTCAGCGAAGGCGCGGACGCCCATCCGAATTTCGTATCAATGTTCAGCGGCCCGGCCACCGTCGTCCAAGTCGTACCCGCGTTCGCCGTGGTGCGGATGAAAAGCTTCTGCTGCCCCACCGGTGTCGAATTATTGCGCTCCACCAACGCCACGTACGGCTGTCCGCCGACGAATCGAATCGCTGGTTGGTACGCGCTGTCCCCTGTGTTCGGAGGCGATGGCGGTTGCCCCGCATTGGTGGTACCCGGCGTCACGTTCACCGATCCCCCGTATTTCACCCATGCCCCGCCGCACCAGCACGTTACGTACACGTTCAGCGGCGAATCGCTCTGAGTCGAATTGATTGCGTTGAACTCGGACCACGCCACGAAAAAGTCGTTGCCGGATTTGTACGCCGCCGCAATACTGTCCGCCTTGGGCAACAGCGAGCTCGATGCCGTCGTGCGGTTGAGGTACGTGCCTCCGAGCGCCGGTCCCCACGTGCACGGCGATCCCGTGCACTGCTTGGCGTAAACAAAATTCCGGTACGGCGCGCTCATTGCCCGATCTTCTTCCTGAAAAACCAGTGTCGGCACGCCGTTCACGTTCAGCATCACCGTGTGCGTGGGAAAGTTATTTCCCGAACCTCCGATGTTGACCTTCGCCACTTGGCCGCCCAGGTTCCATCCCGTGCCGTCGTACCCCTCCGCATAGATGAAATAGTTCACGCTGCTGGTGTTGTGCGCGATCCAGGCGCACCACGGCGTCGTTCCCACGTAAACGCATGAGACTTCGTTGGATAATGTCGTCGCCCCGCCCACCAGCGGCATCATCGCACTGAACGAAACCGGGCTCGGCACGAACACCACCGATCCGGTTTGGATCGTCGCTGCATACGGATGCTCGAATTGCGAATCGGTAGAATCGCTCGGTATACCCGTCTCGTCCCATCCCAACAACGCCGTTGTTCCATTCACCGTAATCCATGGCTTTTTCGCCCACGCCGCGGGACTGACGCTGATGTTCCCCGGAGCCTGCGTGTAGCTCGCGCCAGTCTTGTAGCCGAAGTTCTGGCCGGAATAAAGACGCAGCGCCCAGAGCTGGTAATTGGGCGCAGTGGATGTCACGAT
>Ga0070731_10005659_pt1 | contig 10215 bp, 8 predicted proteins | sample Coa_R1_2_FD_66448 | JGI IMG/M metagenome (GOLD analysis project Ga0070731, IMG submission 66448) | Surface soil microbial communities from Centralia Pennsylvania, which are recovering from an underground coalmine fire - Coalmine... | ecosystem: Environmental > Terrestrial > Soil > Unclassified ... | reverse complement strand
CAAGTTTTCCTTATTGCCGCCGGACAACGCTACGGGCAACTTTGTCAAAGTGGTACAGCGCGTGCCTGTGAAAATTACACTCAGCGGCGATTCTGCATTGCTCGAAAGGCTTCGCCCTGGCATGAGCGTGGACGTGGTTGTGCATACGAAATGAATGAAAGCTTTTGATCATCGCGGAAGCGGCGCTGCCGCGTCCGTTCAAATATACTATCATGGCTGAACACGGTTTCAGAAAATGGATTATCACATTTACCGTCATCACTGCAGCTCTGCTTGAACTGATCGATACAACGATTGTGAACGTTGCCATTCCGCACATTATGGGCAACCTGGGCGCGACGCTGGATGACGCTGGATGGGTGGTGACCAGCTATGCCGTCGCCAACGTGATCATCCTTCCCATGTCGGGCTGGCTGGGCGACAGGTTCGGCAGAAAAAATTATTTTCTTGCCTCGATCCTCTTATTCACGTTCACCTCATTTCTTTGCGGTAACGCGCACACGCTGACTGAGCTGATCGTATTCCGCGTTATCCAGGGGCTAGCAGGCGGCGGGTTGCTCTCTACCGCTCAGGCCATCCTGATGGAAACCTGGCCGCGTGAAGAAATCGGCATGGCAACTGCTCTTTTCGGCCTGGGCGCAGTGGTGGGACCAACGGTCGGCCCTACTATCGGGGGCTTTATAGTCGACCATTTTTCATGGCCTTACATATTCTATGTAAATATTCCGGTTGGTGCGGTCGCAGCCTTCCTGGTCTCCACTTTTGTCCGGGAATCACCCAAATATGCCAAGGGCCAGCCAATTGACTGGTGGGGCATATTGCTGTTGGCATTGGGGGTGGGCAGCCTGCAGGTCGTGCTGGAAAAAGGCGAGCAGGAAGACTGGTTTTCGAAGACTTATATCGCCGTGCTGGCACTGACGACCATAGTTTCTGGAATCATTTTTTTGTGGCGCGAACTGAGCACTGATCACCCCGTTGTGAACTTCAAAATACTTAAAACAAGGAGCTTCGCTATTGGCATAGTAACCACTTTCACGCTTGGTTTCGCGCTATATGGGTCGGTATTCATATTTCCCGTCTTTTGTCAAAACCTGCTTGGTTTTTCAGCCCAGCAGACGGGATTTCTGCTCTTCCCCGGGGGACTGGCGACAATATGCATGATGCCTTTTGTCGGGGTGATGCTTAAGCGCGGTGTCCCCGCGCAGTTCATGTCGGCGGGAGGGTTCATCATGTTCTTTGTGTTTACGCTAATGCTCGCCAACTCGACCCTGAACTCGGGTTATTCTGATTTCTTTTTCCCTTTGATCATACGCGGCGTCGGCATGAGCATTCTATTCGTGCCATTGACCACACTTGCGCTCCAGGATCTCAAAGGCCCCGATATCGGGCAGGGTACCGGCCTGAATAATATGATGAGGCAGCTTGGCGGTTCTTTCGGCATCGCCATCATCACCACCCTCATCCACCTCAAGTCAAGCGTTGTCCGCAATGCGCTTATCCCTTACGTAAATCCATATAACCCGGCTTACATCCAGGAGAACCAGGGACTCGTTCAGAATTTTATAGGCAAGGGTTACGGTCCGCTGGTGGCTCAGCAAATGGCCAACCAGGCCGTGGAGGGACGCATTGTCAAGCAGACAATGCTCATCACCTATGATAACCTGTATCTTGTGATCGGCCTGTTTACGCTCTTTTGCGTGCCCATCATCTTCCTGCAGAAATTCAGAAAGAAAGCGCCGGTCATGGCTGGCGCACACTAGATAATTCCCGGACCTTGTAAAAGCAGAAAGTCCCGAAAACTCGGGACTTTCAATTTTTTTGTACGATACCAAACCAACATAACGTGGCCATCAATAGGTACAAATTTTAATTCTGTTTCGTAGGATCTTGGATTACTGGATTTTGGATTTAAAAAAGGCGCCAGGATTGACTGATAATCGATTCGTTAGTTTTGGTTTTTCAGGGCTTCGGACTCGTAAGGTTTTCGAAGGATTCCTGGTTTTTGGTTTTTCGGATACTTGGACTTCGAATCGTTTCTATCAATCATCTTGACCTAACAAACATACAATCGACGGGAGGGTAATGCAAGAGCATATTTGCTCTAATTAAAATCTTCATAATTTACTCAGTGATGGGTAATTTTACGAGAGCGAGATTCGTATTATTTCCTGACTATTTGACGGGCGCCTGAATTAAAGTAACTTAGACCCGGTTACTTTTAAAATCAAGGACTTATGACCTTCGAAAACCAAACCGTCCTGGTCACCGGTGCTTCAAGGGGGATTGGCAAGGCGATTGCCGCGAGGCTGGCCAGGGAGGGTGCGAATATCGTCCTCCTGGGAAAGACTGTTGAGATTAACCCCAAGTTGGAAGGAACCATCTATACAGCGGCTGAAGAGGTCGACCGCGAGGGACCAGGAAAGGTCCTGGCGATACAGGCCGATATCCGTTTTGAAGAAGATATTCTGCGCGTCGTCGAATCGGCGATGGACCAATTCGGCCGGATCGATGTCCTGGTCAATAATGCCAGCGCCATCAACCTGGCTCCAGTTGAGCAGACTGAAACCAAGCGCTTCGACTTAATGCACGCTATTAATATCCGCGGTACTTTCCTGATGAGCCAGGCTTGCATCCCGCACTTGAAAAAAGCGCCCAACCCGCATATCCTGAATCTTTCGCCCCCGTTGAACCTCGACCCTTCGTGGTTCGGCAGCCACCTTGCTTATACGATCAGCAAATATGGCATGAGCATGATAGTCACCGGGCTCGCCGAAGAACTAAAAAAATATCGTATCGCCGCGAATGCACTCTGGCCGAAAACAACGATTGCCACGGCAGCCGTCAAAAACCTGCTGGGAGGAGATTTCTTGATGCAAAGAAGCCGCACTGCTCAGATTGTCGCAGACGCGGCCTACTATATCTTGAAAAAGCGTTCATTTGAATGCACGGGAAATTTCTTTATCGATGAAGAAATCCTGAGGGCAGAAGGAATAACCAATTTTGAGTCTTATGCCGTAAATCCAGAGCTCAAGCTGATGCCCGATCTGTTCCTCTAGTCATATGGATCCCGTTCCAAACAAATTTCCGATTTGTTTACTGCCCCAGAGTCCTTTTAGATGTTGTATCCTTCTACTTGTGCATGCCGGCGATGATGAGTGCCGCTGCGGCCAGTCCGGTATCCTTGACCAGGTTGGTAACGATGATGCTTACATGTTCATCACCGGTGACGTTGGTCATTGCCGGCACGTGAACGGTAAGTACGATCAGGAGAAGGAATAGCGCCAGGAGGAGTCCTGCCACACGAACATATTTATTGATGATAAAAGCAATTGCGGCCAGGATGAGGAGGCCGCCGGTTACGTAAATAAAGAATTTACCGCCGGGAATAAATCTCGGCATGGTATTTTGAAGACCCGTTCCATGAATGAAGTGATTGACACCAAAAAAGCCTATCACCAAGGCATATAAAATGGTACCTACTCTGGAAATGGATGTGCTGTTCATATGCGCAATCGTTTAGTTACTCCTAATTTAATTTTTTTTGAAGCGATTTCAAAAAATAATTGAACGAGCAACATACAGCAGCTGCGACAATTCATCTAACTTTTTTCGGGACGCATCTGAGGGAAAAGAAGCACATCCTGGATAGACGGCTGGTTGGTCAGCAACATCGAAAGCCTGTCGATCCCGATGCCAATTCCTGAAGTGGGGGGCATGCCATATTCCAGCGCACGAAGAAAATCGTGATCAATGAACATCGCTTCGTCGTCTCCCCGTTCCATCAGGCGCACTTGGTCCTCGAAGCGCTCACGCTGATCAATCGGATCGTTGAGTTCGCTGTATGCGTTAGCGATCTCCTTGCCATTGATGATCAGTTCGAACCGTTCAACCAGACCGGCGGCGGTTCGGTGCTTCTTTGTGAGCGGGCTCATCTCCACAGGATAGTCGATAATAAAGGTGGGTTGTACGAAGTGGTGCTCGCAGGTCTCTGAAAAAATCTCGTCGATCAGCTTGCCCTTTCCCATTGATTTTTCAACATGAATATGAAGCTTGCGGCAGAGATCCGCCAGCGCGGCCTCATCCAGGCCTGAGACATCGGCTCCAGTAAATTCGCGGATTGCTTCGTATATGCTTATCCGTCTGTAAGGAGCTTTAAAGTCGATCTCGGTTTCGCCCACTGTCGCTTTCGTGGTCCCGTTCACGACTAATGCTGCGTTCTCCAACATTTGTTCCGTAGTCTCCATCATCCATAGGTAATCTTTATAGGCTACATAGAATTCGAGAATGGTGAACTCCGGGTTGTGCGTCCTGTCCATACCTTCATTTCTAAAATTTCGGCTGAATTCATATACCCAGTCAAACCCACCCACGATCAGCCTCTTCAGGTATAGCTCGTTGGCAATCCTGAGATAAAATGGGACATCAAGCGCGTTATGATGGGTAATAAATGGCTTGGCGGCTGCCCCGCCAGGTATGGACTGCAACACGGGCGTATCAACTTCCAGCGCTCCCCGTTCATTGAGGAAATCGCGCATTGAATTGATCATTTTTGAACGCCGCACAAAAACTTCGCGGACATGCGGATTAACGATCAGGTCGGCATATCGCTGGCGGTAGCGGAATTCAGGATCAGTTACGGCATCAAAAGTCTCCCCCTCTTTCTCCTTAACCACCGGCAAGGGCCGCAGGGCCTTGGACAAGAGCGACAGTTCACGGACGTGGATCGAAATTTCTCCCGTTCGCGTCGTGAATACAAATCCTTTGACGCCCACTATGTCGCCCATGTCAATCAGGTGCTTCCAGACCTTGTCGTAAAGCGTCTTGTCTTCAGCCGGGGCGATGTCGTCACGCCTTACATAAAGCTGGATCTTTCCTGAGCTGTCCTGCAAAACAGCAAAGGAAGCCTTCCCCATGTCTCGGATGCTCATGATGCGGCCTGCCAGGCACACGTCGGCAAAGTCGGCTTTGTTTTCTTCGCCTCTGTAGGATGCCTTGATCGTGGCCGCCGTCGTGTTGACGGGATATAACGGTGCCGGGTATGCGTTTACTCCAAGCTGCTGAAGCTCTGCGAGTTTTTCTCTCCTGATAATTTCCTGCTCCGATAGATTTTGGTTGTTCATATGCCGAACGTCGAAAAAATTTCGGCAAATGTACGCTTTATGCACGAGTCGTACGGGTAGCCATCTGGTAATTTGGTGTATGAGGTCCTTACTTTTAGCAGTGGCGTTCCCCTGCTGTTTTTGATTTCAGAGATTGTGCAGCAAGGTGTGATTGAAAATGAAATAGTCGGCACGAATGGAGACGACAACGAATGCTATAATGAAACAGGGAATTACCGGCGGGTATTTTGTAAATTAGAAGGACAAAACCGGTCATATGCAAAAAATTATTGCTGCCTTACTTGTTTTACTCTTTTCACAGGCTATCGGCCAACCTGCACAATTAACGAAACATCCAAAAAACGTGCTGCCTGCAAATCTGCCTGCATTTCATTCTTCGCGCCAAAATGAGATATTTAACATCGACAGACAACTCCGGCTTTTTGGACGCATCATCAATTACAAGGCGGACTCAGGAAACGGGTTCGTTACATTTCATCTGGTGAACCCTTCCGGGGTTGTTCGCGACACGGCCGTTCAAGTTGATAAGTATGGTTTTTTCAAAGCAGTTCTATTTCAGGAATTTGATGATCTGACTTTATATTATGAATCCCGAAATAGCCAAATTGAAAGACATATACTGATTGAACCGGGAGAAATTGCCAGCATCATAATCGATGAGGATAAATTAAGAGAAGGTGCTGATGACTGCGTCCTGGCGACCGGAGGGAAGTTTACCCCAACAAACAACCGGATTTTGCAATTCGAGGCTGCCTTCCGGCGTCAGCAATTCACAGAAGCATTTACGCAGGCCGATTCAAACCTGTGCGCCGAGGACATTGCGGCTGCCAGGCAAAAAAGAGAAAGCGAAGAACTGGCATTCCTGCATGACTATATTAGAAACCGGAATTTAACTGACCGGGCTTTCGAAAAATGGGAAGAGAACAATATAACTTATTCCAATGCGACTGACTTGACAGCGGACCTTTTTGGGTATCCCCGCGCCGACACGACAATGACGTATGAACGTTATCTAAGATGCCTACGCGGTATTCCACTCACTGGTACTGCCCTTCAAAACGCAAGCTATTACCGCTTTGTAGCTCATTTTGCTCGCGCTCTTACGTATATCGGGAACCTAAATTCCCTATACACGTCGAAAAGGGGAAAGTATGGCAATGACCATTATTCTCTTGTCCTTAACTATGCCAATAAGCTTTCGCAAGGAGTGACCAGGGAACTTGTATATGCGGATTTATTTGAACCAGCTGATTTTTCGCGATCCATTTATGCGAAATCACATTATCCGCTGGTGATTAGTAATTCGTATATACAACACTATATTTACCAATTAGCTTACGATTATTGGAAACCAACAGAACGCGGTAATGAAATGGACAAATTGCTTGCGGATATATATCGGAGAGTCAAAGAGGACAGCTTAACTGAAACACCTCCATTTGATATTGGTGATCCGGCGCCACCGCTGTGGGTGAGGGAATGGCTAAAAGGGGAACCAGTTAAAGGATTTGAAAAAGGTAAAATATACGTGGTCGAGTTCTGGGCCCCCTGGTGCCCGCCCTGCAGGGCCGCATTTCCTCATTTATCGGCGATAGCCAAAAAGTACCGTGACCGGGTGACGATCGTTGGTGTAAATGTTTATCGGCAAAAAAGTCTCACTGAAGAAAAATTAAAAGATTTCATGGATAGTCTCGGCTCTCAAATGGACTATAGTGTAGCAGATGGGGATAGCACTTTCATGGAAGAAGGATGGATAGAACAATTTGGTGCCCGAGGTATCCCAGGAGCAGTAGTTATCGACAGGGAAGGAAAAGTCGCATGGATCGGCCATCCGAGAGGGGATCTTGACACAGTACTGTCCAAAATGGTCGACAATGACTGGGATATAGGCCGGGCACTCGCTGAGCGGCAGCACGAGCGATACGTTCGGCAACTGGACGAAGAAGTTAATAACGCATTCAGGAATCCCGTCTTAAAAAACTCCGACTCAGCGACGGTGTTACTAGATAAAATTTTCAAGAAGGAGCCGAAGCTGAAGTACGAGGGTTTCGTCAGTTATTATATGTTCAGATCACTACTAAGCAGCGACCCTGAAAAGGCTTTTGAAGTTGGCAAAAATATGATCGCTGCATCGTCTTACACAAATGATAATTTTTATTTTCTTACCTGGGGAATCGATCAAAATCCTGATAAAATCAATCTTCCGGCCAAAATATATGAACTCGGCGCGCATGCTTGCCAGCGGTTCATTGATCTCTATCACGAATCGGTCGACGTTGCTCCTCTGTACAACAAAATGGCGGCATTTTTCTGGCTTGCTGGCGACAGGTTAATGGCAATAGAAGCAGAGAGTAAGGCCATTGCAGCTCTAAAAGGCGAAAAAGATCATTCAAGTGGGGATTCAGCAGATTTCGAAGCAAAACTTAATCAATATAAAAGCGATTCTCTAACGAAACTTAATTGAGATCAGATCTTTTTTAATGCCAGCAAAGAATAGTCGTCTGAATCACGCGTGATTTTATTTTGCAGTGTTCCGAGGGCGTCAATTTCCATTTCGATCTCGTCACCATCTTGCAACCATTGCAGCTCATAATTTGGGTTATTTAATTTTCCTGTGCCGTTTAACTCGAGAAAACAGCCTGTGCCTACAGTCCCGCTACCGATGATGTCGCCAGCAAAAAGATTGACGCCATAGGATGCCCGCTCGATGATTTCGGCAAAAGTCCAGTCCATGTCAGAAAGGTTTCCTTCACTGACGGTCTTTCCGTTGACGCGGCACTGCATGCGAAGATTCCAGCTCTTGCCCTTATGACCCTGTTTGCAGGGAACCTCGAGCGGCTGCAGCTCGTCAAGCGTAACGAGATATGGTCCGACTGCGGTGGCAAAATCCTTGCCCTTGGCAGGCCCTAAATTAAGCAACATTTCTTCCATTTGGAGTTTGCGGGCGCTGAGGTCGTTCATAACCATAAGGCCGGCGATGTAATTGTCAGCATCGGCGGCGCGGATATTTCGCCCCGTTTTGGAAATAACGATTGCTGCTTCCAGCTCGAAATCGAGCTGTTCAAAGTGGTCGGGCATGCAGGAGATTTCGCCAGGACCGCAAATGCCATGGTGATTTGTGAAATAGAAGACAGGATATTGGTCGAACTCGGGGACCATCTGCAGACCACGATTTTTCCTGGCTGAAGCGACATGTTGGCGAAACGCATAAGCGTCTCTGCAGGATGAGGGGATGGGCACTGGCGAAAGCAGGGTAACAGATTCCAAATTTGTTCCCTTTTCCTGGGAAATATTGCCATCTTGTATCGCTAATTCCCCGGCTTGCGCCACAGGTAAAAAATCTTCCCAGTAGTTCAAAAACATATGCATGTTGCCCGGCAAGTCGGGGTGGATCAATTCCATATCAAACAGCAGGCCGTCCACAAGAAGGGCCAGTTGGTCATGTTCGTCCTTCAAATATGAAACAAGTCTCATAATTTTACTGTTAAAAGCCGCCAAAATTACCAATTTGCCGTGACTAAGCGGGCTATTTGCGAAGTCGATGCAAACTAACGGTAAAATGGCAGTGATTTGACAATCCCATGTGGATAATTCGCATGTTTTTCGTACTTTCATCGCCCGAATTTTTGTGATGAAGTTTGAAAAGATTCATAATAAGGGTCAGGCTACGCTTTTTAATAATGCGTATCTGGAAATGCTAACCAAAACCCACCCGTTGGTGATTTGGGGCATGTACTTTCCCGTTATGGTTTATTGCATGTATAGGAGCAACACCAGGCTAAATTATTCAATGGAAATGATAGCTTTAGTGTTCCTTGCAGGCATGGCCTTTTGGACCTTGTTTGAATATGTGATGCACCGTTTTATTTTCCATTGGGTTGCTGAAAGTGAACGAGCCCGTCGAATCGTTTACGTTATGCATGGCAATCATCACGAATATCCACGCGACCGCGAAAGGCTTTTCATGCCACCGGTACCAAGCATTATCATTGCATGTGTGATCTTTTTTCTCATGTTCTTGCTGATGGGTCAATTCACTTTTATGTTTTTCCCGGGATTTCTATTCGGCTACCTGATGTATGGAAGCGTGCACTTTGCGATCCACGCCTGGAACCCCCCTTTCAAATGGCTCAAACCATTGTGGCGCAACCATCATCTTCATCATTATAAGAATGACCATCGCGGTTTCGGTGTCAGCACGACCATTTGGGATCGCGTTTTTGGTACCATGTTCGACCTCAAAAAAGAAAAGGAAGACAAGGAAAAGGTCCGCGAACTGATGTTCAAATAGCTCACCTTTTCTCGAAAGCAAATATTTTTCGAACAGGAACGCTGGCCCTGAAATTCATATTCAGTCCCTCCAGGTAATGGAACCCGGTTTTTTCGACGATTTCGATCAGCTCTTCTTCAGTAAATATCCTTTTATGACACTGAATATGGAGTTCGCCGCTTTTCCTAGCCAGCGTTTCGTCGATTTCCAACCTTCCTCCAGGTTTAAGTTTATCCCGGATATCGGCAAGCATCCGGACCTGCTGGTTGAATTCATGAAAGCTATTAATGATAATGATCTTGTCAAAAAAGTTCGAAGGCAAAAGTGTGGTTGTGTCATTGCCAATGACCACATGAGTGGTCGTTCGGATGGGCGCATTGGCCATTGCGCTATAATATTGCCATGCCGACCGGACCTGGGAATCATTAAGCGACGTTGAATCGATATCTTCGAGGTAGAGATCCACGCTGTCGCATAATGTCATAAATGCTGCTTCCCAGTTTGCACATTGAGCGCCGATGCTAGCGATCCGCTCGCCTTCGTGGAAACGATAAAATTGCACTTGTTCACCTAGCTGTTTCTTGAGCTCACCCATATTCTTGAAATATAGACCGCAGCTGCCTGGCTGACGCAAAAGTCCCTGGGTCAGGCCCCTTATGGGCACCACAGAGGCTGCGAGCAAGAGGCAAATTATCAGTGCATTGATCTCACCAGCGTTCCTCATCCGAATTGTGTTTTTCGCCCTGGTTGAATAAACTTTGCGTCCTGATTTTTTCGCGCTGACGTTGGATGATCAGGCTCGCGATTAATGAACCGGCATCCTCT
>Ga0070731_10005658_pt1 | contig 10216 bp, 5 predicted proteins | sample Coa_R1_2_FD_66448 | JGI IMG/M metagenome (GOLD analysis project Ga0070731, IMG submission 66448) | Surface soil microbial communities from Centralia Pennsylvania, which are recovering from an underground coalmine fire - Coalmine... | ecosystem: Environmental > Terrestrial > Soil > Unclassified ... | reverse complement strand
GCGGACCGCGAATGGGATTACGTGGTCGATTATTGCCAGAGCAACCAAATTGCGTTTATTCCGTGGTTTCCGCTGGGAGCGGGCAGAGTTGCGGGAGAAGTTCTGAACCGGGTCGCGAAAAAGCATGGCGCAAGCCCCACCCAGATCGCCTTGTCCTGGTTGCTGCAGCGGTCTGAGATCATGCTGCCGATCCCGGGCACATCTTCGATCGAGCATCTCGAGCAGAATGTCAGTGCAGCTTCGCTCCGCCTGACGAAAGAAGAATTCGAGGAACTCGCCGAAGTGCCAGAATTGGTTGGAACCCGGTGAGGAGAGCTTGCTGGCTTATGAACTGCGAAAGGCATCGAACTGGAACAGAAGTGTGGAGCTGAGGTGAAGATGATCCGCGTTACGATTGCCATCTACGCTATTTGTCTGCTGCCGACAGGAGTCGTCGCCCAGACGCCAGATTCAACTGGATCGCTGACGAACAATCCTGTCTACCAGCGAAATTGTGCAAAGTGCCACGGGAAAACTGCTGAGGGGCGACACTTCGGTGGACCATCGCTGGTATCTTCAAATGTAGTGGCGATGTCGAGCGATGATCTGCGCAGTATCATCACCAACGGGAAAGGCCACATGCCCAAGTTCGCTGGGAAACTCACCCCGGAAGAAATCGATCAAGTGGTCGCCCAAATCAAGGCTCTGCCGAAACAATAGGATTCGGATCAGGGCGAGCTTCGTGTACTAAGCGGGCCTGTGGCCAGCCGAGTCGGCTGTCCCTACAATTCTCTTTTACGCGCGCAGCATCCGCCATCCGAGAGAGAGTCCTGCGCCCGCGAAGTCCATCGGAGTGGATGATGTTCCGACGTGCAAAGCGAGCATACGGGCAAATAGCCGTGGGTCCGAACCGAAAGCACGCATCACGAGTTGCCGAAATGAGCTTTTCCAATCGAGCGTCAGAAGGAGTTTGGCCATCAGCGCAGGGTGAGTCGCGATGACTCTGTGCTGGCGTTGATAGCGCTCAAGATCATTGGTGACGAGGCAGTCAGCCAACAAGCTGGCTTGGCAAAAAGCGAGATGCAAGCCTTCCCCGGTTATGGCATCCACCGCACCGGAGGCATCGCCAACGAGGCAGACTCGATCTTTATAAATGCGCCGCAACTTGCGGGTCGATGAAATCGCGCCTCGCTCCGCAGAACTCGGCTCGGCCCCGCGCAACCGCGCAACCAACTCTGGAAACGCTCCGAGAGCTTCGTTTAAACGTAGGTCTGGACTGCGGGAAATCAATGCGACGCAAACTTCGTCAGTGGCCGTAGGAGTGGCATAGATCTGGCACTTTGGTCCCCAATGCAGTTCCATGCAGTCGCTCCATGGAGCCACGCGATAGTGACGGCGGAAAGCGAAGCGCGTTCGGTCGTGACAATAGCGGTCCAGCACCGCCCAGCGCCGAACCAGCGAGTGCCCGCCATCGGCGCCCACAATCCAGCGGGAGCGCACAATATCGTTCCCCAAGCGCACGCCGTCGGGATGCAATCCTGTAACCGTGGTATTCCAAAGCAAATTCACTCCCACGCCTTCCGCATGCGCAACCATCGCGCGGTGCAGTACGGTACGGCGCAAACCCCAGCCGGGTCCTTGAGGAAAACTTGCGTCGACACTCAGTCCGCCGCTGACGAAACGGATACCGCGGAAAGGATGTGAATCTTCCGGAGCGATCGAAACCCCTAATCGCGCTAGGGCCGCCTGGCCGTCGGGCATCAGCCCTTCGCCGCACGCCTTATCGATCGGGGGAGAGGCACCGTCAGCGACCGTGACCTCAAAGCCGCGCTGTTTCGCCGCAATCGCTGCCGCTAAGCCTGCCGGGCCGCCTCCAATAATGAAAATATCCGTTGCCATTCGCATGATCACAAAAGAAATTGAAGTAGAGAAAAAGTTGTTGCCTCAGGAAGCGACGGCCCTCCGGGCTAACCCGAGTGCTTCCGACCAGAACGGACCGGGATGGTGCGCCAGTTCCACCATTTCGCGCACCGCGGTTACAAATTCTGCAATCTGGGACGAAGTCACGACCAAAGGCGGAGCCACCTTCAGCACCATGAAGTTGTTTCCGCAGATCTGGGTGAGGATTCCGCTATCCCGAAACAGACGCATCACCAGAATCTGTCCGAACATGGCGGGGTGAATCTTGGCGAACGCTTCGAAGGGAACGCGCAACACCAGACGCTGCGGAGCACCGAACTCAATCCCGCTCAACATCCCTTTCCCGCGTACTTCCTTCACCATCTCGTATCCCGAAAGGGCCTCGGCCAGTTGCTCGCGCAGTTCCGCTCCCAGATGCAAAGCGCGGTCACCGAGGCGCTCGTGTTCGAGCACATCCAGCGTCGCCAGGCCGGCACGCATCGACAAACTGTTTTCACTGAACGTCGACGCGTGCACAATCGAGCGTTTAAACGAACTGAAAACCGACATATGCACGTCATCGCGCATCAGCACAGCACTCACCGGAACCAGGCCGCCGCTCAAGGCTTTTGCCAGCACGACAATGTCCGGCCGAATCCCAAAATGATGAGAAGCTAGAAAACGGCCGGTACGAAACATCCCCGTCTGCACTTCGTCGGCGACGATCAAAGTCCCGTAGCGACGGCACAGCTGCTCGGCTTCTCGCAGATACTCTTCGCTCGGAATTTTAATTCCGCCTTCGGCTTGAATGGGCTCGACAAAAAAGGCGGCATGACGCCGCGATGCCAACTCCATCTCAAGAGCCTTCAAGTCGCCGAACGGCACCATCGCCGTGCCAGGAAGCAGCGGACCGAAGCCTTGCCGCCAGTAGTCGCCGTCCATCAAGGAAAGGGCACCACAGGTAAGGCCATGAAAAGCTCGCTCGCACGCGAGCAAACCTGCGCGGCCCGTATGGGCTCGGGCAAACTTGATCGCCGCCTCGATGCCCTCGCTTCCAGAACTCGCAAAAAACACTTTCGAAGTGCCGCCTCCCGCGAGATCGCAAAGCCGCTCCGCCAACTCGCCAGCCAACTCAGGCACGTTGCTTTGCAGCATCACAGGCCCGGCCTTGTCCAACTCATCTTTCAGCGCAGACACAATCAACGGATGGTTGTGCCCTGCGTTATGGACACAGTAACCGGAAAGAAAATCCAATATCCGCCGCCCATCCGTTGTGTAAAGTTCTGTACCGGCGCAGCGCTCGTAGCTGACATTCATTTCGAGCAGGCCCAACAGTTTGACCCACTGGGGATTCACATGGTCACTGTAGGCGTCGGTACGGGAACGTTCAGATATTCGCATCATCCAATGAAATCAAGAGCAAAAGCTGGAACAGCTGACTTATACACGAAATGCTACGGCCGAAATGTCTGAAAAATGTTAAGAATGGGTCTTTTGTGTTGTTATGATGCGAGCTGCTTCGGAATTGGTTGTAGGCACCAAACCCGCCACTAGAGCGAGATTCAGGCGATTTGGCAGGAATTCGAACTCACGCTCTCGAGGGGGCTGAGGGACATCAAGATTGATTCGCACGCGGCACGGGAGGGTGCAGGCTTATCGCACTTCAAACACTGCGGTCTCGTGACTCGCCAATGTAATCTGCAAGTCGCTACCAGAAATCTCTGCTTTGACATTGCCGAGCACCGGTTGCAGTTCGCGAGCGGCCTCCAGCGAAGTGCCTGCAATCGAAATCTTCAATTCGCGCGTCGACGGAGCATTGTTGTACACGACCAGTAATTTCTCCTCCGGCAGTTCGCGCAAGAAGGCGTAATAGCTTTCATCCCACCCGATGTGCACTTGCTTGCCGATGCGCAGGGCGGCATGTTTTTGGCGCAGCGCGAGCAGAGACTGGACATAGGAAAATACCTCCTGCTGCTCCGGAGTCCGTCCAGCAGCTGTAAAAGCGTTGCGTGTATCGCCCGGAAATCCTCCGGGGAAATCGCGGCGGTTGTCGGGGTCGGCTCCTCCGGGCAGAGCAACCTCGTCCCCGGAATAAATCTGGGGAATCCCGCGCATCGTCAGCAACAACGAAAAGGCGGCCTTGAGTTTGACCGCATCACTGCCCGGCTCGCTCACGAAGCGAGTGTGATCGTGATTCCCAAAGAAGGTGACCAGCCACTCAGGATGCGGATACAGTTCGTCTTGACGCAGGATGTCGACGATTTTCTGCACCGGCTCGCCTTTGATCACTACGTTGCGAAGAGCAGATTCCATCGGAAAATCGAACACCGTAGCCAGCCTGCTGTCGATGCCGTCGAACTGCTTGCGGCCGCCCTGAAAGAATGAAGTGATGCTTGGGTCGGCATCGGCCACTTCCCCGATGCTGTTGATGCGCGCATAGACTTCGCTCACCCGCGCCTGCCATCCGCTCCAGAACTGCCGCGATGAGTAGGGATATGTGTCGATGCGGAAGCCGTCGAGCTGCGCCGTCTCCACCCACCACATCGCGTTCTGCGCGAGATACAAACCGAGTTCCGGGTCATCCGGATTCAGATCGGGCAGTTTGCCGACAAACCAGCCCTCAATGGTGGAGCGATATTCCCGCGGCGAAGCGTGCGGGTCGACTAATCCATTAAACGAGTAAGAAGGATCAAGATGATGCGCGGGTGTGCCGTGCATCCATGTCGGTGTCGGCGGATCGTTGGCCCAGACGTCCGTTGGCCCGGTGTGATTTCCGACGTAGTCGATCAGAACTTTCATTCCACGCTTATGCACGTCTGCCACCAGTGCTTGATATTCCGCCATCGTTCCCATGTGGTCGTCGAGCGCATAGAAATCCACCACGTGATAGCCGTGATAGTCGGAGTTCGAGTTCTTCCACACCGGCGTGAGCCATAGAGTCGTGACGCCGAGATCGTGGAGATATTGGAGGTGATCGCGTACGCCGCGCAGATCGCCGCCGTGATACGCCATCGGGTTGCTTCGGTCATACGTGCCGGTGGATCCCGCTGGCCGGTCGTTCGAGGGATCTCCGTCAGCAAAGCGATCGGGCATGATCAGGTAGATCACGTCGTCGCGCGAGATGCCTTCGAAATGTCCTTGGGTCTGGGCTCGCGCCTTAAGCGGAAACTGGATACCGGTTGAGCCCGAGGAAGTACGAAGTTGCAGCTTCGCAGAGCCCGCCGCAAGCGCAGCATTCATCTTCAGCAGGACAAACAAGTAATGGCCGTTGGCGGAAGCTTGCGTGCCCAGGATATCCAGATCGTGCGTCTGGCTCTCCACGTGTGCGCCGTTCAGGTTTTCGCCGGTCAAGAGCAGAGTGACTTCGGGCGTGTAATTCACCCACCAGTTCGGAGGTTCGATCTTGTGGACGGCGGGCACCTGTGCGCCGGCAACTGTCGCCACCAGAAGCAGGCAGCCCAACAGAATCGAAAGCGAGATGTGGCGATGGTTCTTCATGACGCAGTTCGAGTTTCAGGCAGATGAGTCGAGCAATTCAGAGCGGGCACTCAAGAAAGGAGAGCCGGGAGGCATACAAGGCTTCCCGGCTCTGCAAATCTAGAAGGACACGCGTATTGCGAGTTCGAGCTGACGATTCGAGGGCGCGATTCGAACGTTGAGCAACTGGCCGAAATCGCCGTTGTTGTAGTTGTTGTCCGGGTTCTGGAACTGGGGAGTGTTGGTCAGGTTGTAGACCTGGGCACGCAACTGCGTCGTCACTCGCTCGCCGATGGTGATGTTCTTTACGATCGACGTATCCCAGCTGTGGATCCCCGGCCCCGCGAAAGCGTTCCGAGGCAGAGTGCCAACCACACCGGAGGCCGCAGCGGTGAACGCACCCGATGGACAACTGATCCACACGTGCCACGACACGCCGGTTTTGCAGCCGCCGTGATAATCCGGACGCCCGTTGTAGCCGCCCCCACCGGTGATATCCAGTGGCGTGCCGGTGGCCAGCGTAACCACGTTGTTCCACTGCCAGCCGCCGATCACGTAATTTACGGCTCGCGGAACATCGTTGCCCAGCAGTTTCCCTCGCCCGAAGGGCAGCTCATAAAGAGAGCTCAAGGTGAGAAGCTGTCGCTGATCCGTATCAGCATTGCCGCGTTCATACCCCAGCAGCGGCGTTCCGTTGTTGCCCACAACGATGCCGCCGGAGGTGCCAAACGCCGAGCCGGAGTTATCTAGTGTGTGCGACCAGGTGTAAGCCGCCGTAAATTGGAGTCCGGCGCTTAGTTGCCGGTTCAGTTTCATCTGTAAACCGTTGTAGCTTCCGCTGCCGATCATCTCACTCGCATTGATGGCGCCGACACCGAGCGGGTTGATCGCACCTCCAACCGGAAACCAGCTTGTCGAAGGATTTGAACCAAGAGCCGTCAGGTTGGCGTTGAACGTGGTAGCAAGATTTACCATCTTCGTTCCGACGTAGGCCACGTCCAGGGATGTGTGTTTGTCCAGCGCTTGCTCCACCTGGATATTCCATTCGTGGATCCGCGAGTTCGGACTGTTTTTCGGGTAGTAAACCACGTTGTTGGTAGTTGTCACCGCATTCGGGGCGATGCCAATCTTCGCAGGAAGAGCTCCGGTCGCGGTGGTGGGATCGGTGGCCCCAGGCGCCGCTGCTCCTGTGAAGGCAATTCGGTAACCGCTGCCGCATGTAGTCGCCGTCGGGCAAGCATAATAGGTCGAACTGCCGTTGAAGTCGGGGTTGTTGGAAAGCTCGTTGCCCACACCGCCGCGGTCCAGATAGTAGAACAAACCGTAGCCGCCGCGAACGACGGTCTTGCCGGTGCCCAGCAAGTCGTAGGCAAATCCGATGCGCGGACCCCAATTGTTGTGGGGTGTGTCGATAAGAGCTTTGCTCCATCCGCTGGCTCCAGCCTCAACCAGTTCGCCCGTCGCCGGATTGAAGTTCGACATGTGGTTGTTGGCTTCGGACGGCCAGCTGAGAATGTCGTAGCGCAGGCCGAGATTCAGCGTCAACTTGCGACTGACCCGCCAATCATCCTGCCCGAAGAATCCGTTCTCCCAACTGCGTGTCTGGTAATACCCGTTGAATGCGCCCACCGAGTATGCGCCCACGAAACCGCCAACCAGTTCGGAAATCTCATATCCGGTAAACGTTCCATGGCCGGAAGTTGGGGCTGGATACGCGCCAAAGTTGCCATCGTCGATCCAGAAATAGCCCTTGGCATTGTTTCCCTGGTCCCAGTTCACGTCGCGGTGAATGATGTTCGCGCCAAATTTGAAGGTGTGTTTTCCTTTGGTCCAGCTCACGGAATCAGCGAACTGGTTGGTCGGTTCGACAATCAGGTATGGGCCTCCGTCACCGATATAACTGATGTTTCCATACCAGCCACCTACGATGGGCATGCCGCCGAGCAGCGGTGACGTGTTGGCATTTTGAATGCCGATGTTTTGCGCGGTCGGAATGCTCGCGTTCGGCTGCGCGTAGCCGGAGAGATCCCGAATCCATCCATAGCGAAACTCGTTGATGACCGTGGGGCTGAGCACGTGAGACCAGCCCACAGCGACCTGCCGCGGGTGGGACGGGTTGATACCGCCGCCGGAGGGTAGGTTGTGGCCGGAGTCCTTCAGAATTTGCGTACCATTCAGGAAATCCGTGCCCAGGCTGTAACGCGCGAAGATGGAGTCCTTCGAAGTCGCCACAAAATCAAGGCGCGCGTCGTAATCGTTCATATTGATTACGTTCTGTTGCAAGAGGCTAAAGTTAATGTCGTTGGTCGCGACGTTTGCACCGGCAACGTTCGGCAGAGGGAACAAATTCAGATAGCTGATCGCGGGCTGAATCTGATTGCCAGCGGGAATGATGTTCAGCGCGGCGTTGCCTGCTTGCGAGGTGCTTACCCCGCCAACCCAGCCGAACGGCAGGCAGGTTTGCGGGTTGTAGACGTATCCGTTGCCAGCGGAGAATTGAGTCAATAAGTTGTTGCTGGAATCGTACAGGTTCGGACAGATCGCCTGAATCGGCACGGTAGTTGCTGTTGCTGCACCTGTCGACGAGAGCAGTTCGGAAAAGTTGCCTTGGCGCATCAAAGCCGTCGGTACACGAGTGTTGTCAACGCCATTCGGTAGGGTTTGGCGCCAGCCTTGATAATCCACAAAGGCGAACAGCTTATTTTTCCAGATGGGTCCACCCAGGGCCGCGCCGAATTGGTTGCGGCTTAGCGGAGGACGAGGCACGCAATCTGACTCTCCAAGGAAAGTGCACTGAGGGTTGTCGGTGTACTGAAACACATCTGCGGCACCGATCTTCGATCGGTTGAACCAGTACGCCGCGCCGTGAATCTTGTTGGTTCCGGCATTGGTGGAAACCTGAACGACCGCGCCGCCCGCGCGTCCGAACTCAGCCGGAGAAACGTTGGTCGTGGTCTTGAATTCCGCGATGTCTTCGATCGCCGGGATGATCACGATCGTGTTCACCAACGATTCGTTGTTATCGATGCCGTCCACGATGTAATTGTCAGCCTGAGGCCGCAGCCCGTTGACCGACAGTGCCGCGGACCCTGAATCGTAATTGCGCCACGTCTCTGCTGCCGGGTTGAGCCCGCTTCCGCCGGGGCCGATGCCGTTTGCGTTGTTGGCGTAAGCCCCGCGGCTGACGCCTGGGGTCAGCAGGGCCAGCGAGGTAAAGTTGCGACCATTCAGCGGAAGGTCAACCACTTGGCGTCCTTGAATTACTTCCCCCGTCGACGAAGTAGCGGTGTCTACCACTGGAATGTCGTTGGTAACTTCGACGACCTCGTTGACTTGCCCAATCTCCAGCTTGAAGTTGATTTCCTTCGATTGGGAAATATCCAGAGCAAAGTTCGCGGATGCTCCCTTGAAGGCTTGCTCGGTCGCTTCTACCTTGTAATTGCCAACAGGAAGCGCGTTCACCGAGTAACTGCCATCGCCCTGGCTTTGCACAGTCAAGACACGGTTGGTCGTCAACTGCGTAACTTTAATGGTTGCGCCAGCGATGGCGGCCCCTGAGGTGTCCGTGACGATTCCAAACAAGCGGCCGGACTCCGACTGTGGAAAGGCGGCCACACTACACATCAGGACCAAGGTCAGCAGAACAAACAATTTGGTGAGCTGCTTCATAATTCCTCCCGAGCTTGCGGTTGCAGGCTCCGAGTTCGAAAAGTCAGGTTGCCCCGAGAGCAACTTCGCCGAAAAACCAATCGAGAACCCATGCAGATTGTTGAGAAGACTCGCGTCGGCAGGAATCACATGCGAGGTGATCAATAGCTGGGACGCACATGGTCCCTGCACGAAACTGTAAGGCTTGCAACTTCTAGTTCAACTCCCCGCAAAAGTGATGTTTCAGTAGGTTTTTCTTCCGTTACCGTAGTAAACTGTTGACTTTCCTAGGTGAAACATCACGGTGTTACCTCACTGTTGAGGGGCTGTTACGCATATGTTCCCCGCCGACTCCCAGACGTTCTCCCAACAAGTAGATCGGATTATGAAAAGCCATAGTCTGCGGGGGGCGGAGTCACTTTCCCGGCTATTGCAATACTGCGCCAAACAGTCGATCGAGCATCCCGACGACTTGCTGAAGGAGTATCAGATTGCGCGAGAGGTATTCGGGCGCGGTCCGGATTTTGATCCACAATCGGATTCCTGCGTGCGCGTTCAGGCTGGGCGCTTGCGCCTCAAGCTCGCCGATTACTACGCGACCGAAGGAACCAACGACCCAGTCGTCGTGAAACTGCCGAAAGGCGGTTACCACCTCATCTTTGAGATGAGGTCGAACGGGGCGAATTCCCATTTTGAAACGACGGCAGCACCTGCGCCGCAAGTTGCGGCTACTGTTCCGCCTCGTTGGCGCTTTGCGCTCATCGCATCCTTGGCTTGCCTGGTTGCTGCACTCATCGTGGTGGGAAGTTTGCTGTGGGGCCGAAAGCAGAACGACCCTTCGGTGGCGAGTGCCCATGAGGCTCACGCACCGCTTCCTCTGGCAGAGTTCTGGAGACCGTTCACCACCGGCGAGGAGCCTTGGGTGATCTACAGCAACGCCGCCTTTGCCGGACGCCCGGAGACCGGCATGCACTACTACAACGCCGGCAAGGATTCCAAAAGCCCCGTGTACGACCACTACACCGGGGTGGGAGAAGTGCTTGCTATCCACGACTTGGACGAAGCCTTTGCCGAACTCGGTCGTCACATCCGGGTGAAGCGCGGCAGTTTGTTCTCTTTGGACGACACTCGCAATGCGAACCTGATCTTTGTCGGATCTCCTTCTGAGAATCTCTCGCTTCAGGATATTCCCGCTTCCGAGGAATTCGTCTTT
>Ga0070731_10005657_pt1 | contig 10216 bp, 6 predicted proteins | sample Coa_R1_2_FD_66448 | JGI IMG/M metagenome (GOLD analysis project Ga0070731, IMG submission 66448) | Surface soil microbial communities from Centralia Pennsylvania, which are recovering from an underground coalmine fire - Coalmine... | ecosystem: Environmental > Terrestrial > Soil > Unclassified ... | reverse complement strand
GACCGGGCGACTGAAGCTTGCCGCCGCCCACTGGCAGCGAGCTGTCGAAGAGTGGAACAAAACCATTCCACCGGAGATCGACGGCGACCTGTTCGCCGCCACCCAGAAAAAACTCGACGCCGCCAAAGTCGCCATTGCCAAAGAGGAATCGGAGAAACAATAGCGCTTTCAAAAGGGCGTCTTGGAAGCGCCTGACGGGCTAGATGCTAAACTTCTCCCATGCTGGCTGAGTACGCGCTGCGTGCGGAAAACTCTCGCGGTCGCCGTTTTCCTGAGCTGCCGCATCCCTACCGCAACGACTTTCAGCGCGACCGCGACCGCGTAATTCACGCCCGAGCATTTCGCCGCCTCGAAGCTAAAACCCAGGTTTTCACCCGCCGATACTCCGACCACTTCCGCAACCGTCTTACACACACCATCGAAGTAGCGCAGATCACGCGGACTGTCGCGGGCGCGCTCACTCTCAACGTTGATCTAGCAGAAGCGCTTGCGCTTGCGCACGACCTTGGGCATCCTCCTTTCGGCCATGCAGGGGAAAAAGCTCTCGACCGCGTTATGCACTTTCACGGCTCGTTCTTCGATCATAATCTGCATGCTCTGCGCATCGTCGAGGATTTCGAACAGCGCTATGCGGCTTTTCCCGGTCTGAATCTTACTTTTGAAGTTCGAGAAGGCATCATAAAGCACTCTCGCGACTACTCTGCCACAGACCATCCGGAACTCGCCGAGTATCTTCTCGATCAGCAGCCTCCGCTGGAAGCGCAACTCATTGACCTGACCGACGAAATCGGCTACAACACCGCCGATCTCGACGACGGCTACGAGGCTCATCTGCTTACGCTTGAGCAAATCCGGAGCGGTCTGCCAGTTTTCGAGAACTTCTTCCGCCAAGCCGAACGAAATTATCCCAATGTGGCAGAGAAGCTGAAGTTTAATGAAACCCTGAAGGGAATCTTCAATCGCCTGGCCAGCGATCTCATCACAAATACGCAGTCGCGATTGAAACAGGAGGGGATCAAGACGCTCAAAGATGTTCGTGAGCACCAAGATCGCATTGTGGGCTTTAGCAGTGAGGTTGAGGCGGATCGCAAGCAGATCAAGGATTTCCTTTACGAAAATCTTTATTACAGTCCTTCATTAGCCGGAGAAAAAGACGACGCTGAACAGATCGTTTCCGAATTGTTTGGGTTCTGGATGAGCACACCTTCAGCCCTGCCGCATTATTATCAGGAAAAGGCGGCGCAGGAATCTTTGGCTCGCGTGGTCTGCGATTACATCGCCGGTATGACCGATCATTTCATCATCGAACAATACGATAAGTATTGTGAGAACGCCTCAACACAGAGGAGGCAGAGGAGCGGAGGGTAGCCGTTCTACCCCCTGGGCCCTGGGATCTGCGTGTAAAGACTCGCTACCCGAGGTCAACGAGCGCGGAATTCATTCCGCTGACGCCACGCTTGCCACTACGTCAAACAGCACCCTGGGCCCGCGCCGCACTTCCTCCACCCGGATCCGTTCGTCGTTGCCATGCTCGGTGCTGCCTTCTTCTTCTGTAGCTGTGTAAGGATTAAATCCGTAAGCCTTGATGCCGAGCGGACGATAGCGCTGGTTCTCGGTGTAACCGCTGGTGATGTGTGGAACGACGGGTGTTCCCGGAAAATACTTCTCCGAGACTTTGCGAATTGCATCGTATAACGCCGTGTCCGTAGGCGAATAGTTAGCCTCGCGGAATTCGGCGTTGATCGGCTCTATCGTGACGTTGGGATCGTTCACCACTTGCCGCAGTTGCTCGAGCAAACGCTTGGGATCGCCGCCAGGCAGGATTCGCACATCAAGATTCGCCCACGCCTCGGGGGGAATCACATTGGTCTGCTCCGAGCCACCCATCATGGTCAGCGAAATAGTGTCGCGCAAAAGGAAATTCAGCGACTCATCATTGGCAACCTGCGCCTGAAACTTCGGATCGTCAATCGCCTTTCGGATGTTGCGGTAGACCCGCGCTTCGTCTGGAGGCTCGTAGGGAGCCATGTCGCGCAAAAACTCATCGACGACCGGCAGCACTCGCAAGGGCGTTTGATAGGAGAGAATGTTTTGCAGCGCTCGAACCAGCCGATTCGGCGCGGAATCTGGAATAGGACGTGAAGCGTGTCCAGGACGCCCGTGCGCCGTGACTCGCAGCCAGAACGTGGTTTTCTCGCCGACATCCACCCCAATGTATTTCACCTTGCCATTCTGCAGCAGGTTCTCGCCGCCCTCGTTGATCAGGAATTCAGCATTCTCGAGAAGATCACGATGGTGCGCGATGAACCAGTCCGTGCCGGTGCCATCGGCCTCCTCGTCAGCCACAGCGAGAAAGATTACGTCGCGATCGAGTTCGATCCGCTCGCGCTTAAGCATCACCATCACTACTAGCTGCGCCAGCCCTTCGTCTTTCATGTCCTGTGCGCCGCGTCCCCAAAGCCAGCCATCTCTGATCTCGCCGCTGAATGGAGGAACCTTCCAGTGGATGGCATCGCTTGTCACAACATCCATGTGGTTGAGGAGCACGATCGGCCGTCCGGCTTCCGCGCTGCTGTGTGGCAGCCGCGCCCAAAGGTCTCCGCGACCGGGCGAATATTCGAATCCGCGATTTTCGATGCCTTCCTGATCAAGAATTTGCTTGTAGAACTCCACGGCCCGCATTTCGTGCCCGGGCGGGTTGGTGGTATCGATCCGCAAATACTGTTGCATCCAGGTCAACGCAAGATCGGAGTACTGCTGCATATGGCCCGAAGGAATTCGCGAGGATGCCATGGGCGGTGCCCCCGGTTCAGATCCCGTGGAGGCAACTCTCCCAGAGATATCCCCCGCCGAAGCCAACCCCGCTAAATTCAGTAAAAGGCCGCATAGCAGCAGTGACCCAGCGCCTCGAATGTTCGCCCAACCCACACTAACTCCGCAAGAAATTGCCCGCTCTTTTTCTGAGCCCAAATCAGTCTCCCTCTAGGTCATCGGTACAAGCAGTTTTTATATCAGGTTTGCCAAAATTACCGTGCTCTAATGAAACCAAAGTAACCGGAGGGCGAGATTCGGAGTACAATGTGTATGGTTATCAATCAGTTAGCGCTCCAACCTCGCGGCCCGGTTTGGCATCCGAACTGTATTAGAGACAATGTCCGCAGGTTCTGCGGCATCAGTCTTAATCGCTTTCAGGCACGCGTTGCGTCAGCGCGTACCGGCAAGCGTCCAATGCTTGCTTTCGTCGTATGTTTCGGGGACGCAATTAAATCACGCAACACGCGCGTTTTGGCGTGCTGGAGTGGAGCCCCAAAAACGCTCCCCCAAACTTGGAGGAAGTTCCATCATGAAGACCCGCATTCTAGTTACTTTGCCCCTGGCGGCAGTGCTGGCGTTTCCAGCCTTCGCCCAGACTTCGTCTTCCCAGGATCAATCTCAACCCGCGGCAGCGCAGAGTCAGTCCACGCAATCGACTGATACCGCGACTGGTAAACAACCGCTGCAGCCCCCAAGCCGAGAAGGTTTCTGGGGCCGCGTGAATCCTTTTGCCCGCAAGAGCTACGTGAAGCGGCAAACCGAACCCATTCGCGACCGCATCAATGAACTCGATGATCTAACAGCCGCGAACGGTAAGGCGATCAAAGATACCGATGCCCGCGCCCAGGCTGGAATCAAGATGGCCTCGGATAAGGCGAACGAAGCCGATCAGCACGCCATCGACGCCGGTAACCGGGCGAATCAGGCGCAACAGAGCGCACAAACCGCAACCAACCGCATCCAGACAGTCGAGACTGTGGTCAGCAATATCGATCAGTACAAAGCCTCGAACCAGACGGAAATCCGTTTCAAGCCTGGCCAAACCATGTTGAGCAAGAACGCCAAAGACGCACTCGATGATATGGCGAACGGCGTGAAAGGTCAGAAGGGCTACATCATCGAAGTGCAGGGCTTCTCTTCCGGCAAAGGACAGGCAGCCATTACAACTTCGCAGAAGATGGCAGAGTCCGTGGTGCGCTACATGGTGCTTAACCACGACATTCCCCTGTACCGGATTTACCTGGTCGGTATGGGCAATGCGCCGGTGGGCACCGAGCAGGACGCGAAGTCGAAGCACATGAGCGGCGGCCGCGTGGAAATCAGCCTGCTCAAGAATGATCTGGAGCAGCTTTCGAGCAACGCTGGCGCCCCCACTACGACTGCAGATCAGCAACAGCAGCCGAAGTAAGGAACGTTAAGCAGTTCCCGGTCAAGGCGCTCGCCCGAGCCCTTCCCCCGGAAAAAGCCCCTCGCGCAACGAGGGGCTTTTTCGTTGAAACCTATCTCTGAGACGGTACAACCGGCGAGGCTTGCCTCAGCATTAGCCAGGATGATGATGGAAGTAAAGCAGCAGCATGTGGGTCATGAATCCCAGAACAAACCAGACAGCCGCTTCCATTACACGCTTAAATCTTGGTGTCATCTGAACAGCATACCGTATCTGCTCCCGGCGAAGTCCGGGGAAGCGTGGTTGAATTAGACACGGTAAGTAGCGGGCTTGATGCCGAGATGGTCGAGTTTCGATTGGAGTGTGGTTCGCTTAAGGCCAAGCCGCGCCGCTGCCCCGTCAGCTCCGCCCAGCTTTCCGTGACAGTCGCGCAGGGTTCGGAGAATGCGCTCGCGATCCTTATCACGCAGAGTTAGGGTGCTATCTTCGTATCCATTTTCTGCCTGCAGTTCTGCGAGAGGCGATTGCAAAACTGATCCCGGGGTAAGGATCACGGATCGCTCGATGAAATTCTCCAGTTCGCGGATGTTGCCCGGCCACTCCCATCTCACGAGCAACTCCATCGTTTTCGAGGGAATGCTGGTAATCGGCTTTTTCATTTGCGCGGCGAATTTGCGCACAAAATGCTCAACCAGCAGTCGGATGTCCTCACGGCGCTCCCGCAACGGCGGGATGTTAATGGGAAACACGTTCAGCCGATAATAGAGGTCGCTGCGAAACTCGCGCGCGTTCACGCTCTGCAGCAAATCGCGATTCGTGGCCGCGAGCAGGCGAAAATTGACCTTCAAGGTTTGGTTCGACCCGAGCCGTTCAAACTCCATATCCTGGAGCACGCGCAGCAGCTTGGGCTGCAAGCTGAGAGGAATCTCTCCGATCTCGTCGAGAAAAAGCGTCCCCCGGTCGGCCAGTTCAAGACGCCCAAGCTTCCGTCCGACCGCGCCGGTGAAAGCTCCCTTCTCATGACCAAACAGCTCGCTCTCCAGCAGTCCAGAGGGGATTGCGGCGCAGTTCATCTTAATGAAGCTTTTTCCATGACGTTTACTTTGATTGTGCAGCGCCCTGGCCACCAGCTCCTTTCCGGTCCCCGTTTCACCCAGCAAGAGCACGGTGGCGTCGCTGGGCGCAACCTTCGCTACCTTCTCCATAACCTGTTTTAACGCACGGCTTCGCCCGATGATTTCACCAAAGCCCAACTCGGTATCGATCGCCTCTTCCAGATAGAGTTTTTCCTCGGCGAGTTTTTCCTTCGCCAGGCGCAGCTCCTCGGTCACTTGCTGCAGCCGCTCTACGGTTCCGCAGAGGTTGTCTTCGGCCCTCGCGCGCGCTTCCTCAAGCTTCACTTTTTCCGTGATGTCCCGCTGGATGCCCCAGGTGCGTTCCAAGTGCCCATTCTCTACCGTACCGATCATGCTGTTGAGGAACACCTTCGGATTCCCATTGACATCGACCTCGTGCGATTCGCGTTCAAGTATCCGAAAGCCGGATCGAATGTATTGGCGAGCCAGCTCGATATTCCGCGGATCGTCCGGAATCACCATCTCAGTCAGGCGTTTTCCGATGCATTCCTGGCTGGATGTCAATCCGTACATTTTGGCCAAAGCGTCATTGCATTCCGCCATATATGAGTCGTGCAGGATGTGATGAACGAGTTCGTCCTCGGGCAGGTCGATAGCGAGCGGAGCGTCCAGCTCCTCCCGGAAAATACCCTCGGAACTTTGCGCAATAAACTTGCGGTAGCTCTCCTCGCTCCGCCGCGAGATGTCCTCCGCTCGCTTGCGCTCAGTGATGTCGCGATTGATCTCGAGAATAGCCCGCCCCACACCTTGATCATCGCGCACCACAGACCAGCGGCTGGCGACCAGGATCTCTTTCCCTTCCCTGGTGTAATGTTTCAGTTCCCCTTCCCACTCCCCTTGCTCTGTTACGCGTTTTTCGATTTCAGACCGAGGAACCGAGAATTCCGTGCGTAGGACAGCGTACGATATCTGTCCCAGGACTTCGTCTGCCCGCCAACCGTAGGTATCGGCGGCACCACGGTTCCAGAGCAAGATCTCGCTGCTCTCCATCCCACGAACCAGAATTGCGTCGTGCGCCAGTTCCAATATTGCAGCCTGCTGCCTCAGCCCTTCTTCCGCTCTTTTGCGTTCCGTGATGTCCTGCAAAACACCGGCGATTCGGTCGACCCCTGTCTCGCCGTCAATGGGGAAGTACGATACAAACAAGTCTCGCTCGCCTAGTTGCGGATATCTACACTTCATCTCATATTGGACGACTTTGCCCTGAAAACACTCATTCAGCTTTCGTTTCACGATCTCGGAGGCCGCAGGCGGGAGCAATTCGTCAAGGCGCCGGCCGATAACCTGTTCTTTGTTGATGCTCCGATATTTCAGGTAAGCACGATTTGCGATCGCGTAGCGGTAATCCCGATCGACTACCACGATCATTTCCTCCAGGCCCTCCAACACTCTCTCGTATTCCAGCAGCCTCTCCTCCGCGCGCTTGCGCTCCGTAATATCCTGCACAATGGCCATATGCCAGTCGGGCTTCTCCCCCTCCGGGGCCATCGCCACAATTTCAGCTTCCACCCAGCGCACCGAGCCATCCGGACGGATGTATCTCTTTTCCAGGCTGTAACCGCGGGCTTCGCCTGCCGCCAGTTGCTGGAGCTGTGCAAGATTGAATGGCAAATCATCAGGGTGAGTAATACTTTGAAAATCGCGCCCCAGCAGATCCTGTTCCATTCGCCCAGCGATTTCGCAATATTTCGGATTTACTCCCAGAAAGCGTCCTGTCTTGCTCTCGACCCAGCAGACGCCGACCGGAGAAGACTCGTGCAGAGCCCGGTAACGGTTTTCGCTGAACCGCAGCTCCGTCTCGGCATGCTTTCGCTCCGTGATGTCCTGACAAGTGACGATGACGCCGGCAATCTCACCCTGCGCATTGCGCAGCGGGCCTTTGCGGCTGGAGATCCATCGCAAACCGCTCCCAACAATCGGAAGTTTTTCGTCGGGCACAATTACCGTTCGCCCTTGCAGCGCCTGACAGAGTTCGACCTCAGGGTTGTGGCCCTTCACCGAACTGGGAATAAGTTCGCGATACGACCTGCCAATTGCCTCGCTCGCGGGAATTCCGGTCATCGCCTCCATGCAGGGATTCCACATTACGCAACACAGGTTCCGGTCGTACACCACAATGCCTTCGCCGACACTCGCGACAAGCTGCTGATTGAGTTTGCTTGCCTCCTGGAGGAGGCTTTCCGCCCGCTTCTGTTCCGTAACATCACGCGCCATGCCTCGCACGATCGGCTCCGGCACTCCCTCGCGCCGCAGCGTATTGCTGTATTCCCAAATCCGGCGCTCGCCCGAGCGGGTCACCACCTCCAGCAGCCCCTTGGCTTTGCCTTCGCGGCCGATCTGTTCCAGGTAGACGTCAAAATGCTCCTGATAGGCCGGAGCAATCAGCTGCCGCATGGGAATCTGCAGTAGTTCTTCCACACTGTACCCAAGCAGCCGCGCCGGCGCGGGATTCACCGACAAGAGCCGACCTTTCAGATCGTGGACGCACAGTAAATCCTGGCTGTGCTCGATCAAGTCACGGTACCAATCGTCGTTGTCGTAAAGGGCGTGCCGGATAGGCTCTAGTTCAGCAGGGGCTGTCCTGAGTTGGAAATTTTCTTGCCCAGGGTGCAAATTCATGGCTACTCCCTAAGCGGGGCTGGCGAATTGGCGCTGCCGTCCCGCAAGAATCTTGCGAAACCGGACCGCACGCAGCGGGTTAGCAAACGTGCCCCTTGCCCGATTGCGGCGAAGTGTAGCAGAAGCGGGCTACGTACGCCAGCGTACATTTGCACTTCCTTTGGCGATCGCACCCGAATGGAAGCCACAGCTCGGCCCAGATCGGCGGCGAGAGCGAGGTCAGCGGTCCGGCTAAGGATCAGTCGGGCCCATTTGACCTCCCTGTGGGGCACGGCTAAACTCGCATCTCAGCGGGATTCCTATGAAACGAATCGGCTTGTTCTTGCCCTTTGTCACTTTCGTCATTTCTGTCTTTACCGGTGTCGCCGTGGCCGACGATGAGCCCGGTCACAATCACCACGAAGAGCTCACGGCCTCTCAGCTCGGGACAGTGACATTTCCTGTTTCCTGCGCGCCTGCGGTGCAAAAGCCTTTTGAGCGCGGCGTAGCGCTCTTGCACTCTTTCTGGTACGAAGAGGCGGAAAAAGAATTTCAACGGATTGCGATCGACGACCGGCAGTGCGTCATGGCTCACTGGGGCATCGCCATGAGCCGCTGGCACCAGCTCTGGAACGAGCCGGATGCCCGCGTCATCGAGAAAGGCCTCGACGAAGTCCACGAAGCGAAAACCACTGACGGCGCCACCACTCCGCGTGAAAAGGCTTATATCGCAGCGATCGCTGCCTTCTACAGCAACTCGAAGAGGCTGGATCACCGGGCCCGCGCGAAATCTTACTCGGACGCAATGAAGAAAGTGTACGAATCGTACCCAGATGATCACGAAGCTGCGGTTTTCTACGCTCTATCTCTGCTTGCCTCCGGGCCGCCCGACGATACGACCTTCGCGAACCGCAAACAGGCAGCCGCAATCCTCGAGAAATTATTCGCGATCGAGCCCGACCATCCGGGCGTGGCTCATTACCTGATCCACGCCTACGATAAGCCACAACTCGCGCAACTTGGCCTGCCCGCGGCCCGGCGCTATGCACAGGTCGCTCCGGCGGCTCCTCACGCCTTGCATATGCCCTCTCACATCTTTGCCCGCGTTGGCCTGTGGCAGGACGATATCAACTCCAACCTTGCCTCGATCGCGGCGTCCCGCAAAACCGCTGCCATGGGCATGGGCGGCGGGGGCCACCAATTCCACGCCATGGATTTTCTTTTTTACGCCTACATGCAGAGCGGGCGCGACGCCGATGCCAGAGCCCTGATGGAAGAAGTCAAAGCCATGCCCAAAATGCACGATATGTACGGCCTGGGATTCGATCCGCATATCGCTGCCATGGCCAATTTTGCTTCGCTATATCCACTGGAAATGCGCGATTGGGCCTCAGCGGCGGCGATTACGGTCATTTCCGTTCCGGGCGCGCCCGAGCAGGAAGCGGCACAGTATTGGGCGCGCGCGATCGGCTCGGCCCACCTGCACGATGCGGCGGGGGTAAAGAAGGATATTGCCGAGATCCATCGCATCCACGAGGAACTGATCTCCCATAAGAAGACTGAAACGGCCGCGGCCGTTGCCGACGACCAGCGGCAGGCCGAAGCCTGGCTTGCGTTTGCCGACGGCAAGCCCGACGATGCGGTGGAAGCGATGCGTCCCATGGCCGACAAAGAAGATGCGTTGGGAACAGAGCCTTCCGGCATTCCTCTGCGCGAAATGATGGCCGACATGCTCCTGGAAGCCAAGCACCCGCAGCAGGCGCTCGTCGAATATCAGGCTGATCTGAAGCTGAATCCCAACCGCTTTAACGGACTTTACGGCGCGGCCCGTGCCGCCGAAGCTGCGGGAAAGCAGACCGATGCGTCGGAGTACTATGCTCTGCTGCTAAAGGTCTGCGACGGATCGAATTCGACACGGCCAGAGCTGGCCCACGCGAGACAGTTGGTCGCACAAAAGTAAGCTGGTTCGCGAAGGAGAGCACGGACCAGCCGCGCGAAAGGTTAGCCGCTAGATATTCGCCAGCTGGCGACACCGGGCTCTCCAGTTCGTCCTGTGGCACACTAACTCCATGCCAAAGTTAACTCTCGGCGATTTCGAACTCACCATCTTTTCTGACGGTACTTATCCGCTCGACGGCGGAGCATTTTTCGGAGTGGTCCCCAAGGTCATGTGGTCGCGCAAGATCGAAGCCGATGACAGGAATTACGTGCAGGCGGGGCTGAACTCCCTGCTGATTCGCACCGGGAAGCAAAACGTGCTGGTAGAAACCGGCATGGGCAA
>Ga0070731_10005656_pt1 | contig 10216 bp, 6 predicted proteins | sample Coa_R1_2_FD_66448 | JGI IMG/M metagenome (GOLD analysis project Ga0070731, IMG submission 66448) | Surface soil microbial communities from Centralia Pennsylvania, which are recovering from an underground coalmine fire - Coalmine... | ecosystem: Environmental > Terrestrial > Soil > Unclassified ... | reverse complement strand
ATTCCCGTGAAGTGCAACGTGCATCCGTGGATGAAGAGCTACATCGCGGTCTTCAAGCATCCGTATTTCGCGGTGACGAGCAAAGACGGAAGCTTCCAGCTGCCGAATCTTCCTCCGGGTGAATACACGATCGAAGCGTGGCATGAGAAGCTGGGCACGCTCACGCAGAAGATCACCATCGCCGCAGGCGAAAGCAAGACCATGGACTTCACGTTCAAGGCGCACTAAGCGGGTTGCGCGACCTACCGTGCGCCTGACGGCTGTTCTCGCTGGCACCCGAGAGCAGAAGTCCGGCGCCCGGGCAGGGCGCCACTGAATCCAGAGGAGTGTCCGCATGGGGGTGGACACTCCTGCTGGATCACAGGGGGCCGGCAGATTTTACGGATGTCCAGTCCCTCCCCCTCCCCCGAAGCTTTACAGCTGACAAGCCTCCGACCCGCGCACCATGCCGAAGCGCGCCTTCCACACGTACAAACGGCTTTTGTTTCAACACTCAGGATTGGCAGCGGAATTGCCGTATCTCGCATCAGAGTTGCAGTAAGCTAGTCACTGAGCATGGACGCCCTCCGCGTAGTAGTGGTCGACGACGATCCCAGTACCTGCGACTTTTTGCGGGCGGTTTTTTCCGCAGAGGGACACGAGTGCAGTCCATTCCTGCGCGCCGACCTCGCGGAGCAACACCTGGCCGCGAACCCGGCCGATCTGGTGATGGTCGACGTCTACTTGGGAGCGGATAACGGAATCGACCTGCTGAAGCGGTTCCGGGAGCTCCGACCGAAAATTTACCCGGTCATCATGACGGCGAACGTGAGCGTGGAAACGGCGGCCCGCGCCATGTCGGAAGGCGCAGTTGACTATGTCAGCAAGCCGCTGACGGTTGATCAGATCCGGGCCATCGCAACCCGGGCCGATGCATTCCGCCAGCCCCAGCGCGAATCGTCCGACGCAATCCAGACGCCCGAGGAACCGGATTCCGCAATCATCGGCCGCAGCCCGAAGATGCTGGAGGTGTATAAGGCGATCGGGCGGGTCGCCGGCAGCAACATCAGCGTATTGATCACCGGCGGGAGCGGAACCGGGAAGGAGTTGGTTGCGCGGGCGATCCATCAGCACTCGAAGCGGAAAGATCAGCCTTTCACGCCGGTGAACTGCGGATCGTTCACAGAGACCATTTTGGAAAGCGAACTATTCGGCCACGAGAAAGGCGCGTTTACGGGAGCGGCGAACGCACATCGCGGGTTGGTCGAGGCCAGTGACGGCGGAACAGTTTTTCTCGACGAGATCTCCGAGACGACGCTGTCGTTCCAGGTTAAATTGCTGCGTGTGATCCAGGAGCAGCAGGTTCGTCGCGTGGGCTCGAACAAATATACGGCGATCGATGTTCGCTGGCTGGCAGCGTCGAATCGCGACGTCAGCCAACTGCTAAAGGAAGGTGAATTCCGCGAGGATCTCTTCTACCGGCTGGCGGTGGTACGCATCGATCTTCCCGGGCTTGAGGAACGGCGAGAGGACATTCCCCTGCTGGTACGCCACTTCCTCAGAAGGTTCAACGAGAAGAATGCGCTGAAAGTGACGATCGATCCCGGGGCGGTCCAACTTTTGCAACAACGGCAGTGGCCGGGAAATGTCCGCGAACTTGAGAACACGGTCAACCGGCTAGCGGTCTTTGCGCCCACCGGCGAAATCACGCGGGCGGATGTGGAAGCAGAATCTCATCGCGATCCGGAAGAGGAAGAGGAACCGGTCGCGGTCGCTGCAGCTCCCGATCGTTTGTTGGAGATGGAGCGGCAGCATATCTTGCAGATCCTGAAACAAACGGGTGGCAATCGTTCCGAGGCAGCACGTCGGCTGGGGATTGAGAGAAAGACGCTTTACCGGAAGGCGCTGCGTCTGGGTATTGATCTGCAATCGACGAGCGAAAAATGACCACCGCAACACCACGGAAGCAGGAATGGCTGCAAACGGTTTCCTTGGCGGTCCTGTTGTTTCTGGTGGTGGTTCTGCTCTCGACAACGATCCCGGCGGTACGCGACTGGCAATTACGCTTTAACGATTCCTTCTTTCGTTTATCTCCGGTACCCAAACCGCGTTCGCGAGTCGTCCTGGTCTTAATCGACGATGAGAGTCTTAATCGGTTCGGCCGCTGGCCGTGGTCCCGCACCCTGCTGGCCAAGCTCACCAACAATCTGAACGCAGCAGGAGCCAGCGTCATCGGCCTCGACATTCTTCTTTCCGAGCCACAAACAGCGGACGCCGACAAATCCTTGCAGGAGGCTTTGCAGTCGTCGCGAGCGGTGATCGTCGACAAAATTTCCGCCTTTGCGGACGGCCCGCGATGGCTTGAACCGATTCCACAATTCGCGGCGGCTGCTGCTGCCGTGGGTCACGCGCAGGCACCCCTGGACCGTGATAGTGTGTGCCGGACCTATCCGGCGCGAGAACTGTCGTTGGATGGTTCGCGATGGGCTTTTGGGGTCGAAGTAGCGCGCCGGGCCGATCCCGGCCGAACAACAGCATTCCTGGCAGCCTATGGAATCCCGTCGATCGACAATGCTGGGAGCGTGACCACGGCGAAGCCGGTCCTTATCCCGATTGCCTTCCGTCGCGACGGTTTCGACATCATATCCGCGCAAACGGTGCTGGATGGACTGAACCCGGAACTGGTGCAGAGCCGACCTGTTCTCGTTGGATTCGGAACAACGGAGATCGGCGATCGCCTCAACACACCCCTGCATCCGGAGTTTCCGACGCCGGGCGTCGAAGTCAATGCCCAGATTGTCGATGGCATTCTCACAGGGAGGACCTTGCGCCAGATTCCGCCGTGGGGGTGGGCCGTGGTGCTGCTCGCGACCTGCATGGCCTCCGTGCTGGTGTTCCGAAAGTGGAGAGGCGCTGCCGCGTTCGTAGCGGTGCTCGTGGCGGGTGCCGGAACCTATGCTACGGCCCTGGCCTTTTTCATTTTCGGATCTCGAATTCTGCCGGCGGGATCCATGATGCTTTCCGTGCTGGTCGCGCCGCTACTGGTCTATACCTCGGACTTCGTGCGTGTGGAGCGAAGCGTGACGCAACAACTGCTGGGGCTTCGGTCCTGGTTAGCATTGCGCGGCAAAGACGGTCCGGCTCGGGAGAAGTCCGACCTTTCGTGGCGCCTGGAACTTCTGCAGCAATTGCAGACAGAGCTGGGATCCCTGTACGAACTCCACAAAACTCTGCTGGAGTCGACCCAGGATCTGGTAGCCATCTTCGATGAACACGGGCGCCTCCTGCTGCGCAATCAGGCATTTGCCGGTGCATTTCAACTGGAAGACGATTCACGCCTGACCCTTGAGCATGTGCGCTCCGAGTGGGTAGTCAACGACGAAGCGCCGTTGACTCAGGTCGACCAGGTGGAGGAGGGCGAGGTCACGGTTGATCGAGAACTCTATTCCGTACGGATCGCGCCCTTGCCGCCCACCAAAATCTCGCCCGGCGGCGGCACGATCGTGACCCTGACTAGTCTCCGCACACGCGTGGAACGCGACCGGGCACGGTCCGAGGCGCTCGGCTTCATTACTCATGAGTTGCGAACACCGCTCTCCTCCATCCAAGGGTTTGCCGAGCTCATGATGCAGTACCCGGGATCCGCCGTTTGCGCCGGGGCGCCGGAGACCATTTTTCGGGAGTCCAAACGCCTGCTGGCTTTAATCAGCAGCTATCTGGACGTCCTTCGACTGGACGCGGGCTCCAAGCCGGTGTCGCTGTCGCTGATTGAATTGGAGTCCGTCGTGCTACAGGTCTTTGATATCTTGAAGCCGCTGGCACAAGCAGCCGGGATGCAGCTAGTCCTGGAAGACGAGGAACCGGGCGCCATCCTGGGGGACGCCCCCTTAATCAGCGGGGCGGTTCTGAACCTGGTAAGCAATGCCATCAAGTACGGACAGCCCGGATCTCCCGTAAACGTACGTTGTTTTCGAGATAACGAAGAAGTTATTATCAGCGTGCATAATCTGGGGAAGCCGATCGCGGAAGAGGAAATCGCGAGGCTATTCGATGCGTATTTCCGTGCATCGAATGTAGAGAAAAATAAGACCGGCTGGGGCCTCGGTCTGGCGTTCGTGAAACGCATTGCCGAAAAGCACGGGGGTACCGTGCGGGCGGAGAGTCACTCATCCGGGGTCGTGTTCGAGATCCACTTGCCCGCGAAAGCGGAGCCGGTGGGCGTGACGAAGGAGAAGTCATGACCGGCCTTCGACGAATTCTGCTTGGGATCATGGCGGTACTGGTGTTTGGCACGGCGACTGGGCAAAACCCCGAGCCGGCGCCCCTGCCAGTTGGCTCCGCGACCATCGCCGAAATGAAGGGCGAGGTCGCTTTCCACTCTGCTACTGGTGACGTATTAACCGGCCAGCGCGGCGCCGTGCTGGCCGCCGAAAGCAAGATCGATACAGTCAAGGGCAGCGTCCTGCTCACGCTTCAGGACGGCTCCCAGGTGCTCGTAAAGTCCAACAGCCACGTGGTCCTGAAGGCGCCCGCGCAGGATAAGGGATTCTGGCTCGAGCTGCTGCTCGGAAAAATCAACGCGCAAATTCAAAAGCGGCTCGGCAACGAGCCTTCATTCCGCATGGGGACACCGACAGCCGTCATCACGGTGCGAGGCACGAAGTTCTCGGTGGACGTCAACAAAAAGCAGAAGACCTCCGTGGATGTGTACGAAGGGTTAGTGGAGGTCTCCGGGCTGCGGGATGGCCAGATCGGTGCTCCTGTGCTGTTGCGCCCCGGATTCTCTACCGGCGTCGATCAGAATCGCGATCCGGAGCAGCCGCGCGGAATGGAGAACCGTGACATGAACGACAACCGCAACAATCCCGGCTTTGGCGGAACGGGTCGCGGAGATCATGGGGACGATGACCATAAAACCGGAACGCAGCCTCCCAACAACAATCCGGGCTCTCCTGACCATGATCACAAAGACGATTGAGCCTGGGCCAGGTTTGCAAATCAGCGTAGCTCTTGAACGACCTCTTTGAAGAGACCGTCCGGCCCGCGGAGGGTCTCTTTTTCAACCTGCGAGCGGAAGAAACCAGGACGCGATTCCTCGCCGGTGTGTCCGTCGAGTTCCCACTTGGGTCGTATGGACACATCGATTTTTCGCGCGGGACCTCCGTTTGGACGATGTTCTCTTTGATAAGAAACACCTAGAATGAGCCGCCTTTCTTGGCATCTCAAATGCTTCTCCCACCGGAAAGTGGTAGGAGACCCTTGGGGCTTAGAGAACACAAAGCGAGCGTCAGACTCGCCGTTCTAGTGCTGTGCGGACTATTCGGCGTGTTGTCGGCCCGGCCAATGCTGGGGCAGTCGCACCAAACTGTATCCCGCAGCCCGCACGGCAACCTAGCGATTCCCTGCCAGAACTGTCACACGTCGGTGGGATGGAAGCCGATCCGTGCCGTTCCCGAGTTTGATCACGACAAGACCAATTATCCATTGCGCGGCCTTCACGAAGGCGTCAGCTGCACGCAGTGCCACGCCAAAATGGTGTTCACCGATGTGGGATCGCACTGTGCCGATTGCCACGCGGATATCCACCGTCGCCAGATGGGGGCAGACTGCCAAAACTGTCATACGGTGAAGGGATGGAACCTCATCCGGCAAACGGTGAAGGAGCACGATAACCGCTTTCCGCTGATCGGTGGCCACGCGGGCCTGAATTGTGCAGACTGCCACAAGAGCGAAGCGGTCGGACAGTTTCAAGGATTGTCGATCCAGTGTTACTCGTGCCATCAAAGTACATTTCAGCAGGCGACCGCGCCGAATCACGTGGCCAGCGGCTTCTCGACGGAGTGCGAACAATGCCACACCATCAACACCTGGCTGGGCGCCAAATTTGATCATCTGAAATACACCGGCTTCGCGCTGACCGGCATGCATGCCACCATCGATTGCACCGCTTGTCACGTGGGCGGCAAGTACAAGGGAACGCCGGCAACCTGCGTCGGATGCCACCTGACGGATTTCCAGAGGGCAAGCAATCCGAATCACGTCGCTCTGGGAATTCCGCAGACCTGCCAGGAATGCCACAACACCGCTGCGTGGGAGCCGGCAAGCTTCGACCACAATTCGGTGGGTTTCCCGTTAACCGGTGGCCACGCCAGCCTGCAGTGCGATCAGTGCCACACGAACGGGAACTTCAATCTGACCTCGACAGCCTGCATATCGTGCCATTTGAAGGACTACCAGAGCACGACGAATCCGAACCATGCGGCGACCGGGATCCCGCAGACCTGTGAGGTCTGCCACACCACCACCGCGTGGATGCCGGCAACATTCGATCACTCGAAGACGGCGTTTCCACTCACTGGCGCGCACACCAGCGTGCAATGCGCGCAATGCCACGTGAACAACAATTACACCAGCTTGCCGACCGCCTGCTACGGCTGCCATCAGAAGGATTACACCGGAACGACCAATCCGAATCACGTTTCCGTGGGCTTCCCCCAACAGTGCGAAGTCTGTCACAACACAACCTCGTGGACTCAGGCGAGCTTCAATCATGCCTCGACTGGCTGGCCGTTGACCGGTGGGCATTCGTCGTTGCAGTGCAGCCAGTGCCATACCGGCAGCAATGCATACGGACTGACGAACACGGCATGTGTGGCCTGCCACCTTACCGACTTTCAGAACACCAATAATCCGAACCACGTGTCGGTCGGGTTCCCGCAGCAGTGTGACGTCTGCCATAACACGACCTCCTGGACCCAGGCAACGTTCAATCACAACAACACGAGTTTCCCGCTGACCGGCGCGCACACCTCCGTTGCCTGTGCCAGTTGCCACGTGAACAACAACTACACGACGCTGCCGACCGACTGTTTCAGCTGCCATTCGAAGGACTACAGCGGCACGACGGACCCGAATCACATTTCAGCGGGCTTTCCGACGACCTGCGCGACTTGCCATACAACCAGCAGCTGGCTGGGCGCAACCTTCAATCACACCTGGTTCAACACCAACCACGGGAGAGCGAATGGAGTGTGCTCGGTCTGCCACACCAATCCAAGCGACTACAGCATCTTCCAATGTACGAATTGCCACTCGAAAAATCAGACCGATAACGAGCACCAGGGCGTCGGCGGCTACGTGTACAACAGTGTGAATTGCTACAGCTGTCACAAGAACGGCGGCGGCGGATAACCAAGAAATCAGGGAACGAATATTAAGCAAGCTATTTTCGCAACCCCCAGTGGAGTGGCTTTGAAGTTCCTCGCATATTCGATCTTCGTAGCGATGACTGCCGCCTGCACTTTGGCGCAGAGCAACAGTTCGACGATCTTGCAGGCTGTATCTGTGGTGGACGAGAAGGGTGAGGTGAGGGTGCAGGCGGATCTCACTTCGCCGGTCACTCCGCGGGTCACGCAAGAGGCGAACCCCGATCGGCTGGTGCTCGAGCTCCCCGACACAGTGCCGGCCTCGACACCGGCGCCCATCGCCGTGAATAAGGATGGCGTCGCATCGGTGCGGTTGGAGGTTGGTGGAGGCGCAGGAGCCGTCGTCACCCGTATCGTGGTTCTTCTCAGCGAACCGCGGCCCTACGCCGTCGCGACCACCGATGACGGCAAGGTCGTGTTACGGGTGCTGCCCCCCGAGTCCGCATCGGCGAAAAAGCGCAACGGGCCAGTGCCTGCGGCGTCGGCGCCTGTGTTCGGGCGCATGCGCCGCAATCCGCAGGAGACTCCGTCGAACACTAGCGCATCGAGCTCGATCACACCGCAGCCCGCACTTCCCCCGATTTCGTTTCCTCCGGAGCAAGCAGCGGGCGCCAGTGCACAGGGAGCAGCGGTGCAGAGCGGCAAAGATGCCAGTGGAAACGCGACCGCCGCAGCGCAACCCGGATCGGCGGCCGCACCAACGGGTGACACCGCGCGAGCAGACGCCTCTGAGGGGGAGGCGAACAATGCGACTGGACCTACACAAGCCAACCCCGACGTTCGCCTTGCTTTCAAGGTGAAGTATGTGGCCGAAGGCGTCGTCTACCTGGATGGCGGCAGCAACGACGGCCTGAACGAGGGCATGAAGCTGGTCGTTAAGGAGATCGATCCCAGCGTCAAACCGACCACCGGAAAGAAAGAGGACGTTCAGCCAATTGCGAACCTGACGGTAGCATCCGTCGCCCAAGCATCCGCCGTAAGCGAGATCCATGATGCGACGCAGCCGGTGAAGGTCGGCGACTGGGCATACCTGTCTTCAGAAGACACCCAGGCACTGGTCGCGCAGCGGTCGATGAGTGCAACGCGAAAATATCCAGTGGTGGTTGCATTCTCCGAAGGCGACACGCTCGATGACGAAGCACGCGTCGAAGTTCCCAGACCCCCGCTTCCCGAGATCAACCGCGCGCGCGGCAGCATCGGATTTGATTACTCCGGAGTCGCGAGCCACGACAGTGGAGGCGGCCTCAGTTCGAATGTGGGAATGATGATTCGGACGGACATCACTCGTATCGGGGGAACCTACTGGAACCTGCAGGGCTTTTGGCGCGGTCGTATCAACAAGCAGTCGTATACAAACCAGGCCACGCTGCAGGATCTGATCAATCGCACCTACACGATTGGGCTCACCTACGACAATCCTCATTCGAATTGGGTCGCCGGTTTCGGCCGCCTTTATTTGCCTTGGGCGCCCAGTCTCGATTCGATCGACGGCGGCTACGTGGCGCGCAGGGTCACCCATGGCGTGACCGCTGGAATTTTTGCGGGTTCGTCGCCCGATCCGACTTCCTGGAGCTACAACCCGGACCTGCGTCTGGCAGGGGCGTTCGTCAATTTCGAGGGCGGAAGTTTCGACAACTTCCGCTACAGCAGCACATCGGGCATGGGCCTGAACATGATCAAGTGGAAGATCGACCGGCCGTTCGTATTCTTCGAGAACGGATTCTTCTACAAGCGCTACCTGTCGATTTATCACTCGCTGCAGGCCGACAGTCCCAGCGGAAATTCGCAGGTCGCCGCGCCCGGGGCAGGCATTGGGAGGAGTTTCCTCACGATTCGGATTCAGCCGGTGGACCGCGTCGAATTCAACATCAACCACACCTACTTCCGTGATATTCCAACATACGACGCGCAGTTGATTGGCACTGGACTGCTCGATAAATATTTGTTCCAGGGATTCAGCGGTGGCGCGAGGGTTCAGGTCATGAAGGACCTCTGGCTGTACACCACGCTGGGCCGCAGCAACCGTTCTGGAGACGCAAAGTCTTCCTGGAATCAGCTGTATGGTGTGACGATGGGACGCTTGCCGTGGGTGGGCGTCCGCGCCGACGTGCACTACACCAAGTTCAACAGTTCCTTCGGCAACGGCTCGTACGAGGCCGTCTCGTTCTCACGAAATTTCCGCGAGACTTTGCGTTGGGAGGTGCTGGGCGGCAGGCAATCGTTTGTTTCGCCGACCCTGAATGACACCTCGCACTTCGTGACGGGCAATCTCGAGGCCGGCCTAGGACAACATTATTTTGTGCAGACGGGATACACCTGGAACCGAGGCGCAAGCCAGAACTACGATCAGTGGATCGTCACCTTCGGTTACCGATTCGATTCGCGGGCGAATCGCCGATAGGCACGAGCGGCCCCGAAGTGCCGGCTGACGCCGATCCTCGATTGAACACGAGTAGCGGCGACTTTCTGAGAGTGGGCGCCAACCTCGCGGCGCCCCACCAATGGAACTCGATGCTACTGAACGACCGTGTCGTGAACTTTGTAATACTCTGAGTTCGGCACGTAGTGGCGATAGAGTACGAGCATCGTGCCCAGCACCCGTATCGCGGCTTCTACAACGCTGCTCGGGGCGCTCGTCGTTGCGCTATTGTTTTCGGTCGGCAACGTCTCGCGGATCACCAGCGCCTGGGCATCGATTACCTTGTTATTACGCATATGGTTTGCTCCTCGCGAACGGAAGTACGAGCCTTCGTCTTAGGTTCTCACCACATTGAGATGGCAGGAGCATATCGGTTTAAACGGAATGGCCGAAAGTTACGGAGGGATTGGAACGTCCTGCTCTACCTGGACAATAACGCTGCGCTATGCAAGGTAGATGCACGTGGCCGTAGCTGGACAATTGCAAGCACGGAACCAAGCTGCGCTCCGTCAAGGACAATGCCTGCACCGCATTCCTGTCAGCGGTTGACCATGTTCTAATGTCTCCCGACTTTCGAATCGCGCCCGAAAAGGGGCCGGGAGGCAATGCATAG
>Ga0070731_10005655_pt1 | contig 10220 bp, 6 predicted proteins | sample Coa_R1_2_FD_66448 | JGI IMG/M metagenome (GOLD analysis project Ga0070731, IMG submission 66448) | Surface soil microbial communities from Centralia Pennsylvania, which are recovering from an underground coalmine fire - Coalmine... | ecosystem: Environmental > Terrestrial > Soil > Unclassified ... | reverse complement strand
CTCGAGCGGATCGTGCCGATCTGCACGCCGGGAGCGAGCGATTCGGCGACCTTCGACGAGGTCCTGGAACTGCTGCACCTCGCGGGGCGTTCACTTCCCCACGCCGTGCTCATGATGATCCCCGAGGCGTGGGAGAACCACGAGTCGATGGACCCGGCACGGCGCGCCTTCTACGCCTATCACGCGACGTTGACGGAAGCCTGGGACGGCCCCGCGGCGATCGCGTTCACCGACGGGACCGTGGCGGGCGCCGTCCTCGACCGGAACGGGCTCCGGCCGGGGCGGTACTTCGTCACGCGCGACGGGCTCGTGGTCATGGCGAGTGAGGTCGGCGTTCTGGACGTGGACCCCGCGACGGTCGTGCAGAAGGGGCGCCTCATGCCCGGGCGGATGTTCCTCGTCGACACCGCTCAGGGGCGGGTCGTGGACGACGACGAGATCAAAGGAGACCTCGCCTCCGAGCACCCATACGGGGAGTATCTCGCGCGCGATCAGGTCCATCTCGATCGGCTCCCTCCCCGGCGCATGCTCACGCCCCGGCACGCCAACGTGGTCGCGCATCAGCTCCTCTTCGGCTACACCGAAGAAGAGCTGCGCCTTGTGCTCGCGCCGATGGCCGAGACGGGGGAGGAGCCGGTGGGTTCGATGGGATCGGACACCCCTCTCGCGGTGCTCTCCGAGCGTCCGCGACTGCTCTACGACTACTTCGCACAGCTCTTCGCGCAGGTGACCAACCCACCGCTCGACGCCATCAGGGAGGAACTGGTCACGGCGCTGGGCGCCACGATCGGGCCGGAACCGAACCTGCTCGAGACGCGGCCCAGCGATAGCCGCCAGATCGTCGTGCCACAGCCGGTCATCGACCGGGACGACCTGGCGAAGCTCATGTACATCAACGAGGACACAACCACGCCCGGCTTCAAAGCTTTCGCCGTCGATGCCCTGTTCCGGGTCGAGGACCGCTCCGGCAGAGCGGCGCTCGGTGCGGCCCTCGCCGAGGCGCTCGACGAGGTCCGGCGCAGGGTGTCCGGCGCGATCGCCGCCGGCGCCAACCTCATCGTCCTTTCGGACCGACACTCCACGGCCGAGCTGGCGCCCATCCCGTCCCTCCTCGTCACCGCGGCGGTGCACCACCATCTCGTGCGCGAGCGCACGCGCACGAAGGTCGGCCTCGTCGTCGAGTCGGGCGACGCCCGCGAGGTCCACCACATCGCCCTGTTGATCGGGTACGGCGCAGCGGCCGTCAATCCCTATCTTGCGCTCGACTCCGTAGACGACATGATCGCCACGGGCCGGATCGATGCGATCACGCTCCGTGAAGGGCGCCGGCGCTACATCAAGGCGGCATGCAAGGGCGTGCTCAAGGTGATGTCGAAGATGGGCATCTCGACGGTCGCCTCGTACACGGGAGCGCAGGTGTTCGAGGCGGTCGGTCTCAACGCCGCGCTCGTCGACGAGTACTTCACGGGCACGCCGAGCCGGATCGGAGGGGTCGGTCTCGACGTGCTCGCCGCGGAGGTTGCGGCGAGGCACCGGCTCGCATACCTGGAGCGCCGGTCCACCCGGGCGCACCGCGAGCTCGAGACCGGGGGCGACTACCAGTGGCGCCGGGAAGGGGAGCTCCATCTCTTCAACCCGAGGACCGTCTTCAAGCTGCAGCACGCCACCCGGTCCCGGCGCTTCGACATCTTCAAGGAGTACACCGCTGCGGTCGACGACCAGTCCGAGCGGCTCGCGACGATCCGCGGCCTCCTCCGTTTCAAGCCCGCGCAGCCCGTGCCTCTCGAGGAGGTGGAACCCGTCGAGGAGATCGTGAGACGTTTCGCCACCGGAGCGATGTCCTACGGGTCGATCTCGAAGGAGGCCCACGAGACGCTCGCCGTTGCGATGAACCGCATGGGTGCGCGATCGAACTGTGGTGAAGGGGGAGAGGACGCGGACCGGTTCCTGCCCGACGCGAACGGGGATCTCCGGCGAAGTGCGGTGAAGCAGGTCGCCTCTGGTCGCTTCGGAGTCACGAGCGAGTACCTGGTGAATGCCGACGACCTCCAGATCAAGATCGCCCAGGGCGCGAAGCCCGGCGAGGGCGGCCAGCTGCCGGGCCACAAGGTCTATCCGTGGATCGCCCGGACGCGGCACTCGATCCCAGGCGTGGGGCTAATCTCGCCGCCGCCGCACCACGACATCTACTCCATCGAGGACATCGCACAGCTCATTTTCGATCTCAAGTGCGCGAACCCGGCGGCCCGGGTTCACGTGAAGCTGGTCGCCGAGGTCGGCGTCGGCACGGTGGCGGCAGGGGTGGCGAAGGCCCACTCCGACGTCGTCCTCATCTCCGGGCACGACGGCGGGACCGGGGCTGCACCGCTCACCTCCCTCAAACACGCGGGGATTCCTTGGGAGCTCGGCCTGGCCGAGACGCAACAGACCCTCGTGGCGAACGGGCTGCGCGACCGCATCGTCGTACAGGTCGACGGGCAGATGAAGACCGGCCGCGACGTGGTCGTCGCCGCGCTGCTCGGCGCAGAGGAGTACGGCTTCGCGACGGCACCCCTCGTCGTGTCTGGGTGCGTGATGATGCGCGTCTGCCATCTCGACACGTGTCCGGTCGGGATCGCGACCCAGAATCCGGAGCTCCGGAAGCGGTTCACGGGTCGTCCCGAGTTCGTGACGACGTTCTTCGAGTACGTCGCGGAGGAGGTGCGGGAGCACCTCGCCGCCTTGGGCCTGCGGTCCATCTCCGAGGCCGTCGGGCGCGTCGATCTCCTGGATGCCGCGGGCGCCGGCGCACACTGGAAGGCGTCGGGTCTCGACCTCGGGGCGATCCTCACGCTGCCCGTCGACCAGGGGGCAGAGGTCGGAGCGGCGCCGTCGGCGCGACGGTGCGTCCGCGTGCAGCCGCGTGCCGATGCGTTCGACCTCGAGCTCGCCGAGGCTTGCCGACCTGCGCTCGAGGACGGAGCGCCCGTGAACGTCGAGGGCGCGGTCACGAACCGGGACCGCAGCGTCGGGACGCTGCTCGGTTCCATGCTCACCAAGCGGCACGGCGGTAGCGGTCTCCCGGACGACACGCTCATCGTGACGCTGCTCGGCTCGGCGGGGCAGAGCTTCGGCGCCTTTGTTCCTCGAGGCATCACCCTGCGACTCGAGGGCGAGGCCAACGACTACTTCGGAAAGGGTCTTTCCGGTGGCCGGCTCGTGCTGCGCCCGCCGACGCGGGCGACCTTTCGCGCCGAAGACCAGATCATCGCCGGCAACGTCGTCCTCTACGGGGCCACGTCGGGCGAGGCGTTCATCCGCGGACAGGTCGGGGAGCGATTCTGCGTGAGGAACTCTGGAGCGGTCGCGGTTGTCGAGGGCGTCGGTGACCACGGTTGCGAGTACATGACGGGCGGCCGCGTGCTCGTGCTCGGACCCGTCGGGCGCAACTTCGGCGCGGGGATGTCGGGTGGATTGGCCGTGGTCCACGATCCCCTGGGTCTCTTCGCGCCCATGGTGAACCGGGCGATGGTGGATCTCGAGCCCCTCGATGACGAGGACATCGAGTGGGTCCGGGCCACGCTCGTCCGGCACGCAGACCTGACCTCGTCGGAAGTGGCCGGACGGTTGCTCGCGCAGTGGCCGGCTCCGGCGAGCGAGTTGGTGAAAGTCACGCCGCGCGAGTACCGGAGCAACCGGGAGCTTGCAAGTAGGGAGGGCCGCGCGGGAGGCGAAGGTGGCTCGGACGCCGCCGCCTGCCTGACGGTGAGCGCGCATGGCTAAGCCCACTGGCTTCATGGAGCACCGACGCGAGCTCCCACCTCGACGGCCCGTCCCGGTCCGCTTGCGCGACTGGCGCGAGGTCTACGAATCCTTCCCCGCGCATGACGCACTGAGGCAGGCCTCCCGCTGCATGGACTGCGGGGTGCCCTTCTGTCACGACGCCTGTCCTCTCGGGAACCTCATCCCTGAGTGGAACCACCTCGTCTACCGCGACGACTGGCGGGACGCGATCGAACGCCTGCACGCCACCAACAACTTTCCGGAGATGACGGGGCGACTGTGCCCCGCACCGTGCGAGGCGTCGTGCGTGCTCTCGATCGGGACAGACCCCGTGACGATCGAGCGAGTCGAGTACGAGATCGCGGAGCGGGCGTGGTCCGAGGGATGGGTCGTCCCGCAAGCACCGCTTCGCCCGACGGGACGGCGCGTGGCCGTGGTCGGGTCCGGCCCCGCCGGCCTTGCGTGCGCGCAGCAGCTCGTGCGCGCCGGACATGCCGTGACCGTCTTCGAACGAGCGGAGAAGCCCGGTGGGCTCCTTCGTTACGGCATCCCCGAGTTCAAGATGGAAAAGGCCGTGCTCGACCGGCGGCTCGACCAGCTGCGGACCGAGGGGGTCGAGTTCGTGTGCTCGGTGAGCGTCGGTCTCACATCGCGTGGTTCGGAGCTGGCTCGCGCCGCCTACGGCGCGAACGCGAGATCGGTGCGGACAGTCCGGTCAGAGTTCGACGCCCTCGTCCTCGCGGCGGGCGCCGGGCGGCCCCGCGACCTCGACGTTGCGGGTCGCGATCTTCGTGGGGTGCACTTCGCGCTTGAGTACCTGAAGCCCGCGAACCTCGTGCAGGATGGGACGCTCCCGGCCTCGACGATCGACGCGGCGGGGGCCCGGGTGGTCATCGTGGGTGGGGGAGACACCGGGGCCGACTGCCTGGGGACCGCCCACCGCCAGGGTGCTCGCTCGGTGGTCCAGCTCGAGATCCTCCCCGAGCCGCCGGCGAGCCGGCCGCCGGAGCAGCCCTGGCCGGTGTGGCCGGTGATCCTGCGGAGCTCGGCGGCGCACGAAGAGGGCGGCGAGCGGGAGTGGTCGGTGAGCCCGGTCGAGCTCCTCGACGACGGAACCGGCAGCGTCGGCGGTATGCGTGTCCAGCGCGTCGAGCCGGACCCGGGGGCTCCAGGGCGGTTCACGCCGGCCTTGGGCGACGGCTCGACATTCGACCTCCCGTGCGATCTCGTCCTCCTCGCGATGGGTTTCCTCGGTCCAGAGCGCGACGGTGCGGTCGGCGAGCTCGGGCTCCGCCTCGACGATCGCGGCACCGTCGCGACCGACGAACGGTGGATGACCAGCGTGGAGGGGGTCTTCGCGTGCGGGGACATGGTGCGCGGGCAGAGCCTCATTGTGTGGGCGATCGCCGAGGGCCGGTCCGCTGCGGCAGCGGTCGACCGGTGGCTCATGAGCGAGAGCGCGTTGCCCGCGCCGGTCGTGCCCGGCCGGCTGGCGTTGCGATGAGCGCCGGTGCGAAAGGTGTCATGGAATAGTCAGGCTGGCCGCATACCCTAAAGATCCGTGACGGGCTCCAACCCGAGCGAGGAGGGGCTCCGTACCCTGGGCCGCGCCGTCGACCAGGCCGCGCGTCGTCCCGCAGCCCGGCGCGCGAACGGCGCACCAGCGCACGGCTCGAGGCAGCCCAATGGGGCGAGGCCGCGCACCGCGCCGAAGCCGCACAAGCGGCGGTGGGTGAAGAGGACCCTCCTCATCAGTCTCTGCGTGATCGTCATCGCCGTCGTCGCAGCCGTCGGCTTCGCGTGGTACCTCAACCACAAGATCCACCGGGTGAGCGTCACAGGATTGAGCCCTGGGGCGTCGACCGGAAGGGACGCGGGCACGGAGAACATCCTCCTCGTGGGATCGACTACCCGTTGCGGGCTCGCGCACCAGACACCTGCTTACGGGTTGTGCACACAGGGCGTCAACGGGGTCAACAGCGACGTGGTGATGATCCTGCACCTGAGCCCCGCGACGAAGGCGGTGTCCATCCTGTCGCTGCCGCGGGACCTTTTCATCCCGAACGCGCGCCGCACAGGTGCGTACAAGATCGACTCGGCGCTCGCGCAAGGACCGAGCCAGCTCGTCGCGGCGGTCGAAGAGGACTTTGCGATCCCGATCCAGCGGTACGTGGAGCTCACATTCGACAGCTTCGCGGCGGTGGTCGACCAGCTGGGCGGGATCACAATGGAGTTCCCGGACCCCGTGTTCGACCGCTACTCCGGGCTCAAGATCTTCAAGGCCGGCTGCTATCACCTCGACGGCAAGCAGGCGCTCACGGTCGTCCGTGCGCGTCACCTGCAGTACTGGGTCCCCGGGCAGCCCAAGACATGGCCCTACACATGGCCGCAGGAGGCCCAGAGTGACCTCGCGCGCATCCGCCGCGACCACGAGTTCCTCCGGGTGCTCGCGTCAGAGGTCGCAAAACGGGGCCTCGGCAACCCCGCGTCGGACCTCTCCCTCATCAACGCCGTGGCGCCGCACCTGACCGTCGACAACGGCTTCTCGGCCACCCAGATGGTCCACCTGGTGCTGAGCTTCCACACCGTGAACGTGAACAAGGCGCCGACGTACACGCTTCCGGTCGCCGTGGACACGTTCGGCACATACATCTACCAGGGGGGTGCGTTCGGCGACGTCGAGTTCCCCTCCCAGCCCGTCGACCAGACGACGGTCGACCAGTTCCTCGGCCTCGGTCCGGACACGAACACGATGACGGGAAGGCCGCTGCCTTCGCCGAGCTCGGTCACCGTGTCGGTCCTGAACGGCACCGGAACCACGGGTCAGGCGACACAGACCTCGACGTCGCTCGGGCACCTCGGGTTCCACATGGTCGGGACGGGGGACACGACACCGGTCGCCCAGTACTCCGAGACGCTCGTCACTTACTCGCAACGGACCCCGCAGGACATCGCCGCGGCCCAGCTCGTCGCGGACTCGCTGTCGGGCGCCGTCATCCTCCATTACGGATCCACCACCGACGCAGCGGACGTCACCGTGACGACCGGCTCGAATTTCAGCGTCGACACCACTCCTCCGCACTCCGTCTCGAAGAAGTCCGGATCGTCGACGACGTCGAGCACCTCGAGCACGTCCTCGACCGGGTCGTCGGCAGCGGGCGGCTCCTCCGGGACGACGTCGACATCCGCGTTCACCCCGCCGACCTCGTCTCGGAACCCTCTCGCCTCGTGGGACCCGAGGGCGTGCCCGGCCGGCGTGAAGGCGACGCCGGACCCCTGGTGACCTGGGCCACGCAGGCCCGCAACGCCGAGCCGAGCGGAGACATCGGCACCCTCAGTCGACCCGCACCACCTCGTCTCCGACACCGATGTCACCTTCGGTGATCACGTCGGCGTAGACGCCCAGACGACCCTCGACCGCGGTCTCGAGCTCGCGGAGCACCTGCGGAGCGAAATGGATCCCCGGCTGCGGCAAGGTGACCATCACACAGCGCTCGGTGGGCTTGGCCACGCGGACGACAACCGAGCCGATCTGGAGGGCGTGCCCCACCCACGCGTCCTCAGGCCGAGAAAGCGAGCCACCCTCGGACGAGGAGGCACGGGGTCCCTCGAAGGTCTCGACGACGACGTTCGGCCTGAACCGGCGAACCTCGAGTTGGTCGGGCACCCGGCCAGCCAGCCACCGCAGCGACGCCCGGGTGAGGAGGTGGAGCGGGGAGTCGTCGAGGTGCGAGACGCCGTCCTCGAGTGCCAACGTCACCGACTCGCCAACGATCGCGCCGACACGTGCCGGGGTCTCGGGGTCCTCGGCACGTAGCCGCTCGCCCGAAGGGAACCGGAGCCATACCGCCCCGTCGCCGTCCGTGCTCGCGGTGATGGAGAAAAGTCCGGGCATCCTTCGGAACCGCTGCGTCGTCTTCCCGCTCCCGATCTTCCCATCGCGACCGCGCACCGCGAGGAGACGGTCACCGACGACGCCGTGCCGCCCGCAGGCGAGCGCGCTTACCCGCTCGCCGCCGATGGATTTGACCGGGTACCGCCAGAGCTCCGCCACCCGTCCAGCCGGGACACCGCCCTCCTCGGCCATGGCGGACGATGGTAACCCCCGGCCGTCAGTGCCCGTCGCGTTGCGACGCCCTCCAGTTGGACGATCAGGCCGCAGAGGGCCGGGTCTCCCCGACGACGACCTCGCTTCCCCAACTGGCGCCCGAGCTGAGGGGTGCGCGTTGCACGCGCACCACTGTCCCGGTGTGGGGCGCGTCGATCATGTCGCCGCTGCCCACGTACATCCCGACGTGGCTCACGCCCGTCGGACCGGAGCCGAAGAAGATGAGGTCGCCCGGCTCCACGGCCGCTCTGGGCCGAAGCAGCGGTCCCGCGTCGTACTGTGTCTGGGCGACGCGTGGCAGCTCGACACCGACCGACCGATAGGAGGCCTGGACGAGCCCGGAGCAGTCGTAACCACCGGAGCTCTCGCCGCCCCACACATAGGGCGTCCCGAGCTGCGCGGCGGCGAACGCGAGGGCGCTCGCCGGCACCGAGTCGAGCGAGGGGTCGTCGGCGAACGCTCGAGCGAGGACGAGCACCGTCTCGACGTACAGGACCGAGTGGTCGTAGTCGAAGACGGCGCCGAAGACGCCCGAGGGCGTCGCCGCCCCGTTTGCGCAGAGCATCCTCGCCGCCGTGTAGACCGCGTCAACCGGGTCGTAGGGGGAAGCCGGTGTCGCCCCGCCAGGCCCGACCACCGCGTACTCCTCGAACGTCGCCTGCTCGAACTGCATCGGCCCTTCTGCCCCGTACGCGTTGGCCCCCGAGGTCACCCCGGGGAACCGGGAGCGACCGCTGTCGCTCTCCACGCGCCCGATCGCTCCGAGCAGCGACCACCCGAGACCCGGGCACGTGGCTGCGGCCCCGCGTTCGAGCGTTACCCAGCTCGCCGGCACGGCCAGCCCGTCGGTCGCCGCGCCGCCCCCCGACTCACCAGCCGGCCCGCCCGGCCCGCCGGCCGGCTGGCCCGATGTGCCAGCCGCGCCACCGAAGGCGGAGGCGACGACCGCGCCGCACGCCCCGAGGCCCAGGCCGAGGACCACGAGGGACAACACCGCCACGATCGCCAGTCGACGCACGGACCGCCTCCCTTCAGTCGAGTCGTTCGGCAGACCCCGGCACGGAACGGTCTCCTCTGTGCGCTGCGCCGCGGCAGTGCATGGAGGGCAGGCCTCCAGGGTCCGGCACTGCGAGGTGACTCGGCTCTTGAGCACCTCGACGGCGCGCTCGCGGAACCGCGGGAGGCGCTCGCTTCCGACGATCAGCGGGCGACTGTTCAGACCCTCGTACATGCCGTCGACGCCATGCCAGCCAGGCGCGGCGTCAACGTGTTCACGAGACTCCCCCGAGAAGTTGATCGACCGGTGAGCGGGCCTTGTGACAGGCGGCGTAGAACGACGGACTGTTAACCCTGGGGAAGGGGGATCACATGCCAACACTGGTGCAGAAGGTGCACGCCGGCAAGCTCGAGGGTGCAACCACAGGGACCCGGCTCTGCGTGTCGTGCGGCCTCACGTGGGCGGCGTGGGGCAGCGATGTGTGCCGTGCGTGCAGGCTCGCGGATCTGCGGCAGGTCGTCACAGCTGCGGCCGAACAAGACGAATTCGTAGCCGTTGCCGCGCTCAGCCGAACCACTGACTTTGACTGACCTTCGCTGACTCGAGGACCGAGTCGGGAACGGGGTCACCGACGACGCCGCGATCGAGCTCCGCGGAGTGATTGTGACTGAACGGCACTGCATGGTTCTCAAGGACAGGACGCCGAAGAAGCTGCCGAGCGATGTGGCGGACCAGATCCATCGATGTGTCGAGGTCGACGTGTCCCAAGAAGGTTGGCTCTGCGGGTAGAACTTGGGGCCCAACGGATGGGCTTCCGTCACGCCTGAGCCCCGCTGCGCAACAAGGCGATCCGCGCCATCGGACCAAGAGCGGGGCTTCGAGCCTCGAAGGGGATCGGTCCTTCTGCCCCGACACGTTGGCCCCGGACGTCACCTCTGGGAGTTGGGAGCGGCCGCTTCGCTCCCCAGGCGCCCGATCGCTCCGAGCACCGACCACTCGAGGCGGGGACACGTGGCCACGGCTCCGCGCTGGAGCGGCGCCCCGCTCGCCGGCACGGCCAGCCGCCGTTCGCCGCGCCGGCCGTCACCCGCTACCCGGTCCACTCGGCCCGCCGCCCGGCTGGCCCGGCGTCCCCGACCCGCCACCGAAGGCGGACGCGACGACCGCGCCGCACGCCGAGACCCGGGGCGAGGACCCCGAGCGACACCACCGCCTCGACCGCCGGCCGACGCACGGGCCGGCTGCCTCCTCTCGGCTCCGTTGCAGACCCGGCACGCAACGGTCTCCTCGGTACGCTGAGGTGGGCACGGGCGAAATGCCGACCACGGCCGGTGCGCGCTGATCGGCGGGACA
>Ga0070731_10005654_pt1 | contig 10223 bp, 7 predicted proteins | sample Coa_R1_2_FD_66448 | JGI IMG/M metagenome (GOLD analysis project Ga0070731, IMG submission 66448) | Surface soil microbial communities from Centralia Pennsylvania, which are recovering from an underground coalmine fire - Coalmine... | ecosystem: Environmental > Terrestrial > Soil > Unclassified ... | reverse complement strand
TATGAGGCCGTGCGGCGAGCCACCGCAGAATCCGGAATCACGGTTTTCTGGAACCTGGACGCCACGCGGCACTTCGGCGCCGAGCATGCCATGCAGGTCGCGGAGCTAGCCGCCGACCGCGTAGATGACGGCGTGATTTCCTACGGAATTGGCGGCGACGAGGAGCGCGGTCCCGCGGAATGGTTTTTTGCTGTCTACGAATTTGCCCGCGCTCACGGACTCCGGCTCACCGCCCATGCCGGCGAAACCGTCGGCGCCTATTCAGTGTGGGGCGCGCTCCGCTTGGGCGCCGAGCGCATCGGCCACGGCATCCGCTCAGCGGAAGATCCCCAATTGCTTCGGCATCTTCGCGACCACGATATCCCCCTCGAGATTTGCATTTCGAGTAATGTGGCAACCGGCGCGGTGCGATCGCTGGCGGAGCATCCCGTGCGCCGCATCTACGACGCCGGCGTGCCGGTCATTCTGAACACCGACGACCCTGGGGTATTTCGCTGCACCCTCAACGGCGAGTATGAGCTAGCCGCGCGCGAGTTTGGTTTCTCCGATGCCGAGCTGCGCGGCATCGCCGAAAACGGATTCCGCTACGCATTCGGACGCTGAGCGTCGAGAGAAGCCGCGGCGATCTGCGCGATATCCAGCAGCCGGGGGGGATTGGGCGAGACCTGCGCCAGCGCGTCGCGAAACATGCTCTGGCAGAACGGACACGCCGCGCCAACGGTAGTTGCGCCGGTAGCCGCCAGTTCTTCAGCGCGCGTCACGTTCACTCGCTTGCCCTTCTCCTCGCCGAGGAACATCATGCCGCCGCCGGCTCCGCAGCAGAACGAATGTTCGCGCGCCTTGGGTGGATCCACCACCGCGGCGGTCCGTGCGATGACCTCGCGGGGCTCGTCGTAGACGTTGCGGTAGCGGCCCAGATAGCAGGGATCGTGATAGACCACTTTCTCTCGCGCGCCAACTGCCGAGGGCAATCGCTCGCTGTGGCGTGCCATCAGTTCACTGTGATGCTCGATCTGGTACGACGCGCCCAGCTCTTTCCAATCCTCGCCAATCGTGCGCACGCAATGTGGGCAAATCGAAACCATCTTGCTCACTTTGCTTTCGTTCAGGTGCTGGATGTTGGGCTCGGCGAGTTGCGAGAACAGATAGTCATTGCCAAGGCGCCGCACCGGATCGCCCGTGCATTTTTCTTTTCGCAGCACGCCGTAAGTGATGCCGAGATGATTCAGCACCCGCGCGAACGCCAGCACGATTTCGCGTCCCTGCGGATCGTAAGCGCCCATGCATCCCAGCCAGAGGCAGTATTCCTGCGTGCCGTCGTAAATGGGCAGTTGATTCTTCTCCAGAAACTTCTGGCGCTCCGACGCGGCGAATCCCAGCGCGTTGCCATACCGCTCCAGCGTGAGGAAGAATTTCGCGCCATATTCGTCTTCCCATTTGCCGGTATTGACCGCGCCGCGGCGCAAGCCAATGATCACCGGCAGGTGCTGAATGCCCACCGGACACGCGTATTCACAGCCTCCGCACGTGGTGCACTGAAACGCGGCCTCTTCAGAAATATATTTGCCCAGCAGCGGTTCGGTGCCCGTCGCGCCGAATTCGGTGAGGTAATCGCGCACGCCCAAAATGATTTCTTTGGGATTCAGAAGTTTTCCAGTGTTATAGGCCGGGCAAAGCTCCGTGCAGCGTCCACATTCGACGCATGAATAAGCCTGCAGCGCAATCAATCGCGTGAGGTCTTTGCCGGTGTCCAGACCGAAATCTTCGTCGCCCGCGAGCGGCGGGATTTGGCTGAATCCCTGGCGTCGCAGAAAAATTGTGGCTGGACTCAAAACCAGGTGCAGATGCTTGGTGTGCGGGATCAGCGGCATGAAAATCAGCAGCGCCAGCGTATGCAGCCACCAGTTGACTCTGCCGGCCGCGCTGGCTTCATCCAATCGGAACGTAGCCAGATACGTGATCATCAGCACGAAAATCAGCAGCGCGATGTAGCCCGATTCCGGCGCCACTTTCCCCAGCCAGACAGGCCGCGCAAGATAGCGGCGCGCCGCGAGAGAGGCAATCGAGATTGCAACCGCCACGGCAAACAACCCGACAAATCCGTAATAGAACTGCCCAAATACGCTATGTCGCGGAATCAAAGTGATACCGAATCCCATCGCAACATGGTTCAGCGTGACCAGCGCAAACGCGCAGAATCCCCAAAAGACAAAGGCGTGCGCAATCCCTGCCAACGGCCGATCGCGAATCACTTTGCCTTGCAGCAACACTTCCCAGACGAAGACTCGGGTCCGCGCCGCGATCGATCCCATCGTCCAGCTCGCATCCGGTTTTGCCTCGCGAATGGCATGCACCACTACCCGAAATCTGCGCCAGAATCCGTAGAGCGAGGCGCACAACAGCGCGGCGAAGATCAGCATTTCCGGCCACGAAGGTTGCATCTGTATGACTGTAGCATTCGTTACAATGAAGGACTTTGGGGGTGGGTCTGCATATCGTCGTCTCCGGCGCCGCGGGGTTCATCGGCTCTCATATGTGCGATCGGCTGCTGGCCGAAGGGCACACCGTAGTCGCTCTCGACAACCTGCTAACCGGCGCGCAAAAGAACATCGCGCACCTGGCGGCGCATGCACGTTTTCGCTTCATTCGTCACGACGTGACGCAGCCCGCGCCGGTCGAAGGTCCCGTCGATGCCGTCCTGCACATGGCGTCGCCAGCCAGTCCGAAGGATTATTTGGAACATCCCATCGAGACGCTGGACGTGGGTTCGCTCGGCACCCGGCAAATGCTCGAACTGGCACGCGCCCACAACGCGACTTTCCTGCTGACGTCGACCTCCGAATCCTACGGCGATCCGCTCGTTCACCCGCAAGTGGAAACGTATTGGGGCAACGTGAATCCGGTGGGCCCGCGCTCCTGCTACGACGAAAGCAAGCGCTTCGCCGAGGCGCTCACCATGGCTTTCCAGCGCACCCACGGCGTCCGCACCAACATCGCGCGCATCTTCAATACCTATGGTCCGCGCATGAAACTGGACGACGGCCGCGTGGTCCCCGCGTTTATGGATCAAGCCCTGCGCGGCGAACCCATGACAATTTTCGGCGATGGCTCGCAAACCCGCAGCTTCTGTTTCGTGAGCGATCTGGTGGACGGCTTGTATCGTCTGATGCAGTCCGACGAGCGCTACCCGGTCAACCTGGGCAATCCGCGCGAGCTGACGATCCAGCAATTCGCCGAAGAAATCCGCCGGTTGACGGGCACGAAATCCCCGCTGGTCTATCGTCCGCTTCCCACTGATGATCCCAAGCAGCGCCAGCCGGATATTTCCAAAGCGCGGCGCATACTTGGATGGGAACCGCGCGTTGGGTTGGAAGACGGATTGAAGCAGACTATCGAATATTTCAGCGGCTTGCGTTCTTGAGCCAGCGATCCAGGAATTCATAAGCTGCTATCCGCACCGCTGGCGGAAACTCGTGACCTATGTTCGGGTAGGTCGTGACCAGCTGTTCATTGGCGTGGAAAATGAGTTGATACGCCGGCAGGGCGGCCGCCACGCAATCGCGAACGCCTGAGACTTCAAAGTTGCTGTCGTTGAGCGGAGCGTTGATGAAAACCGGTCGCGGAGCCAGCGCCGCCAGTATTCCGGGAAAATCGAAGGGCATCCGCGCGGGGTCCTTGCCATACGCGCTCGCGATGCGCGGCATGTAGCCCTGGTGACTCCAGCCGGTGAGATCGCCCTTCATATATTTTGCGAATGAGTTGAAGCCGCAGCTCGTGACAATCGCGCGGATGCGGGTATCGAACGCCGCCAGAAACAGCGAGTTGTGCCCGCCCAGCGAATGGCCAATCACGCCGATCCGCTTGCCATCCACTTCCGGCAAGCTCTGCAGCAGGTCGACTGCCCGCATGTGATTCCAGATGCCTTTCATCGTGGTGCTGGCGTAGCCCATGGCGTAGGCGTCCACGTGATAGTCTCCGAAATTTGGATAGTCAGGCGCGAGCGTCACGTAGCCGCGCTCGGCGAGTTCGCGCGCGTACTGCAGATCGGGCTTGCCGCCCAGGCCCGCCGGCTCACCACTTCCGATACGCGTGGTCTGGTGCAGGCACAGCATGGCGGGACGGCGGCCTTTCGCGCCGGTAGGCAGAAAGAGATACGCCGGCACGCGATCGTCCGCTTCTGAGACATAAGTAATTTTTCTGCGCGTGAACTTAGGAAATTTCTCCTCTTCGAGAACAACAACACGCAACGGCTCAGAACGGCGGTGAGGCAGCGGCCCCATGACGAGCTGCATGCCGGCCAGGGTCCGCTGACGCTGCGTGTCCCATTGCGCGTGCGTGTGTGGTTGGGGAATCTCGGCGCAGAGCGCGAGCGCAACCAGTACGCCCGCGATCACTTTACGTCCGTGACGTCCAGCCGGCCTTTTTCGCGCGCTACCCCGACGATCATGAATTCCAGATCGCCCGGAGCGGTGTTCTCGAACGCATGCACGTCGTTGAAATGCACGGGTACGGCGTCGCCTTTTTGGATCGCGGCGGTTTCATCGCCAATGCGCGCCGAGCCCTGGCCGCTCATCACGTAGAAAAATTCCTCAACGCCGGCATGTACGTGCCGTCCCACCGACGCGCCCGCGGGAATTACTAAGTGGTCGACATACGCCCAGTTGGTGAAAAAGACCTCGGGCTCGAGCACCCGCCGGTATTGCACCGCGCCGATGCCGCTATGAAAGTTGACGACCTGCGCAAGCAGCTTGCGATCCAGATGCATAGTGATGAAAACCGGCTTCGGGTCAAGTGTCACGCCCACCCGATCATCGCCGAGATCCGAGGCGTCGTATTTTCCCTTCACGCTGCCGACGGCAATGTTCATCCACTCGGTAGGCCGGTCGGTGGGATTGTAAATACCGTGCGAGCGGCCCATGCGGCATGGCGCGCCGGCCGGACCGGTCACGCGCGCAGTGCGTCCATCAATGGTGAATTGCGCTTCGTTGTCCAGAATGACGAACATCTCTTCCATCTGATTGTGATAGTGATGTCCGATGCCGCCCTTTGGCGGGATCACACCGCGATGCAGAAACAGCAGGTTGGTGTTGAGGCTGGTGGCGTCGAGCAAACCTTCGAAAAGCAATTCGCCGGCGCCGCCGTGCACCGCCGGGACGTGCTGATACTTGGCCGGATCGGTATGAGCGATGCGCGCGGCCAACGGATCGCGCGCGGCTAAAGGTAGCACTGCCATCAATACCAAGAGCGGTATTTTCAAAGCGTCACCCTTTCCATTGGCGCGTGGCTTTTGAGCGCGCCAAACTCCGTCGTATTCACCAACTGGACGTCTTCGTAGCGGTGATTCCGCATATCGTACACTTCACAGGTATCGAACGGCTTGGAATAAATATGCAGGGTGACGGCGCGGCTGCCGAAAGAAGAGGCATTGATCACCTGGTGTATGGGCTCCTCCGCGTCCACTTCTTGCGGACTCTCGGGCGTGATGAGAAAATTCGTGCTCGACTCCAGCTCGCAAAATCCCGTGGCCGCATCCTTGCGAACCAACCGGAAATTGTGAACCTGCACTTTGCCATACGCCATCGCCATCCAGCACCTCTGGTCGCGATGATTGTGAATGGCGCTCTTCTGGCCGCTCTCCCAGCAGATCGCAATCAATTCATATAGCGGCGTCCGTTGAATCAGGTTGCGCGTGTAGTGCTCGCGCGAAAAATAGAGATAGGGCGCGAGACTCGCCGGATCCACGCGATGGTCGCGCAGAAACCCGAGCACCCGCTCATCGGTGAACTCCGCCTCGGGAATCTGGGCCAGTTCACTGGCAAACTGATCGATCGCGATCAAACGATTCTCCGGGGCAGCAGCGGATTCAAGTGCATGGTGAGATCGTACACCGATGTCTTCGAACTGTCAGCGACGTCTTCGGGGCGCGAGCCTTCCTGCCAGTTGAAACAAGTGACCGTGTCGCCGATTTCCACTTTCCGTTCCGGGCCGATCTCGATGATCGAATGGCTCGCCGAGACAGAAGCCACCACCGGATACAACGCGCCGTTGATGCGAACCTTGGAATGCTTCGCCACTTCCCGCGGCCAGCCGTCGGTATGACCCACGGGAATCGTTGCAACCCACGTATCCTGACGCGCGATGTACGCCCGGTTATAGCCGGCGCTCTCGCCTTCCCGCAGTTGTTTCACGTACGCGACGCGCGCCTTCAGCGCCATCGCCGGCCGCAAATCCAAAATCCCCATGCCGCGGAATTCCGGCTCCGAATAAACGCCGTAAAGCGCCATGCCCGGACGCACCATGTCGAGAAATGCTTCCGGGCGTTGGAACAGACCGAAGCTGGAACAAGTGTGTTTACGGCCAAGCGCCATGCCACCCTTCTCGAGCGCGGCGCACAGGTTCTGATAGCGCGTAAATTGCTCTTTATCGAAATCCGGATCTTCCGTGAACGTCATCATCACGCCGCGCAGGGCTACCGATTTCCGCCCCGCCAGATCGCGAATCAAATCCGGCGCCGCGCGATAAGGCACGCCGACGCGTCCAATGCCGGTGTCGACGCAAACATGCAGGGGCACGGGTTTGCGCAGCTTCTGCGAAATCTTGTCCAGCGCCGCGCCCACCGGCGTGTAAACCATCGGCATGATGTCGCGCGCAACGGCTTCCTCCAGATTCTCTTCATCAAACGGGCCCATGAGTAGGACCGGCTTTTTGATCCCGGCATCGCGCAGCGCAACAGCTTCATGCAGTTTGACGACAGCAAAACCGGCGATGGCTGAAAGCGGCTCCAGTTGCCGCCCGGCGTTTTCTACTCCGAGACCGTAGCCGTTGTTCTTGATGACCGCAAGGATCGGTCTATCCGCAACGCGCTTCGAAATCACCTGCACGTTGTGCCGCAGATTTTCGGTATTTATCTCGACCCAGGGATCGAAGGAGGAATCGGCGGCCCAAAGGCTGAAGCGCGGCAGCACGCTGGCAGCAGCCGCCCCAAGCAGGGCCCGGCGCGAAGTCATCATGATCGACGAGTATACATCCGCAAAGTGGGGCAGGTCCCCGACTGTCCCCGACCTGCCCAGGATTAGTTCGTCAATTTGGAAAGGGCAGGTCGGAGACCCGCCCCACTATTCGTAGCGCAGCGCGCGTATCGGGTCCACGCGTAGCGCGCGTCTGGCTGGCAATAGCGCCGCAACCGTAACCGTCACACCGAAAATTCCGATAGCCGCCAGATACGCTACCGGATCGAAATTGCTCACGCCATAAAGCGCCTGCCGCAGAATCTGCGACAGCGCCGCCGCGCTGCCCACGCCCACCACCAATCCAGCGATAACGGGAATCGAGAATTGCCGCAGCACGATCGCCAGCACATGCGAAGCCCGCGCGCCCAGCGCCATCCGAATCCCGATCTCCTTGGTGCGCTGCGAGACGGCGTAAGCAACCAGTCCCACGATGCCCAGGCACGCGAGCAGCAGCGCCACCAATCCCAGCACGGTTACCGACACTACGCTGTATTCCGCGGTCTGCAGCTTCGCTCGAAACGCCCGCTTCATCAATTGCACTTCCGGAAAAAGCTTGGGATCGATGTTTTTCACGATCGACGCCACCGCCGGCGCCAGGCCCTCGGGCGGCGCTGACGTCCTCAGCAGCATTACCATCGGAGACAAATCGGCACCGGCGAGTTGATAAACCTCTACTGCATCCGAGTCTTCCGGCGAAACCAGCCGTGCGCTGCCCACAACCCCAACCACGGTATAGTTTCCGTCCCCCATTTTGAATGGTTTCCCGAGCGGATCTTCCGCCGGCCATTGCAGGCGGGCCAAAGAATCACTCACCACGATCGTTCGCGTGTCGCCCGTTGCCAGATTGCGGCCGCGCAGCAGCGGAATCTGCATCGTCTGAAAGAACGGCGGATCGATGGAATTGAAATGCACGTTCAACATGCGGCCGCCAACATTGGTCCGCGCTACCGTCCAGCGATTACCCAACGGCGGATTGGAGACCAGCGCCACAGATTCGACGCCGGGCAAACCGCGCAGCCGGCTCCGCAGCGTGTCAAGGTACGCCCGCGCGCTGCTCGCTGAATAGCCGTGGCTGCCGAGACCCAGGTCAATCGAAATCACCTGCTGATAATCGAAACCCGGATTCGTGGATGTGGCGCGGCTGAGCGCGCGCACCAGCAGCCCCGCCACAATCAGCAGCACACAACTAGCCGCCACCTGCGCTCCCACCAGAAACTGCCGCACAATGGTGGCGCGATGCCGCTGCCGTGCGAGTTGCAGCGCCGGCGTCAGACCGAACAGCAGCGCAGCCGCGAATCCCATGGCGAGAGCGAAGGCGATCACGCGCCAATCGGGCGTAGGATTCAGCCATGCAGGAGCGCCCGTCCATTGCATAAGGCTGCGCAGCACCACGTAGCCCAACGCCAGCCCCGCCGCCGATCCACACAGCGCCAGCATCAGGCTTTCGGTAAATAACTGGCGGACTATCCGGGCGCGTCCTGCTCCCACCGAAACGCGAATGGCGATCTCCCGTTCCCGAGCCACACCGCGCGCCATCAGCAGGCTGCCCAGATTGCCGCATGCCACGGCGAGAATCAGCAGGCACAGCGTGCCTGCTAGCGCGAGCAGCGGATACATTGGGGGAATCAGGCGCAGCGCGTAACCACCCGGCTCACTGGGCAAAGTTTCTTTGTCCCAAATGTCGTTGGGATGCTGCCGGTGCAGCTCAGCAGCGAGTACCCGCAGTTCTTCTTCGGCAACTCTGGGCGTCATGCCCGGCCGCAGTCGGCCCGCCATCAACACGCCGCCTCCCGAAAAATCCGTGAGGAGCGGGCTGCCGTTGACGAAATACGGCTGTTGCGCGATCGGCGCCCACAAATCAGGCTGATCCAACCCGAGACCGCTGAACTCGCGCGAGGCCACGCCAATTACCGTCACCGGCCTGGCATTCACGCGGATCGCTTTCCCGACGATCGAGGGATCGCCTCCGAAATGCCTCTGCCACAGTCCGTTCCCCAACACCACCACCGGCTCAGCGCCCGCAGCTTCGTCGCGCACTGGATCGAGCATCCGCCCCAGCGCAGGCGCTGCATCCAGCTCGGTAAAGAAATTCGCCGTCACAAAATGCGCAGCGGTCGGCTTGTCTTCGCCGTCGATGGAAACCTTGCCGAATGTCACCGCCATCACCGACAGCGCCTTGCTGTTTTCCCTATAGAACGCGATGGCCGGATACGGGAAATTGTCCGAGGAATTCCCCTGCGCGCTGCGCTGAAATCGCAGCAGGGTTTCCGGACTACGCACCGGCAGTGGCCGCAACACCATCAAATTGAAAAAGCCGAACGCGGCAATATTCACCCCAATGCCCAGCGCCAGCATCAGCACCGCGGCCACGGTGAAGCCGGGCGATTTGCCCAGCATGCGCGTCGCATAGCGCAGGTCCTGCGAGAAGCGATCAATCCAGGTCCAGCCCCAGGCTTCTCGCGCCTCTTCGCGAAGGCGCAGCGTGTTGCCGAAGTGCCCGCCGCCTCCCCGCGCCGCCATTTCGCGATGAAATTCCATGTCGCTCGCCAGTTCGCGGTCAAAGCGGCGCCGGTTCAACAGATAACGGAGGCGGCGGAAAAGGTCAGTCACGGCGTTTCTCCTCAGGCGGTGCGCAGAACCGATTGGATGGCCTGGTTCACCCGGTCATAGCCGGACAGCTCGGCTTCAAGCTGCTTCAAGCCCGCTGGGGTAAGCCGATAGAAACGTACTTTGCGATTGGTTTCGGAAACGCCCCAATCGGACGTAACCCAGCCCTTCAGCAGAATCCGCTGCAGCGCCGGATAAAGCGCGCCTTCCTCCACCCGCAGCACTTCGGACGAAAGCGTATGAATCCGCTGGGCAACGGCGTAGCCGTGCAGGGGACCGGAGCGAAGGACCCGCAGGATCAGCAGCACCAAAGCGCCCGAAGGCATTTCCTTTTTAGGCATAATTATATTATGGGTATGATAACTATGCCTGAGGCGGGTGTCAAGGGCCTGATATAAGCTATCCAAATGGTGCTGCGAACCCTGTCGTTCGGCCTGTCCCTGTCTTTGGCGGTATTTGCCGCAACCGGCGTCACTTTCAACAAGGACGTCAGCCCGATTCTCCAGAAGCGCTGCCAGAGCTGCCACCGGCCTGGCGAAGTCGGTCCCATGGCGTTGCTCGACTATAAGCAGGCGCGCCCCTGGGCCAAGGCCATGCGTGAGGCGG
>Ga0070731_10005653_pt1 | contig 10228 bp, 9 predicted proteins | sample Coa_R1_2_FD_66448 | JGI IMG/M metagenome (GOLD analysis project Ga0070731, IMG submission 66448) | Surface soil microbial communities from Centralia Pennsylvania, which are recovering from an underground coalmine fire - Coalmine... | ecosystem: Environmental > Terrestrial > Soil > Unclassified ... | reverse complement strand
CAGCATGAACGCCGAAGAGGGGCCTCGGATACAAGGCCCGGTCGTCGAACAGCTCGTCCTCGACCTCAGCCATCCCGAGCCGGCGTCGTTCGCCAATTTCGTGGCGGGGGGAAACGGTGAAGCGGTCGCGGCGCTCGTTGCGCTCGCGGCCGGCAATACGCGCGAGACCGGGGTGCTGCTCTGGGGCGCACCGGGCGTCGGAAAATCGCATCTGCTCGCGGCGTGCGTCGCGGCGGCACACGAAGCGGGCCGGCGGGTGGTCGCCTGGAACTCGCCACAGGCGTTGCCGGCGGGCGACATTGCGCCTTCCACGCTGCTCGTCGTCGATGCCGTTGATACCGCTGACACCTTTGGCCAGGCGCGGCTCTTCACGCTCGTCAATCAACTGGGAGCGGGGGGCGGCCATTGGCTGGCCGCGGCTTCGGCGCCGCCGGCCAGGCTCGCGCTTCGCGAGGATTTGCGCACGCGCCTGGCGCTCGGGCTCGTGCTGGAGATCGTTCCCCTCGCCGATGCCGACAAGCCGCAGGCGCTCGCCGCGTATGCCCGGGAGCGCGGCTTTCGCCTTGCCGACGACGTGATCGATTACCTGCTCGCGCACGGTCGACGGGACATGAAGAGTCTCGTCGCGGCGCTGGCGGCGCTCGATCGACAGTCGCTCGCGACGAGGCGCAGCATCACCGTCCCGATGCTTCGCGACTGGCTGCAGGGCGATCTGGACCTGCGCCGTTAGCGATCGCCGGATGCGCTCGCGCAACGGAGAGTTTCTCCGGCGTCGGTGAACGCTTGGCCGTCGACGCTCTCGAACCGTGGCGAGCACTGTCAACGCTCGCGCGGATGGCGACGTTAATGGCGGCGACGCGCGAACTGCGCTGTCACCATCGACACCCACCCGTTCAAAAGGACAATCGAGAATGAACAAATTGCTGATCGCCGCGCTTGCGCTCGTGTTCGCCGGCAGCGCTTTTGCCGAAGGCTCGGGCACGCCCGCGACGCAGGCCCCGTCCAAGACCGACGCGAAGAAGGTCGCCACCGCGAATGAGGCGCCGAAGGTCATCTCGGTCAAGGAGAAGCTCAAGATGGAGAAAGCGAAGAAGTCGGCCGGCAAGGCCGCTTCGAGCGCCAAGCCGACAGCCGCCGCCGAGACCAGACCGGCCGCCGCTGCCGAAACCAAACCGGCAAAGTAGCCAACTCCTTTTACTTGCTGACATCATTTATCCGCCCACAAGGAAACGCCCCATGAACAAGCTCATTGCAACCGTCGTTGCTGCGATGTTCGCCGCGGCGTCGACGCTCGCCGTCGCGCAAGCGACGCCCGCGACGCCTGCCACACCCGCAACGCCGGCAACGCCTTCCGCCTCGTCGTCGGGTTCGATGAAGTCGGAGACGACGAATCACGCGAAGACGAAGAAATCGAAGCGCATGTCGCACAAGGCGAAGAAGAAGTCCAACGTCGCCAAGGAAGACAAGATGGTCCACAACAACACGTCGTCGGCGAACTCGGCGGTCAAGTCCGAGCCCGCAACGGGCGCCGCGGCGACGAGCTCGGACAGCATGAGCAACACGAGCAGCATGAGCTCGAACGCGAAGGGCAAGTAAGCCGCCGATCGCATCGTCACGCGGGCTTTCACCGCACGTTCCTGGCGAAGGCGGGCCTCGGCCCACCTTCGCAGGCTCGCAATTTGCTCACGCTATGATCCACGTTTCAGCGACCGCCGGCGGATGCCCGCCGATACGATGAATAGAGCCGTCCAATCCGTCAGCGTCTCGATCGACTCGGCGAACGATGCCATGGGCCCGGTCGCGCATCCGCGCCGCCCGGTGCTGACAGTCGCCACGATTGCCGAACGCGACGGCCGCTTCCTGATGGTCGAGGAGGAGACGCGCGCCGGGCTGCGGCTCAACCAGCCGGCCGGCCACGTCGAGGTCGGCGAATCGATTGCCGCGGCCGCCGCCCGCGAAACCCTCGAAGAAGCGGCGTGGCGCGTCGACCCGACGGCGCTCGTCGGCGTCTACCACTGGCAATCGCCGCTCCACGGCACCTACGTCCGCTTCACGTTCACCGCCGTGCCGCGCGTGCACGAAGTCACCCGCCGTCTCGACAAGGGCATCGTGCGCGCGATGTGGCTTACATACGACGAAATCGCCCGCCACGCTCGGCATCGCAGCCCGTTCGTGCTGCGCTCGATCGACGATTACCGCGCAGGCTGTCGCTTCCCGCTCGGGCTCATTTCGAGTCTTTGATCATGGCGCGTGAACGCGTCGTCGTCGGCATGTCCGGCGGCGTCGACTCTTCCGTCGCTGCGTGGCTTCTCGCTCGTCATGGCTACGACGTCGTCGGAATCTTCATGAAGAATTGGGAAGACGACGACGCTGACGCGTATTGCACATCGCGCGAGGATCTGGTCGACGCGGCGGCGGTTGCGGATGTCATCGGCATCGACCTCGAGGCGGTGAATTTCGCGGCCGAATATCGCGAGCGCGTGTTCTCGCATTTCCTGCGCGACTACGCAGCGGGTCGCACGCCGAATCCCGACGTGCTGTGCAACAGCGAAATCAAGTTCCGCGCGTTTCTCGATCACGCGCTGTCGCTCGGCGCAGACAGGATCGCGACCGGGCATTACGCGCGCGTTGCGCAGGCGGATGCCGGAGGCGTCGCGCTCTTTCAGGCAACCGACGAAACGAAGGACCAGACGTACTTCCTGCACCGGCTTTCGCAATCGCAGCTTTTGCCGGCGTTGTTTCCGCTGGGCGACATGACGAAGCGCGACGTGCGCGCGATCGCGAAGCGCGAAGGCATACCGACGTATGCGAAGCGGGATTCGACCGGCATCTGTTTCATTGGCGAGCGGCGCTTTCGCGATTTTCTCGCGCGCTATCTGCCGCGGACGCCGGGGCCGATCATCACGCCGGATGGCGAGACCATCGGGCGTCATCACGGGCTCGCGTACCACACGATCGGTCAGCGCCAGGGATTGGGTATCGGCGGGCTGCGAGCGGGCGGATCGCGGGATGCGGCCGGCGCACCGTGGTTCGTTGCCGCGAAGGATCGCTCGAAGAATGCGCTGATCGTCGTGCAGGGTCGCGATCATCCGCTGCTTTATCGGCGCGAGGTGAAGGCCGTCGATATGCACTGGATAGCGGGACGTCCGCCCGCATTGCCGGCACGCGTGGCCGCGAAGACGCGCTATCGGATGCCCAATGCAGCATGCGAAGTGCGCGCGATCGTCGATGGCGTGATCGCGACGTTCGACGCGCCGCAATGGGCGCCGACGCCGGGACAGTATCTGGTGCTCTATGACGGCGAGCGATGCCTCGGAGGCGGCGTGATCGATGTGCCGCTGGGGATCGCCGATGCGTCCTCGCCGGCGAACGCCGCAGGCATCCGCGCGCCGGTCAGTGCCTGAGGAAAAGCTGGACGAACGTCGCCGCGTTGATTGCGACCAGCACGCCGAACATCCATTTCAGCGTTTCGATCTTGCCGCCGACCTCGTGTCGAAGCGAGTCGATCCTTCCGTCGATCTTCGCCTCGACGGCCGCGAACCTGGTGTCCATCCTTCTTTCGAGGTTCGCCAAGTCCTCGCGCGTCGCGACGGAGCCCGCGAGCGCGTCACCGAGCGCGCGCGCCTGTAGCTCGGCCTGCGTCCTCGGCACGCCCGCCGCCTCGAGCTTGCGGGCGTAGTCCAGCGTGTCGAACCGGGCGGCGGCAGCCATGGCTCTATGCGGTTTGGCTTCCCGAATTGCGTCGGCGTGCTACGCCGATCAGAACGGAATGTCGTCGTCGAAGTCGTCGACGCCCTTCTTCGTACCCGCAGCCTTCGAGCCGGCGCCGGCCGTGGCCGGCTCGCGTCGCGACGGTGCGCTTGCACCTGAATTGAACTCGACGTCGCCGCCGCTTGCTTCGCGGCTGCCGCCGATCAATTGCATGCGATCGCCGACGATCTCGGTCGAGTATTTCTCGACGCCGTCCTTGTCGGTGTACTTGCGCGTCTGCAAGCGGCCCTCGATGTAGACCGAGCGTCCCTTCTTGAGATATTCGGCCGCCACCTCGGCCTGGCGCCCGAACAGGACGACTCGATGCCACTCGGTGCGCTCCTGCTTCTCGCCGTTCTTGTCCTTCCACTGCTCGCTCGTCGCGATGTTCAGGTTCGTGACGGCGTCGCCGCCCGTCGTGTAGCGCGTCTCGGGGTCGCGCCCGAGGTTGCCAAGCAGGATCACCTTGTTGACGGAAGCCATGTCGTGTCCTTTGCGAAATGCAATTGATCGAGCCGTCGATCGTCCCCATCTGCGACGGATTGGGGCCCGGAACCGAATGGTCCGGGCGGGCCGATTCGCCGACAGTCGAAAGGCGCGCAGCAGTCAACCGCGACTTGCATTTGCGCGTCCTCGAACGGGCTTCGGAATCGCAATATACTAGCAGGTTGCCCTTCTCGCTCTCGATCGTGCGGCCTAGTCCTGACGCTCGATTGCGCATCCGTAGAGATCCATGGACCACATCCGCATCCGCGGCGCACGCACCCACAATCTCAAGAACCTGAACCTCGATTTGCCGAGGCATCGGCTGATCGTCATCACGGGCTTGTCGGGCTCGGGAAAAAGCTCGCTCGCCTTCGATACGCTCTACGCCGAAGGGCAGCGCCGCTACGTCGAATCGCTGTCGGCGTACGCGCGTCAGTTCCTGCAATTGATGGAGAAGCCCGACGTCGACCTGATCGAGGGGCTGTCGCCGGCGATCTCGATCGAGCAGAAGGCGACGTCGCACAACCCGCGCTCGACGGTCGGCACGGTGACGGAAATCCACGACTACCTGCGGCTTCTGTTCGCGCGCGTCGGCGATCCGTATTGCATCAACCATCCCGAGCAGAAGCTCTCGGCGATGACGATATCGCAGATGGTCGACGCGACGCTGGAGCTGGCGGAAGACACACGGCTCATGATCCTCGCGCCGGTCGTCGTCAATCGCAAGGGCGAGCAGATCGATCTCTTCGCCGAGTTGCGCGCGAAAGGCTTCGTGCGCGTGCGCGTCGACGGCACGGTCTGCGAGATCGACGCCGTGCCGAAGCTCGCGAAGAACACCAAGCACACGGTCGAGGTCGTGGTCGACCGGTTGAAGGTGCGCGGTGAATTCAAGCAGCGCCTCGCGGAATCGTACGAGACCGCGTTGCGGCATGGCGACAGCCGCGCGATCGCCGTCGAGATGGATACTGGACGCGAGCATCTGTTCTCGGCGAAGTTCGCGTGCCCGATCTGCAACTATTCGCTGTCGGAGCTCGAGCCGCGCCTCTTCTCGTTCAACAATCCGGTCGGCGCGTGTCCGCGCTGCGATGGCCTCGGCTCGATCACGTTCTTCGATCCCAAGCGCGTCGTCGCGTTTCCGCAGCTCTCGCTCGCCTCCGGCGCGATCAGGGGTTGGGATCGACGTAACCAGTTCTACTTCCAGCTTCTGCAAAGCCTCGCGAAGCACGTCGGCTTCGACGTCGACAAGCCGTTCGCGAAACTGCCCGAGCGGGTGCAGAACGTCATCCTCTACGGTTCCGGCGACGAGAAGATCGCGTTCACCTATCTCACCGATCGCGGCAAGCCGATGACGCGGGAGCACGCGTTCGAGGGCATCGTGCCGAATCTCGAGCGTCGCTACCGCGAAACCGACAGCGTCATGGTGCGCGAGGAGCTCGCGAAATACCTGAACAACAAGCCGTGTCCCGAATGCGACGGCACGCGGCTTCGCCGCGAAGCGCGCAACGTCAAGGTGGGCGATGCCGATGATGCGCGGCGCATCTACGAGATTTCCGCATCGCCGCTCAAGGAATCGATCGCGTATTTCTCGCGTCTGAGATTGCCCGGGCACAAGGCGGCGATCGCCGATCGCATCGTCAAGGAAATCGTGTCGCGGCTCGCGTTCCTGAACAACGTCGGCCTCGATTACCTGTCGCTCGACCGTTCCGCGGAAACGCTGTCGGGCGGCGAGTCGCAGCGCATCCGTCTCGCATCGCAGATCGGCTCGGGGCTGACCGGCGTCATGTACGTGCTCGACGAGCCGTCGATCGGCCTGCATCAGCGCGACAACGCGCGGCTTTTGAATACGCTCAAGCACCTGCGCGATCTCGGCAACAGCGTCATCGTCGTCGAGCACGATCAGGACGCCATTCAGAATGCCGATCACGTGGTCGACATGGGGCCCGGCGCCGGCGAGCACGGCGGGCAGGTCGTCGCGCAGGGAACGCCGGAGGACATACGGCGCGCGCCGCATTCGCTCACGGGGCAATATCTGGCCGGGCATCGCGAGATCGCCGTGCCCGCGCGCCGGCATGTCGCCGATCCCGAGCGGATGCTGAAACTGATCGGCGCGACGGGCAACAATCTGCACAGCGTCACGCTCGAATTGCCGGTGGGATTGTTCGTTTGCGTGACCGGCGTGTCGGGGTCCGGCAAGTCGACGCTCGTCAACGACACGCTCTACCACGCGCTCGCGCGTCATCTCTACGACAGTGCTGAGGAGCCTGCGCCGTACGAGGAGATCGAGGGACTCGAGCACTTCGACAAGGTGATCAGCGTCGATCAAAGCCCGATCGGCCGGACACCGCGATCGAACCCGGCCACGTACACGGGATTGTTCACGCCGATTCGCGAATTGTTCGCGCAAGTGAAGGAGTCGCGCGAGCGCGGCTACGGACCCGGTCGCTTCTCGTTCAATGTGAAAGGCGGACGTTGCGAAGCCTGCCAGGGCGACGGGCTCATCAAGGTGGAGATGCATTTCCTGCCCGACGTGTACGTGCCGTGCGACGTCTGCCACGGCCAGCGCTACAACCGCGAGACGCTCGAGATCCGCTACAAGGATCGCAACATCCACGACGTTCTGTCGATGACCGTCGAGCAGGCGTACGCGTTCTTCGAGGCCGTGCCGAGCGTCGCGCGCAAGCTTTCGACGCTGCTCGACGTCGGACTCGGCTACATCAAGCTGGGGCAATCCGCGACGACGTTGTCGGGCGGCGAGGCGCAGCGCGTCAAGCTGGCGCTCGAGCTGTCGAAGCGCGACACCGGACGCACGCTCTATATCCTCGACGAGCCGACGACCGGATTGCATTTCCACGACATCGAGCTCCTGCTCACGGTGCTGCATCGCCTGCGCGATCACGGCAACACCGTCGTCGTCATCGAGCACAACCTCGACGTCATCAAGACGGCCGACTGGGTCATCGATCTCGGACCGGAAGGCGGCGCAGGCGGCGGCCGCGTGATCGCGCAGGGAACGCCCGAGCAGATCGTCGCCAGCGATGCGAGCTACACGGGGCAGTATTTGAAGCCTGTGCTCGCGCGTGCGGCGTCGATGAAGGAAGGCGCCAAGCGCGTCTCGAATGTGCGCACGTTGCCCGGCCGGAAGGTGTCGGGGGACTTGCTGGGGTAGCACGGAAAATCGGTGCCAGAGATGCATTTCGAATTGGTGCCAGAGATGCATTTCCTAATCGGTGCCAGACTTTGTGCGACCTGGCGATGAATCGCGCGGCTTAAGTCGACCGATCTATGCGCATAGGAAGCGGAGCGTCCTTACGATCGCCCCGTGCCGAGACGACCACGCTTTTCCGTCACCGATCTCCCGATTCATGTCGTGCAGCGGGGGAATGATCGCAAGCCCTGCTTCTTCGAGGAGCGGGATTTCCGGGTTTACCTGAAGACGCTCGGCGAAGTGTCGCTGCGCTATGGCGTGCGCGTGCACGCGTATGCGCTGATGACCAACCATGTGCACCTGCTCGTCACCCCAGGCGCACCGAACGCCGTTTCGACGCTCATGCAGGCCCTCGGCACGCGATACGTGAAGTACGTCAACGCCACTCGGCAGCGTACCGGCACGCTATGGGAGGGTCGCTTCAAGGCTTGCCTCGTGGGGCGCGATGAGCACGTCCTCGCCGCCTGCCGTTATATCGACCTCAATCCGGTACGGGCCGGCATCGTAGAGCATCCCGGTGACTACCCATGGAGCAGCTATGCTGCGCTCGCAGGGACGCGCCCCGGCAGTCTCGTTCATCGGCACGTCGTGCTCGAGCAATTGGGTTGTCCTCCAGGACCGGCGTATGCGCGCTGGTGCGGCGCCGGCATTCACGAGAACGAGCTGCAGCGCATACGTGAGGCGACGAATCGGGAGCTCGCCTTCGGCTCGGACGAATTCAGGGCCGACATCGAGGCGCGGACCGCGCGGGCGACGTTCGCTCGTCCACGTGGCCGTCCACCGGGCCGCCACTGAGTGGCCCAGCCGCGATGTCAGGCACCAATTTGGAAATTAATCTCTGGCACCAATTTGAAATGCATCTCTGGCACCAATTTCGAGCCATCCAAGGTCGTCGAGGCAGTCGAGCAGCGTGTAGCGGCGGCGAATGAGTCGCGCGCGGCGGATGTCGGCTACCAGTTTCGCGGCTGTTACGCCGATCTCGGAAGGCGCGCACCCGGCGGCGCGCGCGGCGAGCAATTGGCGCATCGCGTCGGGCGTCACGAGCGTCGCTTCGAGCCGGCCGCGAAGCGCCGGCCAGGAATCGCGCAGCCGTTGCAGCCGCTCGCGCCGAAAGGCCAGGCGATCGAGCTTCGCCCGCATCTCGACCTGCGCGCTTTCGGCGATGGCTGGATTCTCGAACGCCGATGCGATTTCGACGTTGATCGCCGACCGAACATTCGTGGGCGAAACGCCACGATCGAGCAGAACAGCCGCGCGCGACGCGACATCCTGCCCAAGCAACCAGCGATAGAGTGCAAGCATGGCGACCGTCGCGACGCCGACGCACGCGCCGTGCGCCGCCGGCTCGCCGTCGATCGCGAGCGCTTCCATCTCCCACAAATGCGCGAGTTGATGCTCGCATCCGCTCGCGGGGCGTGAGGTGCCGTGCGCCTGCATCGCGAAGCCCGATAGCAGGAGACCACTGACGAGGCCGCGCAATGCATCGACGTCGCGCGCGTCGCTTCGCTGGGATGGCGCGAGCCAATCCTCCACGTGATCCTGGACGAGCGCGAAAGCATCGTCGTCGATGGGATCTTCCCCCAGTGCATCGGCGAGGATCCAATCGGCGCCCGCAACAACCTTGCCGGCGAGATCGCCGTAACCCCACGCGGTCATCCGCGCCGGGGCGGCAGCGATGACATCGAGGTCGGCGACGATCGCGACCGGCGCGCGGCATGACAGGCTGCGCTTGAAGCCTGCATCGAGCATCGCCGCGCCGGGCGCCGCATAGCCATCCATCGACGCGGCGGTCGGAACGCTGACGTACGGCAGATCCGCGAATTGCGCGGCGCATTTCACGATGTCGTTGACGACACCCGAACCGACCGCGATCGGCAATTCATTGGTTGTTCCGATGTGCGCAGCGATCTCGCGCGCCGTCTCGACGCGCGGCTTGACCCGCGGCATCTCGCGCAACACGATCGGCTGCGCGCATTCGATTCGCACATCGGACAAGAGCTCCAGCACCCGCGTGCCGGCCGCGCGCATCGTATTCTCGTCAGCGACGATCCTGCACGCGCCAGCATGCGACAGCTCGCGCAAGATCGACGACAGGCGCGCGAGCGCGCCGCAATCGACCTCGACGAAGCGCGTGACCGACGCACGCGCGACGCTGGCTCCGAGCGCCGCGTCCGCGCGCGTCAAACGCCTTCGAGGCACGCGAGCAGCTCGTCGTGGATCGGGCCGTTCGATGCCGCCCGTTCGAGATCGTCGTCGTGCGCGTCGCGACCATCGAGCCGAGTGACGCGCCCGCCCGCCGCGCGTACCAGCGCCATCGCGGCCGCGTGCGACACCGCATCGGCCTTGAGCGAGACGAACGCGTCGAGCGCGCCGGCGGCGACGAGCGTCATCTCGAAACCGCCGGAGACGATGATGCGCACGCCGCGCACGCTGTTGCCGACGCGTTCGATCGCCCGCGCCGTGCGCGCGACGTCGTCGCGTGAAAAGTGCGACGTCAGTACGATCGAGACGACCGCATCCGCAAGCGAGGCGCGCGATGAAACGTGCGCCGGGCGCCCGTTCACGGTTGCGATGCCGCCCTCGGCGTAGCGTGCGATCGTCGCGGCCGCCGGCGCATGGACGACGCCGGCGCGGGTGACACCGCCTTCCTGGTACGCGAGCGTCACCGAGAACCACGGAAGTCCGGCGGCGTAATTGACCGTCCCGTCGAGCGGATCGACGATCCAATGCGCGTTGCCACGGTGACCGCTCGCGCCGGCTTCCTCGGAAAGGATCGAGGCGTCGGGC
>Ga0070731_10005652_pt1 | contig 10229 bp, 9 predicted proteins | sample Coa_R1_2_FD_66448 | JGI IMG/M metagenome (GOLD analysis project Ga0070731, IMG submission 66448) | Surface soil microbial communities from Centralia Pennsylvania, which are recovering from an underground coalmine fire - Coalmine... | ecosystem: Environmental > Terrestrial > Soil > Unclassified ... | reverse complement strand
GCAATGGCTGGCAGGCTTGACGCCGGCGGAAAAAATCGCCGTCATCGAGCTCCTGAAATCGCAAGGCCGCCGCGTCCTGATGGTCGGCGACGGATTGAATGACGCGCCCGCGCTTGCCGCCGCCCACGCTTCGTTGTCGCCGATCACCGCCGCGCATCTCAGCCAGGCGCATGCCGACGCGGTGTTCCTCGGCGACCGCCTGGCCCCGGTCTTGCGCGCCGTGGCCGTGACGCGGCGGGCGCGGACCTTGATGCGGCAGAATCTTGCGCTTGCGGCGATCTACAACGCGCTGGCCGTGCCGGTCGCGGCCGCGGGGCTGATCACGCCGCTGATCGCCGCCGTGGCGATGTCCGGCTCGTCGATCCTGGTGACGCTGAACGCGCTGCGCGCACGAATGGGCGGGCCGGTTGATCCGGTCATTTCATATGAATCATCGCCGGTCGCCGCGCCGACGGATGAGCAAACAAACATCGAAATTGCCGCTCCGCTTTTCCCGCCGAGTGGAAGTCCCACTTTGGCGGAGCATGACCATGCGGAGCTGGTGCCGTGAATGTTCTTATCTATCTGGTGCCGCTGGCGCTCTTGCTCGGTCTCACCGGTCTTGTCGGATTCATGTGGACGCTGAAGAACGGCCAATACGACGATCTCGACGGCGCCGCGCTTCGCATCCTGCCCGATGACGATATCGAGATATAACGCCGGCCGGAGCTAGACCGGCAGGTTCACGACGACAATGGATGGGTCCTGCGGATCGGATGCAATTCGAAAGCCGAGCTTGCGGCACATTTCCAGCATCGTCACATTCTCGCGCAGGACTTGTCCGCGGATGGAGCTGAGCCCTTCGGCGCGCGAATATTCGATGATCAGCTCCATCAGCAGCCAGCCCAGCCCGTGTCCCTTCAGATCGGAGCGGACCAGGATGGCGTATTCCGCACTCTCGAAATCGGGATCGGTGTGAATGCGCACGACACCGAGCATTTGGCCGCACGCCTCGTCGATGGCGATGAAGGCCATGGCGCGCGCGTAATCGATCTGGGTGAAGCGCGCGATGAACGCGTGACTGAATTCCTTTAGCGGAGCGAAGAAACGCAGCCGCAAATCCTGCGGCGTGACGGCGGCAAAGAACGGCGGGTACAATACTTCGTCTTCCGGGCGGACCGGACGCACCAGAAGCTTCATGCCGTCCGGCAGCGTCATGTGGCGCTCCCAGACCTTGGGGTAGGGCCGGATCGCAAAACGTCCGGAAGGTCCGGGGCGGCGTGGCTCGGCCGGGGCGACCGCCACCCGGGCGTCGACGGCAATCACGCCGGTTTCGTCGGCGAGAACCGGATTGAGATCGACCTCGCGAATCTCGGAAATATCGGCGGCCAGCTGCGACAGCTTGACCAGAAGCAGCGCGATGGCCTGCTCGTCCGCCGCCGGCACGTTGCGGTAGGCTTTGAGAATTCGCGACACGCGGGTGCGCGCGATGAGATCGCGCGCCAACGCAAGGTCGAGCGGCGGCAGCGCCAGCGCCTTGTCGCTGATGACCTCGACTGCGGTGCCGCCCTGGCCGAAGACGATCACGGGACCGAAGGTCGGGTCGTCGGCGAGGCCCACGATCAATTCGCGAGCCTTGGGGCGTACGATCATGGGAAACACTGTCACCCCGGTGATCCGTGCATCGGGCTTTGCGGCTCGCGCGCGATCCAGAATTTCCGTCGCGGCCTGGCGCACGTCCTCGACGGTAATCAGGTTCAAGCGGACGCCGCCGACTTCCGACTTGTGGACGATGTCCGGCGACAGGATTTTGAGGACGACCGCGTGGCCTGCGGCAAGGTGCGGCTTTGCCGCCGCCACGGCTTCCTCTGCATTGCGGGCGAGCGTCGCCGGCGTGATCGCAATGCCATAGGCCGAGAAGACTTTCGTGATTTCGACGGGATCGAGCCAGGTGCGGTTGTCGGCCAAAGCGGCGTCGATAATCGGACGCACCGCCGCCGTATCCGGAGAAAAATCCTGCGGCATGCTGGGCGGCGTCGCCATCAGCTGCTCGCGCGATTCCCGGTAGCGCACCAAATGCATGAAGCCGCCGACCGCATCCGATTCGGTCGCGTAATCCGGAATGCCCGCCGCGTCGAAGGCTTCGGACGCCGGATCGCCGGCGCCGATCCACACCGCAAAGACCGGTTTTGCCGGACTGCGCGTGTTGCGATGCCGCTCGGTCACGGCGATGACCGCCTTTGCCGCCGCAGTCGGCGACGCCAATGCGGTCGGCACGTTCATGACCAGCACCGCGTCGTTGGCGTCGTCGTCGAGCAAGTGCTCCAACGCCGCGGCGTATCTTTCGTCGTCGGCGTCGCCGGCGATGTCGGCCGGATTGGCGCGCGACCAGATCGGCGGCAGCGCCGCATCGAGCTTCTTCATGGTCGCGGGCGAAATGTCGGCCAGTTCGCCGCCCAAATCGGCGAGACGATCCACCGCGAGAACGCCGACGCCGCCGCCATTGGTCAAGATCGCAAGGCGCTTGCCGGCAAGGCTCGTCAGATGACCGAGGGTTTCCGCGGCGGCGAACAGCTCATCGAGATCGAGCACGCGAAGAAATCCGGCGCGGCGGAATGCGGCGTCATAGACCGCATCCGATCCGGCGAGCGCCCCGGTATGAGTCATCGCCGCTTTGGCGCCCGCCGCGTGGCGCCCGGACTTGACGACCAGCACCGGCTTGGCCCGTGCCGCGGCGCGCGCCGCCGACATGAATTTGCGCGCGTCCTTGACCGACTCGATGTAGAGCAAAATCGCCCGCGTCGCCCGGTCCATGGCGAAGAAATCGAGCAGGTCGGCAAGATCGACGTCAATGCTGTCGCCGATGGATACGACGGCGGAAAATCCGATGTCGTGAACGGATGCCCATTCCACGAGGCCGGTCGCAATCGCTCCGGACTGGGAGATCAGCCCGAGGTCGCCGGATCGCGGCATCGAAGCGGCAAAGCTCGCATTGAGCTTGACGCCTGGCACCAGCACCCCGAGGCAGTTCGGCCCGATCAGCCGCATCCCGGTGGCGCGCGCAGTCTTTTCGCATGCTTCCGCGAGTGAACCGGGGCCATGACCGAGACCCGAAGTCAGGATGATGGCGGCCGCCGTGCCTTCGGCCCCGGCGGCGGCAATGACGGACGGCACGGCCGGCGGCGGAACGCCGATCACCGCGAGATCGGGCGCGCTTGGCAGCTCGGCGTAGGATTTGACCGCGCCGACGCCCTCGATGGCGTCGTAATGCGGATTGACGAGCTGAATTTCGCCGGCAAATCCGCCGCGGCGCAGATTCTTAAGGACCGCACGGCCCGGCGACTTTTCCCGCTGGCTCGCGCCGACGACGGCGACCGATCGCGGCGAAAACACCTTGTCGAGACGATAGATGGACATCTGCTCTTGGTCCAAACGCCGCGGCCGTCCCCCCCTGATCTAATCGGCTTCGCGAACGAATTTAAGACGCGAATGCCCGGCCTCGCGGCCGGGCATCCCGTTTCTAGGTATTGACACCGATCCGGCAGCTCAACCAACCAGCGGCTTCAGCACCGGGTATTCCTCGGTCATATGCATCTGCTCGATCAAGCCATCGAGACCGAAGACATGGCCGGCGCGATGGGCGATCAGGTACACGATCACCGTCGCATAGACGAGATGATAGTCGACGAGGAAATTGACCGGTTCCTCGATGTAGGGGAACTTCATGTGCGCGAAGTAATAGGTGATCATCAGCAACACGCCAAACGGGCCGCTGATGCGCACCATGAAGCCGGAGATCAGCGACAGGCCGATCAAGAGATGGCCCCACTTCACCAGCAAGTCGGTGATGGGCAACATCGTCGGCGTGGCGAACACCGCAAACGCATCGTGGAACGTCACGACGTGATCGAGGAATTTGGCGGTATCGAAGTTGTCCCAGATCTGCCAGGTGCCGGCATAGAGAAACGTCCAGCCCATCAGGATACGCAGGATCAAGATGATACCGCGGTCGAGGTTGGTTTCATTAACTTGGTTCATTTCATTCATGGCACTGCTCCCTCTCAAGAATGATGCGGATATGTCTCATCGCGCGCACCGGCCGGCATTGACCTGAATCAAAGCGGGCAACAAAGACAAAAGGTTAAGCAACTTTCAGGCTGTGATTGATCCAGATCAATGCCACGCGGCACGGCGGCAGGTCAGACGTGGCTATGGTAGCGGCGCCAGTTGCATCGAAAGCGAGGTCAGCATCATGACTACGACGACTAAGACAGGGCAGCTCGAAACCCTTCGGCAAGGCGTCCTGGCGGGCGGGGCGGGCGGCGTGGCCGAGGTGGCCTGGGTGGCGCTCTATGCCGCGGCCACCGGCGGCAATGCCGCCGTTCTGGCGCGCGGCGTGACGACTGCGGCCGGGGTCAGCGCGCTGTTGCCGGCATCGCCGGTGGCGCTCGGCGTCGCGGTACATATGACGCTCGCGGTGGCGCTGGGCGTCGTGTTGTCGTTCGTGTGGTCGGCATTGCGAACGCGCCGGCGCGGCCTAAACAACCCATACCCATTCATGCTGGCGATACTCGGCGGCGTCTGGGCGGTCAATTTCTTCGTTGTCCTGCCGGTCGTCAGTCCGGCCTTCGTGCACTTGGTGCCCTATGCGGTCAGCCTGACCTCGAAGCTTCTGTTCGGCATGGCTGCGGCGACGGCAATGCGGCGGTGGCCTGCCGCGGATCTCGCGCCGATCCTCCTGGGCAAACGATTCGACTGATCAGAGCGCAATCGTTTCAAGTTGAATCGATTGACGCTCTAACATTTTGATGGAGCATGATCTTTTCGGAAAACCGGCGTCCACTCTTCCGGATCATGCTCTGAACGCGGTCTATTTGCTCTTTACTTTCAGTTTCAACAGCGCGTCGGCATTGCCGTGCGTCAGCTTGGCCATGTCGGCCGGCGCCGGGCAGACGCGATTGAGGAAGGCGCGGCCTTCGGCATTGCTGGCAAACGGGTAATCGACCGAAAACATAATCCGGTCGAGGCCGAAGACCTGAAGCGCACAGACGAATGGCGGCGCGTCGAACACGCCGCTGGTGGTGAGCCAGACCTGATCGCGGATGGCGCGGCTGATCGGCCGCTTGAGGTGGCCGATGTCGTGCACGAAGGCTTCGTCGATGCGCGCCATCATCATCGGCAGCATCTCGCCCATATGGCCGATGATGATCTTCAGCCGCGGATGCTTATCCAATGTGCCGGACACAACGAGACGCAGCACGTGAATTGCAGTCTCCGAATGCCAGCCCCAGCCGGCGGTCTCCAGAACGCGCGCCGCGCCTTCGGGCAGGTTCGAGTAATAGGCCGCCCGCACCGGTTCGGGCGGCAGATGCGGATGCACGTAGATCGGCACGTCGAGCTCGACCGCGGCGGCGAGGAGACCGTCATAGCGCGGGTCGTCGAGGAAACGGCCTTCGGTCGTGCCGTTGATCAGCGCACCGACGAAACCGAGCTCCTTGACGGCGCGAGCGAGCTCCGCCGGGGCGGCATCGGGGCTTTGCATCGGCATCGACGCGAAACCGGCGAAACGGTCGGGATGGCGCGCGATGGCCTCGGCGAGATGGTCGTTGACGGCGCGCGCCAGCGCGATGCCATCGGGGCCCGGCACGAGATCGGCGGCTGGGCCGGCATTCGACAGCACCTGCACCGTAATGCCGGCGTCGTCCATCGATTTGAGACGGCGCTCGCCGATCTCGGGGAGAAGCTCCATCGGGTTCACCGCACCGGGCGTAATGTTTCGCGGCCGGAAGCCGCGGGCGCTGACGACCTTCGGATCGATGCGCTTGGCCAGAGCCGGGACCGAAAAGTGCTCCTCGAGTGCGACGGTACGCATAGGCGATGTCCTCCATTTCGACGGCCGGTTGTTGTTGCATTGCCGCTGCGGCCCCGCAATATGCTGCCGCAATGACGCGTCATGAGCATCGGCGCCGGCGATGATCGCCGCCGGCATCGTCGGACTGGGCCGCTGGGGCCGGTCGCTGGTCAATGCCGTTGCCGGCCAAGGCGACGGCGGCAATTTGCGCTTTCTGCGCGCCATGACGCGCACGCGGGGCAGCGCCGAAGAATTCTGCCGCGAGAGACGGATCGCGCTGACCGACAGCTATGACGAAATTCTGCGGGCCCCCGATATCGAGGCCGTTGTGCTCGCCACCCCGCACAGCCAGCACCAGGCGCAGGCGCTGGCCGCCATCGCGGCAGGCAAGCATGTCTTCGTCGAAAAGCCGCTGACGCTCGACTATGCGAGCGCGCTTGCCGTTGCCGATGCCGCGCGCCAAGCGGGAGTGGTGCTCGCCGTCGGCTTTGCGCGGCGCTTTCATCCGAGCGTCGCCGAGTTGCGGCGGCGGCTGCGCGACGGCCGGCTCGGCAGCATCGTCGCCATGGTGGCGCAGCACACCACCTCGACCGCGCAATTCATCGCGCCGGACAATTGGCGCGCATCGCCGGAAGAAGCGCCGGGCGGCGCGTTTACCGCGGTCGGCATACATGCGCTCGACCATATGATCGAATTCGCCGGCCGGGTGCGCGATCTGCACTGCGTGACCGCGCGCAATTATCCGGGCCCCTCGGACGACACCACCTCGATCCTGCTGCGGTTCGACAGCGGAGCGAGCGGGCTGATCTTTTGCTCGGTCGCGACCGCCACCAATTTTGAGTTCGCCGCTTACGGCACCCGGGGCCTCGCCGAAATTTCCCGTCCCGATCTGTCGCATTTCCGCTTCGCGCCGGGGGCGACCGTCGCGCCGACCGGGCTGGTACCCGCCCCGGCGGATGAAATTCTGCAATTCTCGGGCTTCGATATGCTGCAGGCCGAGATGGCGGCGTTCGCCCGCGCCATCCGCGACCGGGCGCCCTATGCGGTGCCGATCGCCGAGGCGCTGCACGGCATGGCGGTGTTCGACGCCGTGGTCGAATCGGCAAAGCACGGCGAAATCGTTGCCGTTCGCAACTGATTTTGATGGCGCTGCGGCGAAAAACGCGACTTTTCATTTTGTTAAGCTTGTAAGCCGGCTGTCACAATCGACCCGGCATGGCCTTGCGAATTCGCCGCGTTGCCGCTAAATATGGCGCTTCGAGTTTTCGGCCGAATGATTTGGCCTTGCAGCGACTGATAAGCGCGCCTGACTGACGATCTTTCACCAAAATCTCGAGCTAACCGAGCCGGGCAAACTCGCCCGGCTCATATCGACATGTCTACAAGGAGAGACCCGTGAACAACGGTACCGTGAAGTGGTTCAACGCGCAGAAGGGTTATGGATTCATTCAACCCGAGGGCGGCGGTAAGGATGTGTTTGTCCATATCAGCGCCGTCGAACGCGCCGGCCTGCGCGAACTGAGGGAAGGCCAACGCGTTTCCTTCGAAGTCGTGGTGGACCGCAAGACCGGCAAGTCGGCCGCTGAAAATCTGAAGACGCTGTCTTAAGCTAACCGCGCGGCCGCAACGAGCGGCCGAGCCTTACTGAAATCTTATCCCGGATTGTGCGCCCGCGCAGTCCGGGATTGCCGAAGGCGCAGCCGCCGGATTTCGAGACGCTCGATCCAGGCTACATTAAAGTCTGCGCAATCAACACCACATTGAGACCGAGCACCGCGATCGTGGCGATCGCCGCAGCGACGCATGTCAGCGTGCTGTTGACGAAAGCGCCCATGATGTCGGTGCGGCCGGTGAAGATGATGAGTGAGATCATCGGCAGCGGCAGCGCGAGCGAGAGCACGACCTGACTGATGACGAGCGCATTGGTCGCGTTGACGCCGAGAGCCACGACGACGAAAGCCGGTATCATGGTGACAAGCCGGCGCACCCAGATCGGGATGCGGAAGCCGATGAAGCCCTGCATGATCATCTGGCCGGCCATGGTGCCGACGGTCGAGGCCGACACGCCCGAGGCGATGAGCGAAACCAGGAAGACCCCCGCCGCCGCGGCGCCGAGGAGCGGCGTCAGCGTATGGTAGGCAGTTTGGATTTCCGCCACTTCGGGATGGCCGGCATGAAAGGCGCCGGATGCCATCATCACCATGGCCATATTGACGAGGCCGGCGACGGAGAGCGCGATCACAACTTCCCGGTTGGAGAATCTCAAGACCGTGCGTCGGTCATTGTCGTCGCGGACCGGCACCCGCGCCTGGGTCAGGCCGGAATGCAGATAGATCGCGTGCGGCATCACGGTGGCGCCGATGATGCCGACGGCAAGTAACAGCGCGCCGGCGTCGGCAATTTGCGGCGTGACGCTATGGAAAAGCGCGGATGTCCAATCGACCGGCACGATGAACATTTCGACGACATAGCAAATGCAGATCACGCCGACGATCGAACCGATGATCAGTTCGAGCGGCCGAAAGCCGAATTGCTCGCACATCAAGAGACCGTAGGTGACGACCGCGGTGACGACCATTCCGGCGAGTAGCGGGATGTGCAGCAGCAGCGACAGGCCAATGGCGCCGCCGAGGAATTCGGCGAGGTCGGTCGCCATCGCGGCAATCTCGCTGACCACCCACATCGCCCAGACGACGGGCTGCGGAAACCGTTCGCGGCACAGTTCGGCGAGGTTCTTGCCGGTGACGATACCGAGTTTGGCGGAGAGGCCCTGGAACAGCATCGCCACCACGTTGGCAAGCAGCACCACCCAAAGAAGCCCGTAGCCGTATTTGGCGCCGGCCTGGATGTTGGTGGCAAAGTTCCCGGGGTCCATATAGGCGATCGAGGCGATAATCGCCGGGCCGGCAAAAGCCAGCGCCGTGCGCAGCCCGGTACGCCGGCCGGCCAGCACCTGATGCGCCGTGGCGACGGTCCGTTCCGTCAGCGATGCCCGCCGCCCGACGGTCTCGGTCGCTATTGAATCGGTCATCGCTTCCGGCTGCATGCAGCAATTACATGAAAATGTAGCATTGGTTACAGTATAGGGGCGGTCCCTCCTTACGTCAATGGCTGCATAACGTAGCCTATGCTACACTTTGACACGATGAGAAAAATGTGATGCGGCTCCCGGGCGCAGGGCATGGCGCACGGCGGTTCAGGCCAGATCGCGATGGGCAAGCTCCCCGCGGAAGGGACTCAGGCACGGCGTTTCGGCAAGACGCGGTCGGCGCAATCGACCGCGCTGCTTGAGGACTATGCCGAACTGATTGCCGATTTGCTGGAAGGCGAGGGCGAAGCGCGACCGACCGACATTGCCCGCCGCCTCGGCGTGTCTCACGCCACGGCCATCAAGACCATTGCGCGCTTAAAGCGCGCCGGCTTGGCGACGGCGCGGCCCTATCGCGGGGTATTTCTGACCGAGAAGGGCCACGCCTTGGCTGATCGCGTGCGGGTGCGCCATCGCCTCGTCGTCGATGTGCTCCGCGCGCTCGGCGTTCCGACCGAGTCGGCGGAGGCCGACGCCGAGGGCATCGAGCACTATGTTTCGGAGACGACGCTCAAGGCGTTCGCGCAGTTTCTCAAGGCGAAGAGCTGAGATGTCCGCTCGTGCCCACGAAAGCGGGGACCCAGGATAAATCCGGGCCGATCGATCGTCGTCTGGATTTCCCGCCTTCGCGGGAATGAGCGGCGAAGCAATTTACGCCGTCTGCTCGGTCAGTGCGTCGACGATGCCGTCGACGACCTCCTCGACCATCGTCTTGTCGTCGCCTTCCCCCATGATGCGGATGACCGGCTCAGTGCCGGACGGCCGCACCACCAGCCGGCCATGGCCGTTGAGGCGATTTTCGGCATCGGCAATGGCGGAGCGCACCTTGGCATGTTCGAGCGGCTTGCCGCCGCGGTAGCGTACGTTGCGCAGCACCTGCGGCAGCGGCTCAAAGCGGTGACACACCTGCGACACCGGCTTGTTCTTCTTCTTGACGACCGCGAGCAATTGCAAGGCGGCGATGAAGCCGTCGCCGGTGGTGGTGTAATTCGACAGAATGATGTGACCCGATTGCTCGCCGCCGACGTTATAGCCGTGCTCGCGCATATGCTCGAGCACATAGCGATCGCCGACCGGCGTGCGGACGAGCGACAGCTGCAGCGATTGCAGGTGCCGCTCGAGGCCGAGGTTGGACATCACGGTGGCGACGATGCCCGGCTTGGTGAGGAGACGGTCTTCGGCCCAGCTTTCCGCGATCACCGCCAGCAGCTGGTCGCCGTCGACCAAGTGACCGTGCTCGTCGGCGATGACGACGCGGTCGGCATCGCCGTCGAGCGCGATGCCGATATCGGCGCGCATCTCGCGCACCTT
>Ga0070731_10005651_pt1 | contig 10230 bp, 8 predicted proteins | sample Coa_R1_2_FD_66448 | JGI IMG/M metagenome (GOLD analysis project Ga0070731, IMG submission 66448) | Surface soil microbial communities from Centralia Pennsylvania, which are recovering from an underground coalmine fire - Coalmine... | ecosystem: Environmental > Terrestrial > Soil > Unclassified ... | reverse complement strand
ATGGCGTCTACGCATTGATTGGGAGCTCCCTGAACACGCAGGAAGTAGGCATGGCTGTCCAGTCAATAGGGGCACTGGTTCAAATACGAGACATAGCTCGCGATCATTTCTTTGTGACGCCGCGAAAGGTGCCCTTCCGAGAAGTGAACGGTATTGCCGAACTCGATGACATGGCGCAGAAAGTCAGGCCGTGCGCCAAAACATTTGAGGATGCCCGGCACTTGCTGTCTGCCAGAGCTTGCGCGCCAGAAATCGTAGGCCGCAGCGGTTTCGCCGGTGGCTTCGGGGTCTTCGATAACGTGGATCTTAGTTGCCGGCTGGAAAGCCGATGTCCCCCCGGCAGCGCGACGCCTTTCGTTTCGCTTTTCCTCATTTTGCATGGTCACGGCCTTTTTACTGCTCAAATCTGTTCGGCGCTCGCGAGCCGGGCATGATTCCGCTGATAATTGTTGCGATTATCGAAGTTAAGCCCAGTTCGCGGCGCAAACCAGCCTTTGGAGCCGCAATAGCTGTATTTGTCCCCATGGCAAGGATTTTGCCCGGTAAACCGAAGCAGCACCCACAGATGCGGCTGCGAACGGCGAAATCAAGAGTTGCGATACGTTAGCGACCGGATCGTACGCGCGCAATCCTCCAAACATACTAGAAGCCTTCGGCACAGCTCACTTCACAAACGTTAGCCCATGCGGCACAGCCCACCGAAAAACATAGGCGTAAAGCATAACGATAACTCCGACGATGGCGCCTAACGCCACCGAGTGCCAGGCGACATAACGGAAGATGACGCCTTCGTTGCCCACTTGCTCGGTAGCTGCGGTAGCGATCGTGATCGACTGCGCATCGACCATCTTGCCCATAACGCCGCCGCAACTGTTGGCCGCGCACATAAGAACAGGGTCGATACCGAGTTGTTGCGACGTGATTCTCTGCAGGCTGCCGAATAGTGCGTTCGAAGAAGTGTCGCTGCCCGTGAGAGCTACACCAAGCCAACCGAGGAAGGTTCCGAAGAACGGGTAGAACCATCCGGTGCGAGTAAATGCCAGGCCCAGCACGGCGTCGAGGCCGGAGTAGCGCGTGACGTACCCAAGTCCGAGCATGAATGAGATGGCAATCATGGCCAGCCGCATGCGCACCAGCGTTTTCCAGAAGACGCGCATCAATTGCACCGGGCCAAGGCCAAGCATAAATCCGGAGACGATGGCCGCGAAGAAGCATCCCGTGCCGGTGGCAGAGAGCCAGTTAAAGTCGTAGCGCGCCGCTTCCGGCGTTGGTTTAGTCACGACAGGCTGAGAGCGGTATACCGCGTTGTGCAGATAGGGCACATCCCATCCGGGAGGGCCGGGGCGAACTTTACCATTTGGCAGAATTACTTTGAAGGCGGGCGTGGTCGCCTGATTCATCGCTAGCTTGATTTTCGGCAGTCCCCACAAGAGCACGAACAAGGAGAGAATGGCGAACGGCATCCAGGCCTTCAAAACCTGTCCGGCGGTGTAGTGATGGACTTTCACCATGCCGTCAAATTCCTGAGGAGTCCACTTCCCGCCAAACTGGTCGGAAATGTTGGCTGTGGGAGGCGGCAGCGGGGTCGGCTTGTCGTCATAGTCGAAGCGCCAGATGCGCTTCGGTTTCCAGAACCGCAGGAAAGCCAGCGCCGCAACCAACGAGACAACGCCACCCATGATGTCGACGAGATTACTATCGACGTAATTGGACCAGAAAAATTGCGTCAACGCGAACGAAACACCCACAACGGCGATGGCCGGAAATACTTCAAAGGTATCGCGCCAGCTAACCATGGTTTTCACCAGCCAGAAAGGAACGATGAGGGCGGTGAAAGGAAGAATGCGCCCGATCATGGCGTTGAGATCGGATTCCGGCAGGGCGGTGACAGCCGCAAGCGTGTGCACCGGAGTGCCGATTGCGCCCCACGCCACCGGAGCAGTGTTGGCAATAAGGTTCAAAGCGGCAGCATGAAACGGACGAAATCCCAGGCCGATCATGAACGCACCGGCAATTGCAACCGGCGCGCCGAACCCCGCCGCACCTTCAATGAATGCTCCAAAGCAAAACGCAACCAGAAGGACCTGCAAGCGCCGGTCTGCGGTGATGCCGGCGATTGACTCTTTCATGATTTCAAACTGACCGGTCTCGACCGAGATGTCGTAGAGATAAACCGCGGCAAGCACGATCCACGCAATTTTCAAAACGCCGAACGCAACACCGTAGCCGAAACTCAGGGCGGCAAGGGTGGCCGGCATTTTGAATACGGTGATCGCGACCAGGACCGCCGTCCCGGCTCCGGCGATGGCGCACCAATGCGGCTTGACTTTGAGGCCGGCCAGCAGGGTAAAGAGAACGATGATGGGAAGAGCCGCAACCAGCGTAGAGAGCCACCAATGACCGAGCGGGTCGTAGATCTGATTCCACTGCATCGTAACCTCCGGGCAAAGAGTTCACGGCACCATTCACAGCGGTAAGCCGATGCAAAATCAAAGCGACGGCATCTTACGAAATAACTCTCAATCAGTTCCCTTCCCAGTTCCTGGGAACATTTACATAAGTGCGGTCGAGATGCGCAACCGAAGGGCAACCGAGCAGGCGCAATGTGCGTTCTAGATCGGTGCGAAGAATATCAATGGCACGTTTGACGCCGGCTTCACCGGCGGCGGCCAGGCCGTAAGCGTAACCGCGGCCGCACAGCACAGCGCGCGCTCCCATGCAAATTGCTTTGGCAATATCGGTTCCGCGGCGAATACCACCGTCCATCCAGACTTCAATGCGGCCTTGCACGGCTTTTACGACTTCCGGCAAAGCGCGCAGAGAAGCGGGCACTCCATCCAGTTGGCGGCCACCGTGATTGGAAACCGAAATCGCAGCCGCACCTTCGTCGATGGAGCGTTGCGCATCATCAGCCGTCAAAACTCCTTTTATAACGATCGGCCCCTTCCACGATTCTCGAATCCAGGTGAGATCAGCCCAGGTCACCGCGGATTCCGCCAAGGCAGCGTTGATGTCGACTAGCGGCATTTCGCCCTTGCCAGGAATAATCACATTGGGAAGTCCCGGCAACCCGCCGTCTCTCAGGTAATCGAAGAGCCATCCAGGTCGTGAAAGAATCTGACTGACGAAAGGAATTTTCTCGAATGGACCGCCGCTGATGAGCTCCTTCATTCCATTGCGGTAGTCGCGCTCGCGAATCCCGGAGACCGGAGTATCGATGGTGACAACCAGCGCATTGAAACCGGCAACCCGAGCGCGTTCGATAGCTGCTTCGGCGGCGCCGCGGCCGCCCATTAAATACAGTTGATAAAAAACCGGCCCCTTCGACGCAGCACGCACATCTTCGAGTTTATGTCCTGAGATTGTGGAGAGGATGTATGCCGTACCGGCCGCGCCCGCCGCTCGTGCAGCGGCGACTTCACCCCCGGGATGCATCAGGCGGCTGTATCCGACGGGCGCGAGCATGAATGGCAGAGAAAGATTGAAGCCTAGAACACTCGTACACAAGCTGCACTCGGAAAGTGCAACCGCATGGCGCGGCCTGAAGGTAACATCATCGAAGACCCGGCAATTCTCCCGCAGCGTGACTTCGCCTTCTGCGCCTCCATCCAGGTAATCGAAAACCGGCTTCGGAATTCTTTCACGTGCAATCGGACGAAAATCCTCAATGCAAACCACCCGGGGCGAGGCGACGGACCGTGCAGCTCTTGTCATCTGCAAACACCAGCTTCTTGTGGAATCCTGAATAGCCCGCTATCGTACCACCGGCGAAAACGGCAATTGAAGAAAATTTCAAGAAACTACCAAGTTTGATTGTTTGATCTTCAAGCTTCTCTTGGTCCGGTCGTTGCTTAAATCACTTGTAGTCAGCCCAAAACGATCTCTGGCAGCTCGGCCAGCGTTGCGATTTCCGCGTCGGGAGTTTGCGGGATATGCTCGGCTCCCTCGCCCGACCGATTGCACCAGACGACCCGATAGCCGAAAGCCTTGGCAGAGTATGCGTCCCACCCATTCGAGGAGATGAAGCAGATTTGGCCAGCCGCTAGATGAAGATGCTCGCACGCAAGCGCATAAACAGACGGATGTGGCTTGTAGACTTGCACCTCTTCGACTGACAAAACGGCGTCGAGTACCTGGTCGATTCCGGCACAGGACGTAGCTTTTGCGAGCATGGTGGGCGCGCCGTTGGAAAGAATCGCGAGTTTCATTCCTGCAGCTTTTAGCCGATTCAGCGCGTCAGTGACGTCTGGGTAGACGCTTAGCGCGAGGTAGGAATTCATCAGCCGCTCACGCAATGGGGCGTCACGTAGGCGAATAGTCGACATGGCGAAATCGAGCGCGTCTCCGGTCACTTGCCAAAAATCCGCATGATGGCCGGTAAGGCTGCGCAGCCAGGTGTACTGCAATTGTTTTGTTCGCCATAGTACCGCCAGTTGCTGACCGCAATCACCAAGCTCGTCTTCAGCGCAACGAACTGCGCCGTTCACATCGAAGAGCGTGCCATAAGCATCGAAAACACAAGCTTCGATGCACGGAAGATGAAATTTCATGGCGTAGTCAATATTCGTCCACCAACGACATGGTTAGCGATTGGAACAGTTATATTTGCGGCCACCCACGAACATCGAGCATCTGATATCGATTCCCAGATCATGAGTTCGGGATAAAGACCGCGGCACGCAACCATTCATCGACTCCTACTCTTCCGGTTCCTCGGGTGGATGTTGATGGTTTTCAGGTCTCGGGAGCGCAGATACGATGGCCTGCCAGTTCAGAATTGCGTTCCAGAGCAAGCGCTGGTCGCCGCGGTTCATGTCCCGATGCATCGGATTGAAGTTGAAAGCAACGACATGGCCTTTGCCAACTGGCATGTCGAGGATCGCGGGACGCCCGATCAGATTTTGTTCTCCCCAGGCCTGCCCGCTCACGACAAAAGGCTGACCGTCGGAGTCGCCCCACTCCATCACGACTCCTGTCCTATCTTCAGGGCCATCCAGACAAGTCGTGCAGTAGGCCATGCGCAGCCAGCGGCGCGGAATGTTATAAAGGGGAAAATTTTGGCGGAAGACCCAGGTATGGGCCGGATAACCGTACGCGATGGGATGATCCGGGCGGTCAAACGTAACGCGAACGTGCGCCCCTGGCGTGCGGGTCGCGGCTTGCTGGGAGGCCGCGGAAGAAGCACCACCACCCCCGGCGGCGCTGCGTGGAACGCCGCCCGAAGACCGCCGCACAAAACGCACGAGACCGCCTTCGAGCGCCAGCATCGTACCGCTGCCAAGCGTTACCATCAGGCCGCCGTCATCAATGAAACGTTGGATCTGAGAGAGTCCTTCGTAACCGATTCCGCCAGTGATGTCGTCGGATTCTGCGGGCGTGCCGAAACTCGGTGTCTGCGGAGTCTTCTTGAACGGCATCGGCGACCATGTTCTCGGAAGGCCTTCAATCTGTTCGGCGAGTTCGAGATCGACGTGGCCATAAAGCAACACATCGATGCGCGATTTGAGATTGCCGGCGCGGATGTCTTCATCGCGCAAATAGATGTAAGGGACTTTGCGCTGATCGAGCGAGTAGCGAATCCATCCGATCGAGTCGGTGTCGGCCCAGGGAACCCAAACACCGATCCGCGCTGCCGGAGCTTTATGTCGCGGCGCATCGGGAACGCTAGACACTTCCATGAAGTCGACGCCGAGTTCTTTCGCTGTCGCCTGGATTGCATCCGCCAATCCTGACTGACTCTGAATGATCCACGATCCTGCGGGAAACTTCGTGCCGCCCGCTTCGAGCCCACGTTCGGCAATCTGAATGTCGAAACTCGCCAATCGATAACGCGCTGCGAGCAGTGATTCCTGGCCAGTGTCCTTTAGCAGGTAAACAGATCCTGCGCCGGTAACGGTTCCGGCGACACTCGGCGGCTCCGTTAATGGCGTCAAAACCGCGCTCCGAATTGACGCATCGGCGGTTGGGATTGCCTGCAAGTGATAATTCGCCGGTAGTTCCCAGGAGACGTCATCGTAAGGCGGCTCGCCGTCCTTTGGATAATGCTGCGGCGTGAGCATATCGACAGCATAGTTTCGGTATGGCTGATCGAGGCGAACGACATAGGTGCCTGCAGGAAAGGTTCCCTCGCTTAACTCGATTGAGGTTTGTGCGCGGGCAACTTCGATGCGTTGCGCCATCAGCCGTCCGACCATCTGCGCAACGCGTTCAGGATCTCCTTGATCCTGCGGAATCAGAAACGCATACGGCGGCTGGGTCAGACCTTTCTGCCAGGAATCCCATCCTTTTCTATAGAAGTTTTGGAGCATTTCTTTGGAATGACTGGCGCTGTCATCAAGTGCGGCAAGCGCACCGGTTTCCTGATAGTTCAGGTTATCGCGAGCCGACCACTTCACCTCACTCGGAGCAGGCATAGGCCGGTACCATTCCATAGTCGTCGCCGATTGGGAAATCGATCGCAACTCAGTCTCTGCGCTGCCGTTGCCAAAAGTTTCATAGCCGCGGCCAATGCTGTTGTGATTCATCGCGACCGAGTCGAGATAAAGATGAGCGAAGGCTTCGCCGAAATTCCAGGTGGAAACTCCGGGCATGCCCATCGCCGTCATGGTTTCGACTTCATGAAAACTGAGCTCGAGAAACTCCGTGTAAGTGATCGGATCGATGTTGGGGTTATAAGGACCCGTCCCATTCCAGGTCATCATCAACGGAAAGCCTTCATGCAGATCGTGAACCACGGTCGGATGCCACTCGTGAAACATGCGATGAACAGCTTTTGTGGTTGCGTGGGTCTGCTGATGAGTGTCGCGGTTGATGTCAACGAAAGTGTATTTCGACCAGTAGGGCGGCGACTGGCGCGGAAGGGTTGCGCGATCTGTCTTGCCTTTGAGATAGCGATAGAACCAGTCGACCATCTTGTCGCGACCGTCGGGGTTGGAAATGGGATTGATCAATACGACGAGCTGCTCTCGAACATGGCGAACCATCGGCTGCTCGGAAACCGCAAGCCGGTATGCGAGTTCGAGCATCGCTTCAGTCGAGCCAGTCTCGTCGGAGTGGAGCGCGGCGTTGAAGTAGTAAATCGGACGCGAATTCTGAATCAGCTTCTCGGCCGCTTCTTGGTCCGTAACTCGCGGATCGGCTAAAGCTGCCGTGGCGGTCTTCAGCCGATCGAGACTGCGAATGCCGGCCTCGTCGGCAATGGCGAGCATAATAATGTCGCGGCCTTCTTCGCTTTGTCCGATGGTGAAGACTCGAACTCGCGGGGTCGCAGCCGCAAGAGCGCGAGCGTAGGCATAGGTTTTTTCTGTCCCGACGAGTTCTCCGGGCGCGCCCATGATGCGGCCGAAGAATTTTTCAGGAGATGGAACCGTACTCGATTGTGGAATGTAAGAAACCCACGGCGAAATGTAGTGCGGGTCGGTTGTTGCCGCGGCAATTGCTTCGGACGCGCCCGGCTCTGGTATATCGACAGCCTGAGCGTGCCCAAATACGCTCAAGGCGCACAAACTCAGTAAAACCCACAGAAAAGACTCCGCCGCTCGTCGGAACATGAAACCCTCGGAATTTTATTGAGGCGAAAGTTTAACATGCACGCAGCCAGCGTCGAGGCAAGATTAGCGGGAGATTTTGCGTGAAAAGGCAAGTTCAGCGGCTTTTATCGTGCGCTTCTGTGTAGCTAGAGAATTACGAGTGGACAGAGATAACGCGGTTGGCGCGACAATCTTTCCATCACGCGTAGGCGATGGAATGCTTTTTCATCCAGCGTTCATCTCGCGTCCGGCCAATGTTTCTCGACGCGCTCTGTGCGGCGCTCGCTGTCAGGAAACGGCTTTCCCAGGCGACGCTCGCCGCAAAGCCGATTGCACCCCCGATCAAACCAAAAGCCACCAATTTTCCGAACGAACGGCGCTGGCTGCGCGGGCAACCGCCGAGTATGCCAACGCACAGGCCGACGGCTGCGGGAGGAACGGCCTTTCGAACCGATTGGCCAAGAAAACCGGCCAGGGGCTTGCCGCTGAGGAACTCTTCGCGGCCTTCACGAACTCCCTGCAATCCGGAGTTCAGAATGCTGCGGCCATACGCTACTTCCGATCTTGACCACCGGCGCAAACTCATGGTGTCTTCCTATCTGGCCAACTAGATTCTCCAAGATTGATTACAACACTCTCGGCAATTTCAGTCCGTAGATTCCGTCACAGGTGCTTGTGATCCTGCTCACGTCGCTAACAGCCTGTCAACAATGGGCAGGTAACCCAGCGCACAAAGACACGTGATGGCGGGCACTGCTTAGAGTACTCCGTTCCGGCGATAACCATTCTCGTCCATGTGCGATTGGATGTTTCCGGAAAGATTGGAAGTTCGCAAGCTTATAGAGGAACGGGGCCCGCTTTCCGCACTTAGCGAAGTTCTTGCGGCAGTCTGGTTGTGAGTGCATTTCCGTTCGGGCGCGGTCCCTAAGACAGGAAGGCTCACATGTCGAAGCAACTCACGATCGCCGAGCATCTCGAAGCCTCGGGCGTCTCCCGCAGAAGTTTTCTCCAGCTGTGCAGCGTGTTAATGGCTACAGCGCCTGTGGGGCTGGCGCTCACCGGTAAAAAGTCGGTCTTACAGATTGCGGATGCGATCGGCAGGACCAAGCGGCCATCGGTGATCTGGTTGCACTTCCAGGATTGCACAGGATGCACCGAGACTCTGCTGCGCACGTCCGCCCCTGACGTCGCCCACCTGATTCTTGACGTTATTTCCCTCGACTACCACGAAACGTTGATGGCTGCCTCTGGCGAGCAGGCGGAATCGGCCCTGCGGACGGCGATCGCCAACAATGCCGGAAAGTTTGTGCTGGTCGTGGAAGGCGCAATTCCGACCCGCGACGACGGCATTTATTACGAGATGGGCGGCAGGCCAGGAGTGCAGGTGTTGAAAGAGGTTGCGGCTCAGTCGGCCGCGGTAATTGCAATCGGCTCCTGCGCTTCCTGGGGCGGGATTCCTTCTGCGGACCCGAATCCGACCGGCGCCATGGGCGCGAGTTCGGTCATTTCGGGCAAGACAATTATTAATCTGCCGGGCTGCCCACCGAATCCATACAACTTGCTGGCCGTGGTTCTGGAATACGTGACCATGGGCCGGCTGCCAGAACTCGATCGGTACAACCGGCCACGCTTTGCCTATGACCGGGTGATCCACGAGAATTGCCCGCGTCGCGCACATTTCGACGCCGGCCGCTTCGCTGCAGCTTTCGGCGACGAAGGACATCGCCAGGGCTGGTGCCTCTACAAACTGGGCTGCAAGGGACCGATCACTCACGCTTCCTGCTCAACTCGCCACTTCAACGAACTGCCGGGCGTCTGGCCCATCGGGATGGGAATCCCGTGTGTCGGCTGCACAGAAAAGGGCGTGGTGTGGAATATGAGCACGGTTGAGACGGTTCCGATCCATCTCGCGACCCCGCCAGATACTTATCCACCCATTTACAGCGCAGCCGGAAAGATCAGAGCAAGTGCGGCCGCGTTAGTGGGCGCAATCGCTGGCGCAATGGGCGGAGCCACCTGGGTTGCCTCTCAGCGCTTCACGACTAGCCACGAAGCCGGTATTGAACGGCTTGAGGCCGATCGTCTGCACGCTGAAAGGTTGCGAGAGACCGCTGAAAGACTCGAGAAGAAAGAGGAATAATGTGGCCATCACTCGGCGAGAACTTTTAGTCAATATCGCCAAGGCCGGAGTGCCAGCCGCCGTGGCTGTCTCCGCCGGCACTCAAATGCTGCAGGCCGAAACGATTCCTACTCCGACCGCGGCCGTGGGATTGCTTTACGACGCAAGCATCTGCATCGGTTGCAAAGCCTGCGTGGCGGCGTGCGCCGAAGCAAATGATACGCCGCCGGACACGCGGCATGATCAACTGCATCAGGCACCCAGCGATTTGAACGATCTCACGCGCAACGTCATCAAACTCTACAAGGCTGAAGACGGTTCAGCTTACTCCTATGTGAAGCGCCAGTGCATGCACTGCCTCGATCCGGCATGCGCCGCCGGCTGTCCTTTCCAGGCACTCTACAAAGACAAAGAGAGCGGCATCGTGAAATGGGATTCGGGCAAGTGCATTGGTTGCCGCTATTGCACAATTACCTGCCCATACCACGTGCCACGCTTCCAGTGGATGGGTTTCAATCCGCGCGTTACGAAGTGCGAACTTTGCTATCAGCGGCTGGAGCAGGGTCTGAAACCGGGATGCAC
>Ga0070731_10005650_pt1 | contig 10231 bp, 6 predicted proteins | sample Coa_R1_2_FD_66448 | JGI IMG/M metagenome (GOLD analysis project Ga0070731, IMG submission 66448) | Surface soil microbial communities from Centralia Pennsylvania, which are recovering from an underground coalmine fire - Coalmine... | ecosystem: Environmental > Terrestrial > Soil > Unclassified ... | reverse complement strand
ACCGGACCTAATGGCTCTGGTAAATCGACATTGTTGCAGGTGATTGCGGGCGCGATGGGCGAGAGTGAGGGAAGGATTGACTATGAGGTGACAGGCGACAACTGGCAGATGGCGGAAAGGGTCGCTGCCACTGCTGTCCGTCAGCAATCAGGGGTGAACGGTCAGATCCTTTCAGAAAACTTTCACCGGCAAATCTCCATCTCCGCTCCCTCTCTTGAATTGATTGAAGAAATGACGCTGATGGAATTCTTAGAATTTCATCACATCTTTAAGCCTTTCATTTCAATTATCAATACCCGGCAAATAATTACAGAAATTGATTTGGAGAGGGCCGCGCACAAACAAATCCGCTATTATTCTTCCGGGATGAAACAACGAGTAAAACTTGCCCAGGCGATTTTTGCAGATACGCCGGTTCTGCTTCTTGATGAACCCTGCACCAACCTTGACCAGGAAGGAATTGATTTGTATAAAGAATTAATAAAGAATTATGCTGAAGGTCGTATTGTCATTGTAAGTTCAAATGATGTCCAGGAATATGAGTTTTGCCATGAACGGATCAGTATTCTGGACTATAAATGATAACCAGCACCCCTTGGAAAAATCCTGCCGTTGAATCCCGTTTAACCATGCTCATGATCGATCATCATCTTTTGCTCGCAATGAGCAGATTCAGATCAGTATATTTTAAATCAAAACGCTGGCTGAGGTGGAAATTGGTCAATGAACCCTTGAAAAGATAGATGCCGCTGCGCAGATGCACTTTGTGCCAAACGAGATTTTCAAAACCACCTTCGTCACCGGCTTCAAGCAGTAAAGGCATCAGCACATTGCTCACCGCCTGGGAAGCCGTGCGCGCAAAACCAGACGGAATATTTGGAACGCAATAATGTATAACGCCGTATTTTAAAAAAACAGGATGCTCATGGGTGGTGATCTCAGAAGTTTCAAAACAACCACCACGATCAATGCTGACATCAATGATCACGCTGCCGGTGCGCATATTGCTAACCATTTCTTCGGTGACCACGACAGGGGTCCTTCCGCTTTGCGATGATAAGGCGCCAACGGCCACTTCACAGGTCTTTAGTTGTTTTGCTAAGATGCGCGGCTCCATAACGGAGGTCCACATGCGCTGACCAATATTATTTTGTAATCTTTTTAACCGATAGACACTGTTATCAAAAACTTTCACCGATGCACCCAGGGCAAGTGCTGCACGCGCAGCAAACTCACCAACAATACCTGCACCCAGAATGATAACCTTTGTTGGGGGTATTCCCGAAATGCCGCCGAGCAGGACTCCTTTGCCGTGATTTGCCGAACCAAGATATTGCGCGGCGATCAGCATCACGGCGCTTCCGGCAATTTCGCTCATGCTCCGCACGATAGGGTAAGTCCCGCTGTCATCTTTTAGGTTTTCGAATGAAATGGCAGAGATCTTTTTCTCCATCATTTTTTCCAGCAATTCAGCTTTCATTGCCGAAAGGTGTATCGGAGAAATAATGACCTGGTTCATTTGCAGCAAAGGCAGGTCTTCTTCAACGACGGGCGCGCTTTTTACCAGCAGCGGTGCTTTAAAGATTTCCTCCCGGTTATAAACTATTTTTGCGCCGGCCTCACTGTATTCTTTGTCACCGTAATGCGTCGGCTCGCCGGCATTGTGCTCGATCATGACGTTATGACCATTGCTTACCAAAACGCTTACTGCTTCCGGCGTTAGCGCTATGCGGTTTTCCTGGAAAGCAGTTTCTTTCGGTATGCCAATAAGTAACTGCGCGCCTTTTGGTTTTATATCAAGGGTTTCTTCTAAGGTTTCGTAGCTGAAAGAAGTGCTGATGATTGGTTTTTGCTGCGACATGCTCAAAACTATGTTCTATTAAATTACAATTTAAAATTCAATTGAAGATAGTTTATTTTCCACTATTGGTTCGATTATGACCATCCGTAAGTGTATTATCAGAAACCCGCCTAAAATCAGGCTTCGTTCTGTTTGGTCTCCATCTTCGTGCGACTACCGGCAATGGCTTTACAAGGTTCAGCATTTCAGTTATCGGAGATTGCCAATTCAATGGCGAATATTGACTTTTCTCGTCCTGTCATCAACCAACTCAATATCTACTTTCACCACATCATCCGGAAACAGTCCTTCTGCCTTATCCGCCCATTCAATAAGACAAATTTCTCCGGAGTAAATACAATCTTCGATTCCGGCCCTGATCGCCTCTTCTTCATCTTTCAATCTGTAGAGGTCCATGTGAAAAATCCTGCCGCCGGAATAACCATATTCGTTGATGATAGAAAATGTCGGACTCCCAACACGGCTGCTTACTTTCTTTTCATCGCATAACGCGTGAATGAAAGTTGTTTTGCCCGACCCCATATTCCCGTAAAAAGCAAAAACCTTTTTACTGCCGGCTGAAACCCAGAATTTTTTTGCGGCTTCATGAATATGGTTCATATCAAAGACCAGTTCCATCATGCAAATATAACTTTCCGCCTCCATCACCGGTATATTTCAGCAAGCGGATCCCGGCGTGTAGGAAAATTAGAAATCCGACAACCAGTCAGGTAAACTAAATTTGTACGGCATTTGTTGTTAAACATAAACTGGCAAAATCGTGGAAACAGTAAACTGGAAAGTGGAAGGCATGAGTTGTTCCAATTGTGCGCTCACTATTGGCAATTATCTTAAGAAAGAAGGACTTCAGAACGTAAAAGTCAACCTTATAGGCGGTGATGTAAGTTTTGACGCTGCCACCGGCACCCCCAAAACCAATATTGTCAAAGGCATTGAATTGTTGGGTTACCAGGTTAAAACCGGTGATAACAATGAGGCCATGGCAAGAAAGTTTTTATCAAACCATTTACAGCGCTTTATTTTCTGTCTTGGTTTCACCTTGCCATTGCTGCTGCACATGTTTCAAAAATGGATTCAATTTCATGGGCTGATGAATCCTTGGTTGCAACTGACCTTATGTTTGCCGGTCTATATTGTCGGAATGAATTTCTTTGGAAGAAGTGCCATTCAAAGCATTCGAAACAAATTGCCGAATATGAACGTGCTGATCGCGATCGGTGCGACCGCGGCATTTATATACAGTTTGATCGGAACAATTTTTAACCTGGGTGAAAATTATATTTTTTATGAAACAGCGTCGCTCATCATTACCCTGATATTTCTCGGAAATTATATTGAAGAAGTTACCATTCAGTCAACACAAAAGGCATTGAACAGCCTGGCAAGGTCGCAAAAGGTAATGGCTAACATGATTGCCTTTGATGACCAGCACCAGGAGCAAATTTTTCCTGTGGAGAACGCACAGCTAAGAAGCGGGGACCTGATCCTGATAAGATCCGGAGAGCAGGTACCTGCCGATTGCAATATTTTGTGGGGAGATGGGAGTGCAAACGAAGGCATCATCACCGGTGAAAGCATGCCGGTTGAAAAGCACGCAAAAGATAATTTGATAGGTGGTAGTATTTTGGTTGGCGGGACCGTGAAAGCCCAGGTGACTGCCTCAGCGAATGAATCTGTACTGGCTAACATCATTAATTTGGTAAAACAAGCTCAGGGTGAAAAGCCTCCGGTTCAACAAATGGCAGATAAAATAAGCGCAATATTTGTCCCGGTTGTTTTGATAATCGCATCAATAGCATTTATCGGCAATTACGTCTATTTGCACCAGCTAACGGGCGCGCTTATGCGAAGTATTGCCGTGCTCGTTATTGCATGTCCCTGTGCAATGGGACTGGCGACTCCGGCTGCAATTGCGGTGGGATTGGGCCGGGCTGCCAGGAATGGGATTTTGTTTCGCAATGCGAAAAGTTTGGAGTTATTTAAAAATATCCGGCTGGTTGTTTTTGATAAAACGGGAACGCTCACTACGGGGGAATTTAAAATTGCCAGCTTTGAATTAAAATCCAATGCTGATTGTAGCGCCCTTCATTTGCCAATGAGCATTGAAGAGTTTAAAAAAATAGTTTTTTCGCTGGAAAAATATTCAAACCATCCGATCGCCAAAGCCATTACGGCCGAATGGAAGACAAAAAACGAAATTCGCTGGAGAAAAATTGAAGAAATAAAAGGATTGGGAATGAAAGCGGAAGATAAAGAAGGAAATATTTATCTCGCGGGCTCTTATAACATAGCAGCCTCTATCACATCAGCGCATAACCACAGTGTGTATCTGATAAAGAATCAAGAATTGATTGGTTGGATTGACATGGAAGATGAAATTCGGGCAGAGGCAAAAGGGGTCGTTGATTATTTCAAAGGAAAAAACATCAAAACCGTTTTATTAAGTGGCGACAGGAAAGAAAAATGTGAATTACTGGCAGCGCGATTGGGCATCGATGAAGTTATTGCCGAACAATCACCAGTACAAAAGTTGAATAAAGTAGAGGAGTTAAACGGATTCACGCCGGCTGCTATGATTGGTGACGGAATCAATGATGCACCCGCGCTTGCCAGGGCGACCATTGGCATCTCCATGAGTGATGCATCGCACATTGCCATGCAAACGGCAGACGTCGTCCTGATGAATAAGGGGATAAGAAATTTTCCGCTCGCATTGGGTTTGGGGAAACACACGTTCATTACGATCAGGCAAAATTTATTTTGGGCTTTTTTTTATAACGTGATTGCTATTCCTATCGCCGCGCTCGGTTTTCTTTCTCCTGCAATAGCTGCGCTGGCAATGGGTTTGAGCGATGTTGTTCTCGCTGCGAATTCCGTGAGGTTGTTTGTAAAAAAGGTTGTTTAATTTAGTTGGGGATTGGTGAATGGCCGGGCGATGGGCGCCGGGGGACATCACTTAATGTTGTTGCCCGGTGCTGCAGAAAATTATTGCGGCGCAAGAAGGGTCTATATCTTTTCTTTTACGCGAATGAAATGAGCAAATCATCGGGTGCAACGACGTCCGCCAGGAGCAGGACCAGGGATACAAATAAATAAAAGACTAAATGAGAAGGAGCTAAAAACCAGTTATGCATATTTTTCGGTTTGAAGAAATCGGGCATCATGACTGACATCCTACATCAATGAAGCAATCTTCACTCGACATACTGAAACAATATTTCAAACACGATTTTTTTCGGCCGCTGCAGGAAGATATTATTGATGCAGTGCTGCAGAAAAAAGATGTGCTTGCCATATTGCCAACCGGCGGCGGCAAATCAATTTGTTTTCAGGTTCCGGCATTGATGAATGAGGGGATGTGTTTGGTGATCAGTCCCTTGATTGCGCTGATGAAGGACCAGGTTGAGAATTTGCGGCGTAAAGGGATCACTGCCTTTGCCATATATTCAGGCATGAGCCGCAAAGAAGTGACGAACACACTGAAGGTTGCGGGCCAAAGCAATTGCAAATTTTTGTACGTCTCCCCGGAAAGATTAGAAACTAACCTTTTCAAAGAATTCCTTCCGTCATTGGAAATTAACCTGATCGCGGTTGATGAAGCGCATTGCATCTCCCAGTGGGGATACGATTTTCGTCCGCAGTATTTACGTATCGGCGCGTTGCGCGAAGAGTTGCATCATGTGCCTGTTCTTGCCTTGACGGCGACGGCAACCATGGAAGTACAGAATGATATTTGCGAGAGACTCGTGATCGCACAAAAAAATATTTTCCGGCAATCCTTCGAGCGGGCGAATCTTTCCTACAGCGTGTTCAATGTTGATGTGAAATTCAATAAGATAAAAGAAATCTTAGAAAAAGTTTCCGGCGCCGGTATTGTATATTGTAAGAGCCGAATGCGTACAAAAGAAATGGCTGATTGGCTGAACGCCCGGCATATCAATTCAGATTACTATCATGCAGGGTTAACGAGGGATGAAAGGAATAAAAAGCAGGAAGCGTGGATTAAAAATGAAACGCGTGTGATGGTTTGTACCAATGCATTTGGGATGGGAATCGATAAGCCTGATGTACGTACGGTTATTCATGCAGATGTTCCTGATTGTCTGGAGAATTATTACCAGGAAGCCGGTCGTGCGGGGCGTGACCAAAAGAAAGCTTATGCTGTTTTATTGTACTCAGAAAAAGAATTGGTTTCGTTGAAACTGATGCCTGGCGTCCATTTTCCGACGTTGCAGCATATTCAATTGGTCTATCAGGCTGTGATGAACTATCTGCAAATTGCATCCGGCAGGGGCGAAGGAAATTATTATGATTTTGATAAGGCTGATTTCATAAAGAAGTTCAAACTGGATTCACTGCTGGTGAACCATTCTTTACAAGCATTGGAACAGGAAGAATTATTATCGTACAATGAACAGGTTTTTCTTCCATCAAAAGTTATGTTTACGGTCAACAAATCAGGGTTGTATGATTTTGAACATGCAAACGCCGACCTGGAACCCCTTATCGAAACTGTATTGAGAACGTATCCGGGGATTTTTGATCAACTCGTTGGCATTCAAGAAAAATCAATTTCATATTTGATGAGACGAGATTTGAACGAAACAGTAAGGGATTTAAAAAAATTGCATGCCGCGGGCATCATTCAATATTTTCCGCAAAAAGATTCACCTCAATTATATTTAATACAAAACAGGATCAAGACCGAAGACCTGCTGATAGACCAGACCAATTACCATAAAAGAAAAGAACAATACAAGCGCCGGATCGCATCTATACTGGAATATGTGAAAAAGGATTCATCATGCCGGAGCATGTATATCGCAAATTATTTTGGCGATGAAAATGCAACACCGTGCGGCGTTTGTGACAATTGTTTGCGACAGAAAAATAATCATATTCCACCGCAGGAATTTGAAAGCATCTATCAAAAAATTGTAGGTGTAGTTGAATCAAATTCAGTAGAAGAAACACAATTAATAAAAAAACTTTCCGGGATCAACAGGGAAAAAGCATGGAAAGTTATTAATCACCTCAGGGCAGAAAATAAATTGGTGGTTGATCAAAATGGAATGGTGAGAATGAAATAACGGTGGCTGATGGAAGTAGTCACCGGTGTTTCCGATTTGTGACCCGCTACCTGTCCCCTGCTTGTACCTGTATTGAGCCTTTGCAACAGTAAATCCATTTTAGCCAGAAAAAATTTGGGATTATTGTTTTACAGAGAAATTTTGCGAGTTTTGATTTCCGGGCACCCTTACGGCCATAGCCCATAACCGGAACAAACGGCAGACACAGCTGGACTGCATCCTGCATGGGGTATTGAACGGCACGCAAAAAAATGTCACACTTTCTCTGTCAGTAATTGTTTTATCAAACTTTCCAGTTCTTTCACGCGTCTTTCTAACTCGGGTAAATTACGAAACAATGACCGGCTGCGTAATTCGCTGATATTATCCTGAGCCGGCGAACCGGCCAGTGTTGTTTTTGCCTTGGTAGATTTGGAAACTCCGCTTTGCGCGGTAATTTTATTCTCATCACCTATTTGCAAATGACCGGCGATGCCAACCTGCCCGCCAATCATTACATGATTACCGATTTTTGTGCTGCCACTGATGCCGGCTTGCGCAGCGATGACAGTATGCGTTCCTATTTCAACATTGTGTGCAACCTGGATCAAATTATCAAGCTTCACACCTTTTCTAATGATTGTTGAGCCCATGGTTGCGCGATCGATCGCTGCATTGGCCCCGATTTCAACATCATCTTCAATAACAACATTACCAAGCTGCGGTATTTTTTTATAACTGCCATCTGGTTGCGGCGCAAAACCAAAACCATCACTGCCGATTACGGTGCCTGCATGAATGGTGATATTGTGGCCAAGCACACAATCGTTGTAAATTCTTACCCCTGCATGCAGTATGCAGTTGTTCCCGATCTTCACATTATTGCCGACAAAACTGTTCGGGAATATTTTTACATTGCTGCCGATCTTTACCTGTTCGCCGATATAGGTGAAAGCGCCAACAAAAATTCTTTCACCCCATTGTGCGGTGGACGCAATATAAGCTGGTTGTTGTATGCCGTTTAATTGCTGCGTTATTGTTTCCTGGTATTTTGTGAGGAGAACAGCAAACGCGGAGTATGCGTCAGGAACACGGATAACCGTTGAAGTGAGTTTTTGCTTTAATTGCTGTGAATTGTTGATTAAAATAATTGAAGCGCCTGTTGTGTACAAAAACTCTTCGTATTTCGGATTTGCCAAAAAACTTAACTCACCTTCTTTTGCATCTTCAATTTTTGCAAAAGCATTGACCATCACATCCGGATTCCCGTCTAATTTTCCGTTGATCAAAATGGCAATTTGTTGTGCGGAATAGTTCATAGTTAATCGTTCATTGTTGATGATTCATCCTTCACAGTGTATAGTTCCCGGCATGAACCATCAACCATGAATCACTCTCTAATATGGCAAATATAAAATTTTTTTACAGGGCTCGACAGACTTTGATGTATCAGGGCATTGTCAACCTGGGAAATGTCTTTTACATCTCCGTTCTTGAATAATATATTTATTCGCTCATCATACGGGTCATAAGTTGTATTCGTTGCTTCGCCCGTGAATACAAGATAATGTGCATCACTTGCTGGGATCGTCAATTCTTTCACTGCATATTTTTTTAAGGCTTCTATTTCTTCTTCACCAAATGGCTGCGCCCGCAATTCAACTTTTAACAAACGCCGGTCAACTATCGCCCTGCTCAAATAGGACAATATTTTATCTTCATGAAACATCCAGTTTTTCATCGTGCTCATTACATCGTAATCATCGATCAAAGAAAAGGTATTGATGTGGTTCTCCATCACCCCGTCCATTCCACCATGGTGAAGAAAAACATCAAGGGCGACGGTAGATGCCTTAACTGAAACATTTCTGCTGATCAATTCTTTCGCACGTTCGATAATTTTGATCAATATTTTCTCCGCGCACAGAACCGTTTTATGCAAATAAACCTGCCAGTACATCAGCCTGCGCGATACCAGGAATTTTTCAATGGAGTAGATTGCTTTTTCCTCAACCATTAATTCCCCCTTGTGAACCGTAAGCATCTTGATGATCCTGTCATAACCGATAACTCCTTCTGAAACGCCGGTAAAAAAGCTGTCACGGATTAAATAATCCATCCTGTCAACATCAAGCTGCCCGGAAACAAGCTGGTGCAAAAAGGGCTTGTGATAATGATTGGTAAAAATATCAATGGCTGTTTGCAGTTTTCCATCAAACTCCTGGTTCAGCATACGCATAATGCATAACGAAAGCGTTTCATGATGAACATTTTTTATAAGAACATTTTCCAGCGCATGGGAATAGGGCCCATGACCAATATCGTGCAATAAAATGGCAAGCTTCGAGCCCAGTTCTTCCTCCGGGGAAATTTCAATCCCCTTATTTATTAACTCCGTTAGCCCGTTGCACATCAAATGATAGCTTCCCAGTGAGTGATGCAACCTGGTGTGTACGGCTCCTGGATAGACAAGATGCGCAAATGCCATTTGGTGAATGCGGCGCAGACGCTGATAAATAGGATGTGAAATAATTTGCAACAACAACGAGTGATCAACTGTTATAAAACCATACACAGGGTCATTGATGATTTTTCTATCCAGGCCGAAATGTTTTCGCTGCATCACTTGTTGTATATATTTGTTAAAGCCTTTAAAAAACGATTTGCAAATTTAGCAATGCCGTCCGGATAAATTAAATTTGATTGCAACTATGAATGACCGGTGGCACGACAGAGGGAACGGCATTTACAAGAAATTTCTGTCGGGAAACGGCGCCGGCAAATTTTTCATGGCATCGCAGAATGCGGTCACAAAAAATTAACAACCGGGAATAAATTATTCACGGGGAGGCTACTGCTACTAAAATCATACATCTAACAATGTAAATCGGAAACAATTATGGCATTAGGAAAAATTCTTTGGGTTGATGACGAGATTGAAAGTTTGCATTCACAAATCTTATTTTTAGAAAATAAAGGATATGAAGTCAGCTCGATGACGAATGGTTTTGACGCGATAGATTTTGTGAAGGATAATTTTATTGATGTGGTGCTGATGGATGAAACGATGCCTGGGATTACCGGCTTGGAAACCCTGGCAAAAATCAAAGAGATCAACCAGCAAATCCCCGTGGTGCTGATCACAAAAAATGAAACGGAAAACCTGATGGATGACGCGATCGGCAGCCAGATCACAGATTATCTGATTAAGCCAGTCAACCCCAACCAGGTTTGGCTTAGCCTGAAAAAAATTATTGATAATAAAAGATTGGTTGCCGAGAAAACCACCACTGCCTATCAG
>Ga0070731_10005649_pt1 | contig 10233 bp, 10 predicted proteins | sample Coa_R1_2_FD_66448 | JGI IMG/M metagenome (GOLD analysis project Ga0070731, IMG submission 66448) | Surface soil microbial communities from Centralia Pennsylvania, which are recovering from an underground coalmine fire - Coalmine... | ecosystem: Environmental > Terrestrial > Soil > Unclassified ... | reverse complement strand
GCACTCCATCGTGCCCGATCCTGTGAACCAACAGCGAATGTACGTCGCAATCTCCGCCGGCGGCGTCTACCGCACCGACGATGGCGGCTCCACCTGGACCGCCCAAAACTACGGCATCCGCGCCCTCTTTATGCCCGAGAAGTATCCAGAGTTCGGACAATGCGTGCACAAGATCGCGATGCACCCCAGCCGTCCCGACCGCCTGTTCCTGCAAAATCATTGGGGAATTTATCGCAGCGACAATGCCGGTGAGACTTGGACCGACATCGCGAACGGTGTCCCCTCCGACTTCGGCTTCCCGATCGTGGTGCATCCGCACAATCCCGACTGCGCCTATGTCGTCCCCGTCGAGTCGGAAGAATTCCGCTGCGCCTGCGATGGCCGCCTCCGCATCTACCGTACCCGCAATGGCGGATCGTCTTGGGAACCGCTGATGCGCGGCCTGCCACAAAAACGTGCGTATGAAACTGTACTACGCGATTCTTTGGCGGCCGACTCCTGCGATCCCCTTGGACTCTACGTCGGTACCCGCAGCGGACAACTCTTCGGCTCACGCGATGAAGGGAAAAATTGGCACAAGATTCTCGAAGGCCTGCCCTCCATCGTCTGCTTGCGCACCGGTATCGTTGACGAGGGCTCGGTCATGCCCGTGCGTCCTATCATGAAAGAATCCACCGCAAACCCTCCCACCAAATCCTCGACGAGGCGCAAATCGCAAGCCACGAAAAGCGCGAAGAGAAAGACCACCAGGAAATAACCGTGCCCATCACCTTCCACATTCCCGGCGCACTCCGCGAATTCACCGCCGGCCGTAGCACCGTCAAAATCGACACTTCTCCCGCAACAGTCGCCGGCGCCCTGACCGCACTCTGGACGCTCTATCCCGGGGTTCGCGACCGTATCGCCGACGAGCAAGGCCAACTCCGCCAGCACATCAACATCTTCGTAGGCCGCGAACACATCCGCTACACCGGCGGCCTTGCAACGCCTGTTTCCGAAGGATCAGAAGTATCTATCGTCCCCGCCGTCAGCGGCGGTTGAATTTGCGGTGGAAGAGCGGCCCTTGAGGGCCGCGACAGACGTATCGAATCCATTGGGCTTTAGCCCCTGTGGCCCCTGTGGTGGTTTCCCGCAGCGCTCATTGTCAACGAGGCACTCGTCTCCACGATTAAATTACGGACGATCCACGAAAAACTCCATCACCCTCGCGATCCCCTCTCCAAACTCCCTCTCCTGGGTGATCAAACTCAACACCAAATACCCATCCCGTGGAAAATCATAAAAATGCCCGGGATGCACCACCACCGCCTTCTCCCGCACTAACGCAATCGCCAACTCCTCATCCGACCGCGTCACCGGAACCCGCAGCACCGCATACCATCCGCCTTCCACACTCAGCCGTTGACAAGCCTGCTGCCCGGCAAGCTGCCGGTCCAATTCAGCCAGATTGTTCCGAACCCGCGCCAGCAATTGCCGTTGAATACCTTTTCTTTGCTGCAGCAGCGCGGGCACCGCCCATTGCACCGGAGCATTCATCGACAGATACGTATCGGCAATCACCTCGAGCCGTCCCATCGCTGCCGCAACCTCCTCAGGCGGACCGCTCGTCACCACCCACGCCACTTTCATCTGCGGCAACGCCGAAATCTTCGACAACCCGCTCAGCGTGAACGTCAGCACTTCCTGATTCCCCGCAAAACTCGCGCGCGGCCCGTCATTCAGCCGGTAATCCAGAAACACTTCATCCACAATCAACGCCAGCCGATGCTCGCGGCAAAACGCATTCAGGAGCGACATCTCGTCTGCATGCACATACGATCCCGTAGGATTATTCGGGTGCACCAGCACCACTCCCCGCGTCCGCTTCGTCAGCGCCTGCTCCAACGAGGGAAAGTCCATCTGCCACCCGTGGTCATAAATCAGTGGGTACGGCACCAGCTTCACATCCTGCAAATCCGCCAGAAACTCAAACAGCGGATAACTAGGCTTCGGCACCAGCAGCTCATCCCCCGCGTTGCACAGCAACCGGAAGACAAATGAATATCCCTCGCTGGTGCTCGTCGTCAGGACGATCCGCTCCGCATCCAGCCCGCAAATTCCATGCTCCGCGCGGTAATAGTCGGCCACCGCCTCTCGCGCTTCGGGTAAGCCCTTCGCCTGCGAATCGTAATCCAGCGCCCGCGGCGACCCCAGCGCCTCCAGAATCGCCGCCGCGTCATACTCCAATCCCACGCGTGTGGGATTCGATGCCGTCAAATCGAAAATCTTTTTCCCCGCAGCACGCACCTCTTCCACCGCCTGTGTAAACCGGTTCTGCGCCAGCCGCCAGTTCGTTCGTTCCGAAAACATGAATTGGATTCTATGCGATAGAAAGGAATTGCCAAGCAGTCATTTCTCGAAACGACCAGGATCACAAAAGGCCAGTTCTACGACGTTGAGTTCCTAGTATTGGCTGGGAACTAAAAGCCCTGCGGAGCCGAGTTTTTCAATCAACAATCAAAAATCAACAATCAACAATATTTTTCTCGACGCCTCCGTGGTGAAAAATGGGCAAAAGGAAAGGCGTCCCCAAAGGGACGCCTCAAATGCGGAACCCAAATCCTATCCTCTCGGTGGCCGCGCCTCACTCTTTGCGACTTCCGGCCGCGCGCTCACGTTGTCCCGGGCATCACTCCGCTGCAAGCTCGGCCAGTCGCGAATCCCAACCGCGGGACAAATCAATCCCTTGCCCACCGGCCGCAACAATTGCCGCAAAGTTTGCACGCCATAAAACAATCCCTGGCCCGAATTGGCCGCCACAATCAGGTGCGATTTATCGGAGAACAGCAGATAGCCGTCCTCGCCAATAACTTGATCGGCCTTCAGCCCGTTCCGCGCCAGGAACCGCCGCACCCGCGCATCCTGCAGACGCGCCAGCACGATCGCACCATCTTCGGCCTTGCTCGCCGCCTTCATGCCCAGGATGTCGAGCTTCATCCCAGACTGATCCTGCACCTCTTCGGCCAGCGTCTCAGCGGCGATGCGATCCTCCGACTGATGTCCCAGCAGCACGAAAATCCTGGTGCGTGGACCCACCTCAAACCCGCCATCGCGCATCTGCACTTCTTTCGGCGCAGGCTCCAGCATCAACGCCCGACTATCCGGCGAATCCAATGCCATTACTGCTGGCCCACAAGCCAGCGCACATGCCAACATCGCTAAAAGCTGCTTTTTCATGGAACCCCTGCCCACACTGGGCTTTATTGTACTGCTACCTGACTCGGGCAATATGCCAAGCATAAACCTTTCTACTGTTTTAACCCGTCAATTTTTGTAATTCCTCTGTCATTTTTCTGTCATGAAAACAATCACCTCGCAAATGCTTCTTTATTCACAACATACGGCATTTTCGTCACATCTCCGCCGTAACTCTCTTCCAGCACATCGATCAATCCCTGGGCGCATCGGCCCGCCATTCCTTTGTCCGGATCGGTCGACAACCGCGTAATCCTGGCCGCGCTGGCAAAATGCGGCATCAGCCGGCACCGGTCCGCAATCGTCGGATCGCGCAGCGGCGAACTCAGCGGCAACGGTTCTTTCTCGTACACGTCCAGCGCCGCTCCCGCAATCCAGTTCTCGCGTAATGCCCGTGCCAATGCTGCTTCGTCCACCACCGGACCGCGCGACGTGTTGATCAGATTGGCCGTCGATTTCATCCAGCCCAACGTTTCTTCGTTGAACAGATGATACGTCGGCGTCTGGCTTTCTCCTTCGCGCAGCAGCGGCACATGCACGCTCACGAAGTCCGCATTGCGCAGCGCCTCTTGCAACGGCACGTACTTAATCCACGGCTTTTCCTTGACCAACCCACGCGCGTGCCGTAATTCCTGGATCTCATCAATTGTTTTTACGAACGCGTGATTCTGATACGCCGGGTCGTAGCACAGCACGTTCATATCGAATCCCACGCATTTCTTGATAAATGCCAGCCCGATGCGCCCGGTTCCAATGACCGCAACCGTCTTTCCCGTAACCTCGTCTCCCAGAAAAGGCAGGTACGGATGCCAGAATCCCCACTGGTTCTCCCGCGTCAAGCGCTCGGCCGCCCACATTTTGCGCGCCAGCGCGCCCAGCATGAAGAATGCAAATTCCGCGGTCGCTTCCGTCAGCACATCCGCGGTATGGGTGAATGGCACCTTGTAGCGGTTTGCGTCCGCACGATTAATGTTGTCGAACCCGACCGCAATCTGCGCCACCACCTTCAGCTTCCCTTTTCCCGCCTCGAATACCTCCGCGTCAATCTGGTCGCGCAACGTCGTGATCAGCCCGTCGACGCCCGACCGCACCCTATCAAGAATCACACTTTTCGGCGGCGCCTCCGGATGCGGATACACTTCCACTTCGTACCCGCGCGTGCGCAGCAAATCAATGGCTTCTCCAATATCGCAGGTGGCAAACACACGAAATCTCTTCTCCATGACGAGAACGTTCTTTCTTCAAGATCTTGCAGACGCAATTCGAGCCTGCACCCACGGCAGGCCCTGCAATAATCATACGCGACGTAAACATTGGAAGGGGAGTGAGGAGCACCAGCGGGGTATCAACGGTGGTCCCGTGGGTCCTACGACGGATCGCTTGAGGGTTCCCTCGACATCATTTTCCTTCGCTCGGCATCTCGCCGCTTCTGAGCAACCCACTGCTCTAATTCCTTCGCCAGCGCCGCAAGCTTTTCAGGATCCCGTTCGTTCGCGATCCGGTGGCTCAGATCCTTCAGTTGCGAGTTCTCTTCCTCATTCACAAAACACCCTTGACGAAGCCTACGCTGTCTTCTGCTGCCGGTTGTCGATCTGGCAATCGCACACCGATAGTCGGATGGTCCGCCTCAACTCAGTGCCGCAAAGCGAAAATGTCGTGGGTGTTGCGGCCATGGCGCGTCCGCAGTGCGGGCACATCGGATGGATTCCAGACCGCAAGGTTTGCTTTTCAAAAAAATCCAGAATGGAACGGCGAACCACTTGCTGTCTTTCTGAGGAGAAACTCATTTGTACATTCACCTCGCCTGGGCTGGTCTGCGGGATCATGCGGCTTCCGCCATGGGCGGAGCCTTGGAGTGATTGCGTTGTCTTCAGCTAAACAGATGGATGTATTTCAGTCTGCCCTTAACCGAACATAAATATGTCCGGTGCGCGACATTGCATAAAATGGCTAGGTCGTACGGTCATTTATGAGCTAGTGCTCCAGACCAGGCAAGAATTCCTCGCGCCCTCATAACTACGGAGTTATAATCTTCCCATCATCACATCATTGATCCTGCCAGGCATGAGTCTGTTGTGGCGCACTGATTGTTCATAAGTATTTCGCCAGGCTAGATCATGACTGTTCTGCCATCGCTTACTTGTTCAATTTGCGGAAAATCCGTTGCGCCGGAGTCCTGCAAGCTCGATGAGCACGCTGCCCCGGTTCACAAACACTGTTATGTCCGCAGGAATGGTCTGACACAAGATTCCGCCGCTGCCAAAACTCAGACCCCTGCCGCTGGTTCCGGATTGCCCAAATGATTCCTGCCGACGCCAATCTTCAGCATTGAAACAAGAGGTTGCATGACGAGTATTTCCTCGCGAGCGCCACTGAAATCCCCAGCAGCGCCGGATCGTTCATCCGGCAACGGAAAACAACCCCTCGGGAACCTCATCCTCAAGAATATCGGACGCAAAGAATGCGCCGACATCTTCCCTTCCCTCGAATTCGTCCACCTCCGCCTGCACCAGATCATGCACGAACCCGGCGCCGTCATTCACTCCGTCTATTTCCTCAACGACGGCATGGCCTCCGTCCTCAACGTGCAACCGGACGGTAAAAGCGTGGAAGTCGGCCTCATCGGCAAAGAAGGTTTTGTCGGCGTCCCCGTCATCTTCGGCTTCAAGACCAGCGCCACTCGCATCATCACCCAGGGAGACGCCACTGCCTACCGCATCCCTACCGACGTATTGCGGCGCGTTCTGCCCACCTGCCCCAAATTAAAATTGGAGCTGGAACGCTTCTCGCTTCTCCTCGCCTTCCAGTCTTCCCAGTTGGCCGCGTGCAACCGTCTGCACGGTGTGGAAGAGCGCCTCGCGCGCTGGCTGCTGATGAGCTACGACCGCATCGGCAGCAAGACCATGCCTCTTACCCAGGAATTTCTGGGACAGATGCTGGGCGCGCGCCGCACCAGCGTCAGCGTCGCAGCCAGCATCCTGCAGAAAGCCGGCATGATCACCTACACTCGCGGCAACGTCACCATCTCCAACTTCGATAAACTCCGCCAGGCCGCCTGCGATTGCTACACCGTCATCCAGAACCAAACGGAAAGCTGGCAGAACGAAGCCCGATGATCCCTTGCGCCATCACTTCCCTGCCGCGTGATGGTCGTAGCTGATCACCCGCGTAATCTTCCACGCCCCATCCTTGTACTGCCACAGATGAATGAACTGCCCCTCGCCCACGCCTTCCGTATCTTCGTGCCCGGGATGGTGAAAGCGATGAACCCCCACCTCAAGCGCGCCGTATCCCTTCATGGGATAAACTTTCAGCGTCCCGGGGACGAGCTCACGTGTAACCTTCCCGCATATATTTTTCTTCACGCTATCCGTTAAAGCAGCCGCTCCTGACGTCAAGCCGCCCTGATCGTGGTAGAACTCCACATCATCCACAAAAAAAGATTTGAATTTCTCCAGATCGCATTTGTTATAGGAGTCGAACAGCGCAGCATCCAGCGCGGTCACCGCGCGGGTTAGTTCCTCCTGGTTCTGAATCTTGTCGAGGGGCGGCACAGCCTGAGCAACCGAAGAACACACAAACACAACCGGCAACACACACGCAATCAGGCACAACGTAACACGTCGAGTCATGGCTTCTCGCTTTCCGTAAGGATGAGTGGCGCTGAGAGCAATACGAGATTCATCGTTAGAATGTTCCCCGCATTTGTAGCTCTCAAAGGCGCAGCAAAGGCTCGACCAGCGGCTCATTTTCCCGCTGCTTTGGTCAACCTTTGCCCCTCCAGCCAGTAATAAAATTCCTCAATCCAGTGATCGCTGGTGGTGCCTTGCTTCTTCATGCCGAACCCGTGGCCGCCAGCGCTATAGATGTGAACTTCCGGCTTGATGCCCGCAGCCTTCAGTGCCTCGTAGAAGTTGCCCACCGCCTCGCCGGCCAAGTCATCGTCCTCCGCCCACGCCATGAAGATCGGAGGCAGTTTCGCCGGGATCGCCGGCATCACTCCGAACGGACCTCCATAAATGGGCGCCGCAAAATTCGGACGCGCCGCCGCATTCTCCTGCAGCAGCACCCCGCTGGTCACCATCGCTCCCGCAGAAAAACCGAGAAATCCGACTCGATCCACCGAGATTCCCCACTCCGCCGCGTGTTGCCGCACCACTTTCAGCGCCTGAATCCCGTCGGCAATCCCGTACTTGCACGCCACATCCATATTCAAATCCGCGGGAATGCCCTCGCCCTTCTTCTCCTGCAGGCGATACTTCAGCAGGAACACCGCGATGCCACGCTCCTGCAGCCATCGCACCACGTCCGTGCCCTCATACGTCATCGCCAGCCGGATGCACGCGCCGCCGGGCGCCACGATGATCCCGGTTCCGCTCGCCTTCGCTTTCTCCGGCAAATAAACCGTCAGCGTGGGCGTGACCACGTTCGCCACGATAGTTCCGTACGGCGTGTTCTCGACGGTCGTTTCCTTCTGCGTCCAATTCTCCGACCCCGGGGCGACGCCCGGCCAAATGTTTACCGTCTGCGTCTGCGCATGCAAACAAGCCGCAAGAAAGATGAATCCGATCACGCCTGCCGTACCGATCCTCGTCTGCTCCATATTCCTCTCCGCATTCATGATTGATTGATCATAATAGAGCCTCCCGTCACGACTTTGTCCGTCACATCCCCGCCCATTCCCCTTCCAAAAAAGGGTTCGTTCCGTCGATCCCCTTTTTCCCGCGTTGTGCAGAGATGCTCCCCTTGCCCTATCGAGTGGCCCGCTGGGCGGCGGAACGCGCTAGAATGCCAGCAATTTTGTCGGCCACGTTCGTCACTCCAGAAAGGGAGGCATTACATGACTACAGAACCACAGCTGTCGGAATCCCCATACTGCGTGAAGATCGAGACCGCCACGGGCCAGTCGTCTACCGTTCCCATTGCGTTCCTGACATCGAAGCAACTGGAAGTCTTTCTACAGACAGAGTTCAAGCGGTTGGCGGAAGAAGCCGGCGTGAAGGGCGCGCGCCTTCATGTGGAGCGCGCAGTCGCCGCCGACTACGACCAGGTCCTGCGCGAAGTGTCGGCGTGCCTGCAGTCTGCCAAGAAACGCGCCGCCTGAGTGGATCCCGTTCGCTCCTTTACAAGGAGCGATTCGGGCTGGCCGGTGGCCCACTCAAGCCGGGGGTCGGCTCGAGTGAAGCAGCTTCATGGGGAATGCCCGTCCTTTTCTGCTGGAGCGTTATGCTGGGCGCCCAGCATAACTGAGGTTGCCCACCCTTCACGATTTTCGGTTGGAACTTCCTTTGCGAATCAGTTCCGCGGCTTGCTTTAATGTCTGCACCGCCTCATCCGGTAGCCTGCCTGACGTGTCGGGAGAGAGATTCAGAAGTAGATTCGATTTCCTCTGCTTACAATCGCGATACACACCTGCAATCGTCTCCGCATCTTGCGTTTTAAATCCCTTCCGCCAGAACCAACTGTGCATCGGGGGCATGGGTTCTGGCGGGACCGTTCGCGTCCGCGTGGCGGCGGAGGCTCTCTTCTTTGCTGGCCACTGGACTACTGGCCAGTGATTTAGGAAGAACCTGGGAATCCCTAACTCAGTAACTCAACTCCCGAAATGCGATCAGGTGCAGATACGGATCCGACGTGTACTGCGCGGCGCTATTCGTATCGTGATAGATCGTCCCGTCGCCGTTCACCGTCGTGCCGTACGAGATGATGGACCCAAAGATATCGCCGTTTCCCGACACGACCACGTTGTCCATTGGAGCATTGAAGACCGCATACGTCGCTGCTCCACCAGTGATATGAACCGTGCCGCAGGGCGACGCCGAGCAACTCGTGGGCTGCGCAAGATTGAACACCATCGTCTCGGGCAGCCCGCTCGGGTTACTCAATGACCCCCCCGCCAGCGAAAGGGGCGTGCTCGTTCCATTCCCCGCCAGAATGATTTCGACATAGCAAATGCTCGTCCCACCGCAGGCGCTTCCGTTCGCGGGAGCGATTGTAACTGTCGACTGGCCCGCCAGGCTAAGACTGTTCATCACGAAGATTGCCGGGTTGGTGCTGGTCCCCTGGCCCGCAGGGACCTGCAGCGTGATCACCGCTGACCCGGTGCCGGAAATATTTCCATACGTATTCCCCGGTGTAAGCTTCGTGTCCTTGGTGATATTCGTGTTCGTCGTTGGTGGCGGGGGATTCGGCGACCCATACACCGGAAACTTCTCCGGCGAAATCGACGTTGCACTGGGCGGGCTATTCAACTTGTTTGGTGTAAAGCACGGCGGATGGCTGGCGACCCCGGCGATTCCCGCGATCGTGGAATTACCCGCCAAAGCGACCCCGCCATTCGTGCCTACAACGCGCCCGACGTCGTGTTTGCGCTTGGTGGCGGATCCTGGGTATTCCCGGCCACGGCCGTGAACCCCGCCGTATGGCCGTTGCCCACGAAATTAATTGCCGGGCATGCAGCCGACGTTCCGTACACCGAATAACTCGGATGGTAGTTGACCCCCAGCGACGTCTCTACCTGCACCATTCGCCGTGTCGTGCCGCTCGCGCTCACTGCCAGCGACGTCAGCAAATATACGGGACGCGCCAGTGGCATAGAGCCTCCCGCAGCACAGTCCGCTACGGAAGGTGTCACCACCTCTGACGGCGGAGTGGCGCTCTTATCCCAGCAGACCCCATAGCTCGCAGGTTTTCCCGTCGCCAGCATATACGGCCCGCTTCCGTTCTCCTTGATCATGATTCGAACCCACTTGTAATCCAGCCCGTAAGGCGCAATGCTGGGCGTCGTCACAATCTTCGGCGTGGGCATCATCGTGGTGCAGCGCACGTTGAAGGGCACCTGCACGACCCCTCCCGCCCCGCCCGGAATGTTATGACAGAGTTCATGATCGAAATAAGGATTCGGATTGCTCGGTGTCGGCGGAGTCGTCACCTGCGCCAACGTCACTCCATTCAGGATGTACAGGACCGTGCCGCCTGCGTCCGGCGGCGCGCTCGGCA
>Ga0070731_10005648_pt1 | contig 10234 bp, 9 predicted proteins | sample Coa_R1_2_FD_66448 | JGI IMG/M metagenome (GOLD analysis project Ga0070731, IMG submission 66448) | Surface soil microbial communities from Centralia Pennsylvania, which are recovering from an underground coalmine fire - Coalmine... | ecosystem: Environmental > Terrestrial > Soil > Unclassified ... | reverse complement strand
CTTGCGGTCCTTGGACAGCATCACCGCCTCGGTCTCGAGTTGTGCCGCGCTGTTGTGCACCGACTTCAGGAAGGCGCGAAACGCTGTGGCGTGGCTGGGCGCGAGAAACTCGAAGAGCGGCCGTCCGAGAGAGCTGTCCGGAGCGTATCCGAGCACATGCGCCAGGGCTTGGTTGGAAAACGTCAACACGCCGTCGAGGTCCGCCGTCCACATCCAGTCGTGGGAGGTTTCGACGATGTCGCGGTAGCGCTGCTCGCCCGCCCGCAATGCCTCCTCGGCGTGCCGGCGCGCGCACCGCTCGGCAGCCTCGCGTAGTTCACGCTCGACGGCAGGCACCAGACGCGCCAGATAGCGGGTGCTGACGTAGTCGTGGACCCCCGCCTTCATGGCGGCGATCAGGACCTCCTCGCCGACCGCTCTCGACACCACGATGAAGGGAATGTCCGCGTGCTCGGCCTCCAAGACCCGCAACGCGCCCACCGCGCTGAAGCCCGATGCCGTGTGGTCGGCAATGATCAGCTCCCAGCGCTGTTGCAACGCGGCGTGGAACGCCGGCTCGCTGTCGACCCGTTCCCACACCGGCTCGAAGCCGCCGCGGCGCAATTCCTCGAGCGACGTGCGCGCCGCAGCGTCACTTTCATCGATGAAGAGAACCCGCAGCGGCTTGGCCATCGGCATCGTCCAACGCGACTCCTCACTCCACACGGCAACTGTGATTTGGCGCCATCCGTCGACCGCAGCGCTGCCGGTTTCTCCAGTACCACTGCGCGTGGCGTCGGACATGGCACCCCCAATAACGCGCCGCATGGTAATTCAGTAGGCAAACCCGATCAACCGGAAATTCGAGGCGTGCAGTCAGAGGGCCGCCCAATTCACTTCCCGTTGCAGGGGAGCGAGGCGGGGCAGAGCCAAGGCTTCGGTAACCGGCAAGGCCCCAATGTCGTCATGATTGCCGCGGACTACCAGGCCGTGGTGTCGGCGCAGCTCGGCAAGGGCACCGTAACCGTGAACGCCGAAGTCTTCCGCAACCAGACCGTACGGCCGTCGAAGCCGCAGTGGTGATCAGCGAAAATGCCGTCCGCGCCGGCGGCGCCGATGCGCTGGCGCGGAGTGGCGGACGGAGCGTGGAGCTTTCGTACACGCGAGCCGCAATCTCTTGCGACGCCAGACGAACCGTTTAGGTCGCCTCGGGCATCGAAGTCCGATAGGCAAGGGAGTCGCGGATGAATAGGCTTGGCAGGAAACCGCTGCTTGGATAAAGGGGCTCGCGTGGCGCGAATTCCGCGACTTTCCTGGCGTACGCTTGCGGTCATCGCTCTCGTGCTGCTGGACGTGGCGGCACGAGCACAGCCGAGTTCGCCGACGGCCAGCACGCCAAGCAGCCGCCCGCCGGTGCTGGTCATGCTCCGAAGGGAAGCGAAAAAGGCGATGGACATGCAGGCGCAGGCGCTTGCCGGCGAAATAGGCCCGCCGCGCGGAAATTGTCGGGTCGACGTCAGCCACATCGAGGATGACGAGCTCGGCGAGGGATTCGCGGAGTTTGTTATCGACGTCTTCGCGCGCGCCTACTGGAACGTCGAGGCTCTAGAAATTGAACAGGTGGCGTCCGCGCCGCCTGGCATACTGATTCAGTTCAGCCCAGTGGCGGCGACCGCCGCGGCAACGCTGCAGGCCGCGCTCAGTGCGCGCGAACCAACCGACATCGCACCCATCGGCGTCGGCGATCCGCAGAACTGCAGCTTACGCATTACCGTCGGTCCGCAGTTTCCGCAGTGATTGCTGCAGCACGGGCGAGGCGCATTGGCGATACGCCTTCCCACACCCCGCCCATGCGGTAGTCACGTTGCGATTCCATCATTCGCGTGGCTCCTTTCAATCTGGTGGAGGAACCTCTTACACCCACAGCTCGCAATTGCGTATGGCGCGTGGGGAGCAGTGGTAGCCTCCGAGCTCTCATCGCTCTTTGCGCCTCGCCGTCTCTATGGCGCTGGAAGCGCCTGCGCGAGCAGCGGCAATACGGCATCCGCCAAGCTGTGTTCGGTTATCGCCGTTTCATCGGGGCTCAACCGTGCGCGTACGACACCGGCGCTGTCGACGATGTACGTGACCGGCAAAAGGTTGGGCGCGCCAAAGCCGTTGACTGCGGCGTCGCTCAGCATGGCCGCGGGATAGGTGAAGGATTGCATGAGCGTGCGGACATCGCTGCGCTCGCGTGAGCGGTTGGTGCTCAGCCCGATCATCTCCAGTCCCTGAGCGTGATACCGCCGGTAAAAGGCATTCAGCACCGGCATTTCCTGGCGGCAGGGTGGACACCACGTGGCCCAGAAGTTGACGATGACCACCTTGCCGCGCAGCCTGCTGAGATCGAAGAGCGGCCCGTCAAATCGCTGAACCACCAGCGCCGGCGCCGCCTGGCCCACATCGGCAGCGGCGCGCGCGCGCCCGCCGAGGCTCAGGAGCGTCAGGCTTCCCACGACGAGTGCCACAGCCCGGGAGAGTGAATCCATTGCATTCGTTCCCTTCTTCAAAAGTCATAACTCGCGATGAACGTGACGTAGACTGGCGTAGTGATCTGGTTGCCGACCACGTTCTGATAAATTGGAAAGTTGACGCCGGAATAGAGTCGCACCACCCCCACTCGCACCTCCGCTCCGGGGCCGAGGAGGAGCCGATCGTACCCGCTGTTGTCGTGATTCGCGTTCGCACCCCGGTCCCGCCACCGATCGGTGCCGACGAGATTGATCATCGGTGCGACATTGTCGAACACGCCAAGTGGGCCATGGTTGTACAGCACTCCGACGGACGCGTCTGTCTCGTTGCCGGGATGGTATTGCTGCTGGGTCCATATGGGTACATCCCAGAGGATCTGCGCGTACCAGTTGAACGGACGCCCTTTGAGGGAAAACGGCAACGACCCGAGATGGTAGCCGCCGAGCAAGAGATCGGTGCTGCCGCTGCCGATTTCGGTATCCCGGTCGAAGTTCGGATAGGTAAAGTCACCGCTTGCCAGCTTCACGCCGAAGCGAATGCCGGTCGACATGTCTTCCGAGAAACCGGTGTACATCCCTTCGATCCGGATGTCACCGAGGGCACTGTGCTCGAACGCGTTCGTGCCGGTCCCGTCGTCGTTCTCCGTCTTGAAGTAGCGATCGTCGTACGGCAGCGTCGCCATCACTCCCCAGTTGCGATTGAACATGTATTGCACACCCAAGGTGAAGAACTGCGTGCGCAGGACCTTGTCCGGATTGTCGACCGCGGGAGCTTTGTGCGCCAAGTGCCAATTCGAGTACTGGTCCATGAAATTGTACTCGAAGAACAACGTGCCTCCCGACCCGGAAGGGAATTGGGACGGAGTTCCCACCTCAAAGACCCCACAGCCACAGGCGCAGGCCCAACTGGGGACCGGTGTCAGGCTGATGAGAACGACTGCGACGAGCAGATATTTGAAGGCTCTGGAAACACCACTCGCGCCGCCGCGGGGGCGGCCGTCTGCGAGCGTACTTAGAGCTGACAGCATTATTGCTCCTTTCTGAGTAGACTCCTGGAGGTGGGCTGCGGGCGATGCGAGAACTCGCGTCGAGCCGAAACCGTGTACGTCAACCCACGGCGTATCGTTCGCACGCCGGCGGCCGCGGTCGCCTCCACGCACCTCTCCCGAGGACATTCGGGAGGTGCCGATAGAACGACGCTGAATACTCAGACGCTGAGGTCGGTGATGCGGGGCGGGTGGAACGGTGGGTCGAGTGCGACCGCTGCGGGACGCGAGAAGGTGGGCGGGGCGCTACTCGGTCGCGGCGGAGCGATCATCAAATTGGTACGTGCTGACAGAACGACAGGCTGGTCCGACAGCACCGGGCCATCGGTGTGGTGCGTGCACCGCGCGCAGCGCAGACCGGGTTCGCGGCGCGCCGCTCCGGCGCCGTGATGGCAGCCGAGTTGTTTGGCATGCATCGGACAGCCCGGCGGGCACTGCGTGCACGGCGGCATGATCAAGGCGAGCGCATGCATCGAGCCGATGCTGAAGAACAGCAGCAGCAAGATAGCCGTCGTTCGGAGAAGCGGCGTGCGGCGCGCGATCACGAGGGCGACACTACCGACGCGGCGGGGACACGTCAATGCGAGTTGATTTCGTGTGTCGTTGATTTCGTGGCGAGTGTCATTCCGGCGGTTCGCCAGCGGTCGGCACGTCTGGGGTGCTACGGCGTTGCATGAGGTCAGTTGGAACGAAGGCGAGAGTATTCACCAACCCACCGGGATTCTCAAGAACGCTTGCGAGAGGTACCCTCATTTGTTCGGTTGACTGCAGCGATGGCAATTGACTTGCCCCTCCGTGGCCGTTAGCCTGCGCTCGTAATGTCGTTGTCGCGCCGCCTGCCGCTTCGACGCTGCGGTACGTTCCTGACTGTTGCGCTGATCTTCGCGCAGCTCGTGCTGAGTGGCCATCAACACATTGGTCAGAGCCGGGCATCTGAGGATGCGTGTCCGGCGTGTGTGGCCACCCACCACTCTCCGGCAGCAATCGTTCCACTTCTCACGCACGTCGCGGTCGTGCTTTCGCGTCCGGCTGTCATTATCCCGGCCTACAGTGCACCGACTTCCGCCTACCGGCCGTTCAAGGCCGGGCGTGCCCCGCCGCTCTCGTCTTCTGCTCACCTGGCGTAGCGCCCCCTCGCCTCGGTTTCTCGCGTAACTCATCTTCCCCGTATCCGAGCCGCAGCGGCGCAGCGCCGCAGTGTGTTCGGATCACTGGGACGCCCGCACGGTCTGCGCATCATGACCGTCGGGCCAAGACGCAGAGGAGCCTGTCGATGCGTAGCATACGTTGTCTGATTTTGTCTATGTTGGTCGTCAACAGCTATTTGGACCCGACGGCCGCGGCGGCGGCGCCGCCCGAGGTCACCGCACATTCGGTCACCGGCACCGTCAAGGACGCGCTGGGACGCCCCTTGGCGAATGTGAGCCTGAACCTGCAAGATGCCGGTGGCAAGGTGGTCAGTCACGCGACCACCAATACGACCGGCTCGTTCACCTTCTCCGCGGTTGCTCCGGGTACCTATGCCATCGTGGCTGAGAAGAGCACCTTCACGACCGCAACGTCCATCGTCACCGTCGGGAGCGAGCCGGTAGCGCCGGTGGTCCTCGCATTGGAATCGGCGGCGGCCCTCAACCTGGCCGTCGTGGCGAAGCGGCTGGACGTCGCCCGTAACGGCTTGTCACCGGAGGCCGCGAGCAGTGTCTACAAGTTCAGCGAGCAAGCCATCACCCAACTGCCCCAGAGTGAGAATACTCCCCTGAACCAGGTGATCCTGCAGGCTCCCGGTGCGGCGCAGGATTCCTTCGGACAGCTGCACGTGCGCGGTGAGCACGCCAATTTGCAATATCGGATCAATGGCGTTCAGTTGCCCGAGGGGATCAGCGGGTTTGGTCAGTCGATCAGCCCGCGCTTGGCCGGCAGCATCTCGCTTTTGGACGGGGCGCTCCCGGCCCAATACGGTCTGCGTACCGCCGGGGTGATCAGTATCGAGACCAAAAGCGGCACGTTTGCCAACGGTGGCACCGTCGAGATGTACGGCGGCCAGCGCGGCACCGTGCAGCCGAGCTTCGAGTTGGGGGGGACGTCGGGAAACTTCTCCTATTACACAACCGGCACCTACATCGGCACCGATCGCGGTATCGAGCCGCCGACATCGGGACCAACGGCAATTCATGACCACACCGATCAAGGCCTCGGCTTCGGCTACTTCTCGTACCAGATTGACCCGGGGACGCGCCTGAGCTTGCTCTCAGGAGCCGATGTGAACTCGTTTCAGATTCCTGCGAATCCCGGCCAGGACCCGGTGTACATGCTGAATGGCGTGACGAATTATCCGTCGAGCCAGATCGCCGAGAGCCAGATGGAACGGACGTTTTACAACGTCCTGGCGCTGCAGGGCGCCGTCGGCGAGCAAACCGATTACCAGGTATCCGCCTTCAGCAGCTATTCAAGCGTCGACTTCAGCCCGGATACGCCAGGGGACCTGATCTACAACGGCAACGCGTCGCGCGTTTTTCGCAGCAGCTTCACCAACGGCTTGCAAGGCGACGCCGCCTATCGGGGGATCCCCACCCACACGCTGCGTGCCGGCTTTTACGGCAGCGCCAACCCGGTCACGATCGACAACCACGCGATGGTGTTCCCGGCCGACTCCATGGGCAACCAAACCAGCAATGTCCCCTTCTCCATTGTCGATAACACCAACGTTTCGGCGTGGACCTACAGTGCCTACGTGCAGGATGAGTGGCAGCCGATCCCCCACCTCACGATCAACTCCGGCATCCGCTACGATCTCTACGACGCCCTCGTGCATGCGGATCAGTTCAGCCCGCGGATCGGTGGGCTGTACGAGTTCCCGACGCAGACGACGCTGCACGCCGGCTACGCCCGCTACTTCACACCGCCGGCGACCGAGCTGATCTCTGCGACGTCCGTGAGCAAGTTTGAGAATACAACCGGGGCGTTCACCACCGTCCAGGGCAACAACTTCAGCGTCAAGCCCGAGCGTGCGGATTACTTCGACGTGGGGATAACCCAGCAGATCGCCTCGGGCTTCAAGCTGGGTGTGGACAGCTACTTCAAGTATGCCAAAGACCTCATCGACGAAGGGCAGTTTGGAACGGCCCTGATCTTCTCCGACTTCAATTACAATCGCGGGCGCGTCTACGGGACCGAGGTCACCGGCAGCTACAACATCGGCAATCTGTCCACGTACATCAACTTTGCCTACTCCGTCGCGCAAGGCACCCAGGTCGCGACCGGACAATACAACTTCTCCTCCGATGACCTCGCCTACATCAGCAACCACTACATCTACCTCGATCACGACCAGACTTTCACGTCGTCTGGTGGAGCATTCTATGGCTGGAATGGGTACGGGTTCAGATTTGACTACCTCTACGGTAGCGGGCTGCGCACCGACTCGAACGTCCCCAACGGCGGCAACCTGCCCTTCTACATCCAGGCGAACGCGGGCGTGTCCAAGCGCTTGACGGTGCCGTATCTCGGTTGGGCCGAGGTGCGGCTCGACTGTGTCAATCTCGGCGACGAGACGTACTTGATCCGTAACGGCAGCGGCATCGGCGTACAGTCAAACCAGTATGGCCCGCGGCGTGCCGTCTTTGCCGGCGTTCGGGTCCCGTTGCCGTGGGGCAACACGACCGCTGGCGGGTGAGAATGAAGGGGACTGCATGATGGAAGAGCTCAACACGGCAGTTCAAGCGCTGCGCTTTGGCGGCGCGATGGTATACCCGCTGCTGATCCTGGGAGTGTTGGCGGTCGCCATCATCCTGGATCGGGCCGTGCTCTACGGCCGTTGCCTGCGGCTTCCCGAGACATTGCGCAACCAAGTGGAAACCTACGGCTTCGACTGGACGGACTTGGAGAGTCAGCTCGGTCGACTCGGGCCGCGCAACGCCTTCGGCCGCTTCTTTCAGGTGATTGCCGCGAACCGCACGCATCCGGCGTGGTGGGTCGAGTCGCGTGCCGGCGACGAGGCCGGCGGTATCGAGAAGGTTATCGGCCGCGGCCTGTGGGTGCTGGAAACCATCGTGACGGCGGCACCGCTCATGGGCCTGCTCGGCACCATCACCGGCATGATGCAATCCTTCAAGGTCATCGGTGGCGCCGGCTTGGTGGCTCCCACGCAGGTCACCGCCGGCGTGGCACAGGCGCTGATCGCCACCGCCCTCGGCCTTCTGATCGCATTGGTCGCGCTGTTCGCCTTCAACTTCTTCTCCCGCCTGAAGTCCCGGGCGCTCGACGAGATGGAGCGCCTCGGATCACGGCTGGTGGACCGGATTCGTCTGGACCAGGAATCGGGGAGCAGCGACGACCTCGCGTTCGATGATCGCCGGCCACGGCGCACGGCGGCAGTTCCATGAAAATCCGTCGAGCCCGCGACTACCGGCACGGGCGCATCGAGATCATCCCGATGATCGACGTGATGTTCTTTCTGTTGGTCACGTTCATGCTGGCCTCGCTGTCGATGCAAAGCTTGCACTCTGTGCCGGTCGATCTGCCGCGCGGTGAGGCCGCCGCGCTGCAGCCACAGCAGCCCGTCACGCTGACGATCACCGGCGACAGCCAGATCTACCTCGACAGTACACTGGCCACATTGGACACGCTGGCCGATATCCTCAAGCCGATGCTGCAAGGCCCGGACGCCGACGTGGTCGTCGCCGCCGACAATGGAGCGCCCGCGGGCACGGTCGTGCAGGCGATGATCCAGGCGCGCCGCGCTGGCGTCGAGCACTTTCTGATTGCCGTCAAGCACGAATGATCGCCGCAAATTCATTTCCCCAACCACCGAGCCTCGATGACCCGTGGCGCCGCTTGGTATGGCTCACTCCTGCGGCTTTCCTGTTGTGGGGGGCGTTGCTCATCGGACTTGCTTTTCTGCTGCAAGGCACGGCACAACCGCCGACAACGATCGAGCGGCTCGACGCGCGGTTGATCGACCTCCCCGCAGCAGCGGAGCCGGGCGGCTTGCAAGGCGCGGCGGAGCCTGCGGCGCCGGCGACGGCAGAACCACCGGCACCGCCCCCGCCTCAGCCCCTACCGCGTGTCGAGAAGAAGCCGGAGGCTCCCGTCGCTCACGTGAAGAAAAAAACCGAGGCTCCCCCGCCGCTCTATGATGCTCGCGGGACACATACCCTGCCGGCCGACGAGGTGCAGGGGAATCCCGACACCCAAGCGCCGACCGCCGGCGAATCGGGGACGCTCTCGAACGGTGCGCCCGGCCACGGTGGCGGCGGTGGTATGGGTAAGGACAGCATCGGTGCCCGCGCCATCTACGCGCCAGCGCCGACGATTCCGGACGACCTGCGCGAGAACGTTTTCGAGACCGTTGCCCTGGCCCATTTCCATGTCTCCTTTGACGGCGTCGCCACAGTGACCTTGACCCAGCCCACCTCGAACCCGCGGCTCAACCTCCGGTTGCTCGACACGCTCAAACAGTGGCGGTTCTTCCCGGCGATCCGCAACGGGATCGCGACCGACTCGGAGTTTGACGTCCGCATCCCGATCGCCGTGCAGTGAGCGGCGAGCGCGCGGAACGCATGCACGCCCGTGACTTGACAGTTCGTGGGCGGCAGGAATACACAGCGCTGGTAATGGCTACTGTGCGGCACCGCGTCATCAGCGGGACGGGTGCGTTGTGCACCGTCGGGCTGCTGCTCTCGCTGCTTGCGTTCAGCGGACATCGCCACGATGCGGGCCCCTCCCACACGTGCGGTGCGTGTGCACGGTGCGTCGCGATTCACTTCTCGCCGGCCACGCCGGCGCTGGCGCCTCCGCAAGTGGTGCCGCCGGTGGCGACGGTAAGACACCCGGCCCTGGACCTCGCCCCGCTTGCCAGCCGCTGTCACCCCCGCCCTAGCAACCGGGCTCCTCCATCGCGTTGCGCTTTCCGCGCCGTGTAAGCGTCGCCTCGGCCCTCTCCGCACCGGGTCGTGGCGGCACAGCCAAGGTGGCTCCGGACCAGGCCCGCAGCCGGCGGTAATCTCTGTGGCCTGCTTCCCCGTTGGGTCGCTGCGGGTTGCCGAGTCCGCTAATAGGAGGAAACCGATGGGAGTCTCAACGAAGGGTCACCCGCGCTTGCACGTTGGACTGGCGGTCGCCGTGATTCTCTTCAGCGCGATGGGCACCCGCGCGCAGACAGTGGAGGAACTGCAGCGTGACCTCAAAGCCATGCAGTCACAGCTCGATGAGCTGCAGAAAAACATGAAGAAGCAAGAGCAGCTGATCGACAAACTGTCGAGGGAAAAGGCCGCAGTGGCGACGCCGGCGGTGATCGGCGCCGGTCCGGCGGCAACCCCGCCCCCCGCGGCGCCGGTCGCTGCCGCGAGTCCGGAGCCGAGCCCACTCGAGCAGCGGGTCACTGAAGACGTGCTGCGCAAGATCCAACCGAGCCTCGCGGCAGCCAACAAAACCTTCCCGGCACAGTTCAATCCGGCGATCGGCCTGGTCATCGACACCGTGGGCTCGTACCAGGAGAACGGCGGCGGCAACTTCGAGTTCCGCTCCGCCGAAATCGGCATGTCCGCCAACATCGACCCGTTCGCGCGCGGCTACGCCATCTTCAACGGCGGCAACGGCGGCGTCGAGGTCGAGGAAGCCGCCATCGTCACCACCTCGTTGCCCTACAACCTGACCGTCAAAGGCGGCCGCTTCTTCGCCGATTTCGGCCGGCTGTCGAAG
>Ga0070731_10005645_pt1 | contig 10240 bp, 6 predicted proteins | sample Coa_R1_2_FD_66448 | JGI IMG/M metagenome (GOLD analysis project Ga0070731, IMG submission 66448) | Surface soil microbial communities from Centralia Pennsylvania, which are recovering from an underground coalmine fire - Coalmine... | ecosystem: Environmental > Terrestrial > Soil > Unclassified ... | reverse complement strand
CAAGGTGATCGCGATCTCGGGCGCGAGCCGCGAGGTGACCGAGGGCGTCACAGCGCTCATCTCGGCGGCGATGCTGCTCTACGTGGGCTTCTGGCTGCACGACAAGTCCCACGCGCAGGGCTGGCAGAAATTCATCAACACGCAGGTGGGCGGCGCGCTCACGACGGGCACCGTGTGGACGCTCGCCACGATCTCGTTCCTCGCCGTCTATCGGGAAATCTTCGAGACCGTGCTCTTCTACGAAGCGCTCGCGAGCCAGGCGGGGCCCGAGGGCCACGCGGCGCTGGTCGCCGGAGTCGCGAGCGGCGCGCTCGCGCTCGCCGTCACGACCTGGGCCATCCTGCGCTGGAGCGCGCGACTGCCGCTCGGCGCGTTCTTCGCCGGCAGCGCGCTCCTGCTCGCGGTGCTTGCCGTGGTCTTCACCGGCCAGGGAATCGCGGCGCTCCAGGAGGCAAGCTGGGTGGATGCCAATGCGCTGGGCTCCTTCCGCGTGCCGATGCTTGGAATCTTCCCGACGATGCAGTCGCTGGGCGCGCAGTTGGCGGTCGCGGCGCTGATCGTGTTCGTGATCTGGTGGAGCAAGCGCTCCGAACGCTGACGAGCCGCGGGATCGAGCCTGCGTCGCCGCACCACAGCGTAAGATCATGGGTATGAATACGAACGGGAGTGCAAGTCGTGAAGGCCAATGACATGAAGCCCACCTTCAAGTGGGACGATCCACTGCTCCTGGAAGACCAGCTTTCCGAGGAGGAGCGCATGGTGCGCGACAGCGCACGCTCCTATGCCCAGGACAAGCTCATGCCGCGCATTCTCGAGGCCAACCGCCACGAGAAATTCGATCGCGCGATCCTGAACGAGATGGGCGCGCTGGGTTTCCTCGGATCCACGATCGAAGGCTACGGCTGCGCGGGCGTGAATCACGTTTCCTACGGCCTCATCGCCCGCGAGATCGAGCGGGTCGATTCCGCCTATCGCTCCACGCTCAGCGTGCAGTCGTCGCTCGTGATGCATCCGATCCACGCCTACGGGTCCGAAGAGCAACGCGAGCGGTGGCTCCCCGGGCTCGCGAAGGGCGAGATCGTCGGTTGCTTCGGCCTCACGGAGCCCGGTGTCGGCTCCGATCCCAACGGAATGATCACGCGCGCGCGCAAGGCCGGCGGCGGCTACAAGGTCTCCGGCGCCAAGATGTGGATCACGAACGCGCCCGTGGCCGACATCTTCGTCGTGTGGGCCAAGGACGATGCGGGTGAGATCCGCGGCTACGTGCTCGAGAAGGGAATGAAGGGACTGTCGACGTCCAAGATCGAGGGCAAGTTCAGCCTGCGCGCGTCGGTGACGGGCGAGATCGTGATGGACGACGTGTTCGTCCCCGAGGCGAACCTCCTTCCGAACGTGAAGGGCCTCAAGGGCCCATTCGGCTGCCTCACCAAGGCGCGCTTCGGGATCTCGTGGGGCGCCATGGGCTCGGCGGAATTCTGCTGGCACGCGGCGCGCCAGTACACGATGGACCGCATCCAGTTCGGCAAGCCCCTCGCCGCGAACCAGCTGATCCAGAAGAAGCTCGCCGACATGCAGACCGAGATCACGCTGCAACTCCAGCTGTCGCTACGCCTGGGCCGCCTCATGGACGAGGGTCGCGCGACGCCGGAGATGGTGTCGATGGCCAAGCGCAACGCAACCGGCAAGGCGCTCGACATCGCGCGCACCGCGCGCGACATGCATGGCGGCAATGGCGTGTCCGACGAGTTCCACGTGATCCGCCATTCGATGAACATGGAGGCGGTTAACACCTACGAGGGCACGCACGATATCCACGCCCTCATCCTGGGACGGGCGCAGACCGGGCTCTCGGCGTTCTAGTGGACTTCGCCCGAGGGAAGGATTCCGGCCGGGATGGTGACGGCCGGCACGCCCTCTTCGCGTAGCTCTTCGGCTTCTTCCGCCGTGACCTGCCCGCGAATGTTGCGGGCGCTCTCTTCCTTGTAGTGGATGCGCCGCGCGATTTCAGCGAACTGGCGGCCCACATCTTCGGTGCCGGCCAGGATCATGTCGCGTAGCACCGCAACCGCCTCGCGGCGCACGCTCTCGTCGCGCCTCGCGGCGGGCACGGCATCGCCGCCCGACGTGTGCACGTGCGGCGCGGCGGGGAGCTTGCGCACCTGCACGCTCGAGCACGTGGGACATTGCAGCTGGCCGGAAGCCGCCTGTTTCAGACACGCTTCCGCGGAAGCGAACCAGCCCTCGAAGAAGTGGCCCTCGTTGCAACCCAGTTGATAGACGATCATGGGTTGGAGGTGGGGACGGCGGAAGCCGATTCAATCCACGCGGCCGCCGCCTCCGCCCGCTTCTCGACGGCGCCGGAGCACACGACCCGGTGGCGCTTCACGTACTCCTCGTGGTTGCGCTCCACGTCGCCGAGGTCGTAGACGTAGTTCACCATGAGGCCGAAGGATTGCGCGAGGCCGCGGTCCGACGCATCGGCCATCCAGTTGAGCCGCTCGAGGCGCGCGCCGTTGCCCAGGTGGAATCGCGCGACCGGATCGAGCACGTGTCCCGATGACCACTCGCGCGTGAGGTACCACGCCGCCAGCGATTCGAGCTTCTCGCGGCTCGCCTCGATCACGGCGGGACCCTGCGGCGACGTGCCCGTCCTCTTCGCGGTCCACGCGCGCAACCCGGGAATCGGCGAAAGGGTCGCGAAGATCTTCAGGTTGGGCAACTCGGCGTGCAGATCCTGGGCGACCTGCTTGATGAGGAAGTTGCCGAACGAGATGCCCCGCAGGCCGGGCTGGCAGCTGGTGATCGAATAGAACACGGCGCAGCGCGCGCGGCGCGGGTCGCCCACGGCGCTCTCGAGCGCGAGGATCGGCGCCACATCGGCGGGAAGGTCGTTCACGAACGCGACCTCGACGAAGATGAGGGGCTCGTCCTTCAGCGCCGGATGGAAGAACGCGAAGCAGCGCCGGTCGCGTTCGAGACGGCGCTTGAGGTCCGGAAATCCCTGGATCTGGTGGACCGCTTCGTACTCGATCAGCTTCTCGAGGATCGCGGCCGGCGTTCCCCAGTCGATGCGCCGAAGCTCGAGGAACCCGCGGTTGAACCAGGACCCGAGCAGGTGCGTGAGGTCGTGATCCACGGCTTCGAGCTCCGGATGCTCTTTCATCGCCACGAGGAGCTCCTCGCGCATCTTGATGAGGGCGGCCGTTCCGCCTGGAGCCATGTTCATGCGCCGGAAGACTTCCTGCCGCGCGGGCTCGGCGACGCGTTGCAGGGCTGCGAGGTGCGCCGGCGTCGCGTTGGCGTGATAGGCGAAGGCGGCTTTGAGGACGGCATCGCGATCGGGGGCGAAATCGCGGGCGAGCTTCTGGAAGAAGTGCTGTCGCCCCGCGGCGTCGAGCCCGAGGTACAGGGCCACCGCGCGACGGGCAAGGACAGCGCCTGTCGCCTCGCCGCGCTCCGAGATCAGCGTGCGGAGCAGCGCCGTGAGGCGGTCGGCCCGCCGCACGCCGCGAGGCTTCGCGGCGAATGAACCGACGATTCGATCGATCAGGACCCGGGCACCCATCCCTCTACCTTAAACCTTGAAGCGGTCGCGGAGAACGTTTTTCTGGACCTTCCCCATTGCGTTGCGGGGAAGCTCCTGTACCACGTAGACGCGCTTCGGGACCTTGAAGTTCGCGAGCTTCTTCCGAAGCACGGCGATGATCTCGTCCTCCCCGGGCGCGGTTTCGTCGAGTCGCGGGACGACCACGGCCGTGACGGCTTCCCCGAAGTCGGGATGCGGCACCCCCACGACCGCGGATTCCTGGATGCCCGGCAGCTCGTCGAGGAGGAGCTCGATCTCCTTGGGATAGACGTTGTAGCCGCCGGTGATGATGAGGTCCTTCGAGCGTCCCACGATGCTGAGATAGGCATCGCCGGACAGGCTGCCCATGTCTCCGGTGCGGAAGAAACCGTCCGACGTGAATTCCTCGCGATTGCGCTCCGGCATCCGCCAGTAGCCCGCGAAGACGTTGGGACCGCGCACCTGCACGTGGCCGATGGTCCCCGTCGCGACGGGGCGATTGTCGTCGTCCACGATTCGCAGGTCGGTGCCGGGCAACGCCGGGCCGACCGAGCCCGCCCTACGGTCGCCCAGTAACGGATTCGTGGTGAGCATTCCGGTTTCGGTCATGCCGTAGCGCTCGAGGATCCGGTGTCCGGTGCGTCCTTCGAACTCCACGTGGGTCTCGGCGAGCAGCGGGGCCGACCCCGACACGAACAGGCGCATCTTCGCGCAGGCGTGGGCATCCAGCCCCGAGTCCGCGAGCAGCCGCGTGTAGAACGTCGGCACGCCCATGAACACGGTCGAGTCGCGAAACTCCGCGATGGCGCGGCGCGCGTCGAACTTCGCGTGGAATCGCATCGCCGTCCCGTTCACGAGGACGCAATGGCAGGCGACGAAGAGCCCATGGACATGGAAGAGCGGCAGCATGTGGATCAGCACGTCTTCCGGCGTGAATCCCCACGACCGGTGCAGCGCGAGCGCGTTGGACGCGAGGTTGCGGTGCGTGATCATCGCGCCCTTCGATTGCCCGGTGGTGCCCGAGGTGTAGAGGATCGCGGCGAGATCGTCGCCGGTGCGCACGACGGCCGGGAAGCTCGCGGGGCAACCGCGCGCCGCATCGGGAAGCGTCCCGCTGCCGACCTCGTCCAGCGTGAAGACGTTCGCGATCCCGAGGCGCTCGGCGAGCGGCATCAGCCACGGCAGCGAAGAGGGTTGGGCCACGACGGCGCGCGGCTCGGCGTTCTGCAGGAAATAGGCGACCTCGCGCTCCTGGTACGCGCTGTTGAGCGGAAGGTAGACGAGGCCCGCGCGAAGGCACGCGAGATAGAGGAGCAGCGCTTCGGGCGACTTCTCGACCTGGACCGCGACGCGGTCGCCCGGCGTGAGGCCGAGCGAAACGAGGAGCGACGCGAAGCGCGCGCTCGTGGCTTCCGCTTCGGCGTAAGTGAGCGTGCCTCTCGGCCCGAGCAGGAGCAGCGGTTGGTTGCGATCGGCGGGAAATCGGGATTCGAAAAGCGAGTAGAGGTTGTCGTTCATTGAGTTCCAGGGATGATTCCGAGCTTCAGTTCCTCGTCGGCAACGGCAGCCGCGAGATATTGTTCGAACGTGGGCGCGCTTTCCGTGCTTTGCCCGAGGATCGCGGCGACCGCGGCTCCGGGCAATACCTGGATTTCCGAGCCGTACATGCTCGTCACGCGCTCCGCCGGTGCGGCAAGTGCTACGTAGACTCCCCCTCCTGCCTTGCCAAGCACCGTAAGTCCGATCTTCGTGCCCTGCCGCGCAAGCGCGGCGAGCGCAAAACCCATGTCCACGATGTATTCCGTCAGCACGATCCTTTCGTCGTCGAGCCGGGCGGCGTGCGTCGAGCAATCGAGAAGCACTTCGAGACGCCCGGGCGGAGTATCGCCCATCTTCCAGATGGCATCGGAAAAGCGCCAAGCGCGCGAAGCGCCCAGGGGATTGCGGCCGACGATGCCCGCGAAGGATTCTTCCTCCCCGTTTCGCGTGCCCTTGCCCACGATGAATCCGTCGCTTTCGCGCGCCTCGTAGCCGCCGTCGTACATCTTCTCGAGGTCGCGCCGGCGGATCGATTCCCAGGGGCGCTCGGCCACGCGCTTGTCGAGCCGCGATTCGAGCGCCCCGTGGCGAAGGCGCAATGCCGAGGCGGCGTCGCCTCGTTGCGCGAGAGCTTCCGCGAGCCAGGCGGCCAGGCTCTCGCCCGGTTTCCAGATGTCGTTCGCCGGATTCGCCTTCACCCGCGCCGCCGGCGAGAGCGACGCCTCGGTCATCGCGCGGAACATCTCGTCCAGGATGTTCATGCCCGATGCGGAAGCGATGATGCTGGGCCCGGACATTGCAAGCTGCGTATTTTCGGCGAAGAGCCGCTGGGGCGCGAGGTGCGCGAGCATGCTCGCGCCCCCGAAGCAGTTGCGGCCCAGGACGACCGCGATGGGCGCGCCGGAGAACGCGGCGCCGAGTCCCGAACGATAGAGCGCGCGAAAAGCTCCCAGCGCTTTCAATCCTTCCGACACGCGCGCTCCGGCGGAGTCGAGGTACATCACGAGGCTCGCGCGCTCCCTTGCCACGATGTCGAAAAGGGCCGCGAGGTATTGGCATTCGGGCGTCGCCAGGGAGCCGCTCGCGATCCGTCCTTCGACGATCGCGACGCGCAACGGCCTGCCGTCGAAGGTGCCGCGTCCGACCGTGACATTTCCAACGGCTTCGCCCACGGCGTCGAAAGCGATCGCCTCCTTGAGCGTCGAGAGCAGCGGCTGCGCGGCGACGGCGTTCACAGGGCCTCGGCCACGATCGAGATCGGGTGGCGCGCGGTGCGGCCGGCGCCGTCGGCGATTTGCTGGCGGCAGCTCGTGCCGGCTGCGGCGATGTGCGCCGAAGGCGCGGCGCGCACGGCAGGCAGGAGCGCGAGCTCGGCCATCTTCATCGAAACGTCGTAGTGGCCTTTTTCGTGTCCGAAGGAGCCCGCCATCCCGCAGCAGCCCGATTCGATCGCGGCGACTTCGGCACCCGGGAGCGCGCGCAGCATCGTGAGCGTGGCGTCGAAGGCGCCGAAGGCTTTCTGGTGGCAATGCCCGTGGACCCGGATGGTGCGTTGCGACGCCGCTTTCCATTTCGCGACGACGCGGCCCTCGCCCATCTCGCGCGCGAGGTACTCGTCGATGAGCTCGACTCCCGCCACCGCCCTGGCCGCTTCGTCGCCGGGAAACATCGCGGCGTACTCGTCGCGGAACGTGAAGACGCACGAAGGCTCGAGGCCCACGACCGGAGCGCCGGCCCGCACGTGCGGCAGCAGCGCCGCGATCGTGCGCCGCGCCTCGGCGCGGGCTTCGGCCATCATTCCCGCCGCGAGATAGGTTCGTCCGCAGCAAAGCGGCCTCGCCCCCGGTTCGCCCGCGACGATGACCTCGTGCCCCGTCGCGCGCAGCACGTGCGCCGCCGCGGCGAGGTTTTCCGGCTCCATCCAGTTGTTGAACGTATCGGCGAAGAGCACCACGGGCCGCCCTGCTCCGCCCGCATCGCGCCGCGAGGTCCACGACTTGCGCCACACCGGAAGCGGCCGGCGCTTGTCGAGACCGAATGACTCGAGGATCGCGCCCGATCCCGGAATGCGCATGGCGATGCTCGCGACCGGTTGCAGCGCGGCGGCCCACGACGCGAAGCGCGGCATGTGGCCGATGAGCCGGTCGCGCACCGTGAACCCGTGACGGTTCTTGTAGTACGCGAGGAATTCGATCTTCATGCGCGCCATGTCGACGCCCGTCGGGCACTCGCGCCGGCAGCCCTTGCACGAGACGCAGAGCTCGAGCGCATCGCGCACGGCCGTCTCGGCGGCGGCATCGGTGCCGAGTTGCCCCGAGAGCGCGAGGCGCAGCGTATTGGCGCGCCCCCGCGTGAGGTGGCGCTCGTCGCGCGTCGCGCGGTACGACGGGCACATGGTTCCCGCATCGAATTTCCGGCAGTGGCCATTGTTGTTGCACATCTCGACGGCGCCGGCGATGCCGCCCCACGGGCTCCAGTCGAGCTGCGTGAGTGGCGCCGCCGGCTTGTACGCGGGGCCGAAGCGGAAGAGCGAACGATCATCCTGCCGGGGCGGATTCACGATCTTTCCCGGGTTCATCAATCCGCGGGGATCGAACCACGACTTGATCTCGGCGAGGCACGCGGTCAAGCGTGGCCCGAAGAATGGAGCGATCCATTCCGAGCGCACGAGTCCGTCGCCGTGCTCGCCGGAATACGCGCCCTTGTAGCGGCGCACCAGGTCCGCCGCCTCTTCGGCGATCGCGCGCATGCGCACGGCGCCATCGCCTTTCATGTTGAGCACCGGGCGCACGTGCAGGCATCCGACCGATGCATGCGCGTAGAACGTCCCCTGGGTGCCGTGCTTGCGGAAAATCTCCGTGAGGCCCGCCGTGTATTCCGCGAGATGCTCGAGGGGTACCGCGCAATCCTCGATGAACGAGACGGGTTTTCCATCGCCCTTCATCGACATCATGATGTTCAGCCCGGCCTTGCGCACGTCCCAGAGCGATTTCTGCCCGGACGCATCGAAAATCGGCACGACGCCGTCGGGAAAGCCCAGGTCGCCCATGAGCTCCGCGAGCCGCGCGACTCCCCGCGCCTGCGCATCGCGATCCGCGCCGGCGAATTCGACCAGCAGGATCGCCTCGGGCTCGCCCTTCACGTATTTCCGGATGATCGGCGCGAACGCCGCATTCGAAAGCGCGAGATCGAGCATCGTGCGGTCCACGAGCTCGACGGCGCAGGGTCCGAGCTTCACGATGTGCTGCGCGGCACGCATCGCATCGTCGAAGCGGGGAAAGTGGGCCACGCCGAGGGCCTTGTGCTTCGGAAGCTCCGCGAGGTCGATGTGGATCTTCTCGAACCACGCGAGCGTGCCTTCGCTGCCCACGAGGAGCGAGGCGAGATTGGCCCGGGGAGCAAGGCGCGAGAGGTTGTAGCCGGCGACGTTGCGCGCGGTCTTCGGGGTGCGGGCGAGGATCTCCTCGCGCTCGCGTTCGTAGAGGGCGGCGGCCCGGCTCGCGATCTCGGCGATGCGCGGTTCCGACGGGGATGCATCGAAGCGCCCGCGAACGCCGGTCGGAAGCCATGCATCGATCGCGGTGACGCGATCGACCATGTTGCCGTATGCGAGCGAGCGGGATCCGCAGGAATTGTTGCCCGCCATCCCGCCGAGAGTCGCCTGCGCCGAGGTCGACACGTCCACGGGAAACCACAGGCCGTGCTCGCGAAGCTCCGCATTCAGCGTATCGAGGACCTTGCCCGGCTCCACGACCGCGCGCCGCGACGAAATGTCGAGCTCGATCACGCCATCGAGGAACTTGCTGTCGTCGATCACCAGCGCCTCGCCGACGGTCTGCCCGCATTGCGAAGTCCCGGCGCCGCGCGGCAGGATCGCCACGCCCGCCTCCACCGCGATCTGCATCGCCGAGATCGCCGCATCGACGTTGCGCGGGACCACGACCCCGATGGGAATCACCTGGTAGATGGACGCGTCGGTCGAATAGCGCCCACGGCTCGCCGCGTCGAAGAGCACCTCGCCATCGACCTCGCGCGCGAGCCGCGCCGCCAGCGAAAGCCGCGAGTGCTCCGCGTCCCGCGCGAAATGCACGGGTCGTGGCGTCGGGTGGGTCATGGGGGCTTTTACCGGGGTGCGTGCGAAACGTGTCGAGGCTGCGGCATTATGATGGAAAAACCATGCCGCGCCGCAACGTGGATATGGGCTTTTTACCCGCAAGGAGCCATTGCATGAGCGCCGGCCGCCATTTCCTCCAGATCCCGGGCCCCACGAACGTACCGGACCGCATCCTTCGCGCGATCGACCGGCCCACCATCGACCACCGCGGGCCCGAGTTCCAGGCCCTCGGCAAGGAAGTGCTGGAAGGCGTGAAGCGCATCTTCCAGACCCGTTCGCCCGTGATCATCTATCCCGCCTCGGGCACCGGCGCCTGGGAAGCCGCCCTCGTGAACACGTTGTCTCCCGGCGACAAGGTACTGATGGCCGAGACGGGCCACTTCGCGACGCTCTGGCAGAAGATGGCGAAGAAGCTCGGGCTGGACATCGAATTCATCCCCGGCGACTGGCGCCACGGCGCGAACGCAGCGGAGATCGGAGCGAAGCTCGCGGCCGACAAGGGCCATGCCATCAAGGCGGTGTGCGTGGTCCACAACGAGACCTCCACGGGCGTCGTGAGCAACATCGCCGCGGTGCGCAAGGCCATCGACGATGCGGGACATCCCGCGCTCCTCATGGTGGATACGATCTCGTCGCTCGCCTCCATCGACTATCGCCACGACGAATGGGGCGTGGACGTGACGGTGGGCGGATCGCAGAAAGGCCTCATGCTGCCACCGGGGCTTTCGTTCAACGCGATCTCGGAGAAATCCCTCGCGGCGACGAAGAGCGCGAAGCTCACGCGTTCGTTCTGGGATTGGAACGAGATGCTCCCCGCCAACGCGAACGGATTCTTTCCCTATACGCCCGCGACGAACCTCCTCTATGGATTGCGAGAAGCGATCCACATGCTCGAGGAGGAGGGCCTCGCGAACGTGTTCAAGCGGCACGATCGCCACGCGGAAGCCACGCGCCGCGCCGTGCGCGCCTGGGGCCTGGAAATCCTGTGCGCCGACCCCGCCGAGTACAGCTCGTCGCTCACC
>Ga0070731_10005643_pt1 | contig 10246 bp, 9 predicted proteins | sample Coa_R1_2_FD_66448 | JGI IMG/M metagenome (GOLD analysis project Ga0070731, IMG submission 66448) | Surface soil microbial communities from Centralia Pennsylvania, which are recovering from an underground coalmine fire - Coalmine... | ecosystem: Environmental > Terrestrial > Soil > Unclassified ... | reverse complement strand
CCGGCGGAATCTCGCTCGACGTCACTGCGGCCTGCAACGGGCTCTGCGATCCGCACCAAGACGTCCCGCTGCTCGTGCACTCGTCTCGCGGCGGAACGCTCGTGCGTGTGACCGTGGTCCGGTCGCCGCACCTCTACGTCGCCGACGCACCCGAGACGCTGGCGTGGGCCGCGGCGCAGTGGTTCGATACAACCGTTCGCACCGACGATGCGGGGAACGCGACCGTCCAGATTCCGCATCCCAACGATGCGCTCGCCTCCACGTATGGCGTGCGCGTTGAGGCCAACGGCGCGACCGCCGATACTCGCATCGGCGTTCCGACGGCACAAGCAGCAATGCGCGTGAGCGTCGATCGCAGCGAGCAGAGCTTGGGAACGCCGCTATCCTTCGACGTGTACGCCGATGGGCTCGACGGGAGGCCGCTGACGGGCGCGACGGTATACGTCCAGCTCGCGCACGGCATATCGGCTGCGCAGCAGCGCCTGACGCTCGATGCCGCAGGTCACGCGCGGGCAGCGTTTAGTTCGCCGGAGCTCGGCGCGAATTTTCTCACGGCATGGGTCGATCACGGCGGTCGGGCGATGGATGCAGCAGAAGTACGCGTGGAGCCGCAGGCTGCGGCACCCGCAACGGATGGCACGAGCACCAACGTTCGTATCGAGCTCGACCGCGAGAGCTACCGCTCCGGCGACGAGATTACCGTCAATGCTTCGGCGCCCGGCGCTCAAGGTAGTGCGCTGATCACGTTTGAGAGTGCGCTCGGCGTCGAACCCCAGGTCGTCAGCGCTTCCGGCGGCCACGCGACGGCACGTCTTCGCGCGCTCGACGCCGCAGGCGATTTGCGCGTCGGTGCGGCGTTCGTCCGCGATGGTTCGCTCGAGTGGAATACGGTTCCGATTACGCTTGCCGCAGCGGGACGTCCGCACGTCGATCGTTTGGAGGTCGGCAGCGCGCAGTTCGCGCCTGGCCAAGCAGCGCACGTGGCATTCGCGAGCAGTACGCTTCATAGCGGAACGTTCGTGGTGTGTATTAGCCGAGGCACGCCCTCGGGAAGCGCTCGCTTTGCCTCGGCGCCCGCGCTGCTCGCAATCGGCGTCGCGACGACGCAGAACAGCGCCCCCGAAAGCGTGACCTGGCATCCTTGGGTGAACGCAACCGGCGATCACGCGCAAATTCTGGGATTCGTTCGGCGCTCGCAGCAGCCGCCCGAACTCTCGGTCGCGCAAGCCGAAACGCAAGCGGTTGCGTGGGATGTCATGCGTTCGCAGGGCAACGCGATCGCGGTCGAACTGCCGGCGCGCGCAGGCAGCTACGAGCTCTCGGTCCTCGGTATCGCCGACGACGGCAGCGTGAGCGCGGCGTCTTCGCCGATTACGGTGCGATAGCGTGGCGCTGATGCTCCTCGACACCTACGGCTTGGTCTATCGCGCGTTTTTCGCGCTGCCCGGCCTTACGACCAGCAAAGGCGTCCCTATCAACGCCGTGTACGGCTTTACGATGATGCTCAACAAATTGATTGCGGACGAAAAGCCGACGCACGTGCTCGCCGCGTTCGATAAAGGCACGCCCTCGGAACGTCTCGCGCTCTACGGCGAGTACAAGGCGCAGCGCCGCGTCATGCCTGACGAACTGCGAAGCCAGTTTGGGTTGGTGCGCCGCGTGCTCGAAACATATCGCATACCGATCGTTGAAATTGAGGGGCAAGAGGCCGACGACGTCATCGCGACGCTGGCGCGTCAGGCCGAGGAATCCGGCGAACAGACCGTCGTCGTCACGGGTGATCTCGATCTTTTGCAAATCGTCGACGAACGCACGACCGTCCTTACGACGCGCCGCGGCATCACCGAATTGGGGCGCTACGATCCGGCCGCCGTTCGGGAGCGCTTCGGACTCGAACCCGAGCAACTTCCGGATTATCGCGGACTCAAAGGAGATCCATCGGATAATCTTCCCGGCATTCCGGGAGTCGGCGAAAAAACTGCCAGCAAGCTATTACAGGCCGCCGGGTCCCTCGACGCCCTCGTTGCCGATCCGTCGCTGGCGGGCAATCCCAAGCTCGCCGCTCTGGTCGAGCGATACGGAGAACAGGCGTGTCTCTGCCGAGCGGTTTCGGTGGTTCGGCGCGATCTTCCGATCGCGATCGATTGGGAGCAAAGCCGCTACGGCACGCCCGCCGATGCGGATCTCTACCGTCTATACAGCGAGCTCGAATTCAAGACGCTGCTGGTCAAACTGCAGCCGCCGCAGGATCTGCCGCTTTTCGATAAAGGCGAGCAGCTGCAAGGAAATTACTCCAGCTACGAGCCGGTCGATCCGCCGGAGTTTGCACGGCTTGCCGGCGAGCTGCGCGCCCTGCGAGAACGCGAGCGCATTGCATTCGCGGTTCGCGGTGACTCTATCGCGGTAACCGGCCGCGCCGGTGAGGGCTTGAGCTTTCCTCGCAGCGCGCTCGCGCATGCATCGGTACAACAAGCGCTACAGGAGCTCTTTGAAGGCGCGACGCCGGCAGGTGCCTACGATGCCAAGCGGCTCTTGCAGGTTCTGCGCGGCGGCGGCGTGCGTAACGCGCGCTTCACGGACGACGCGATGATCGGCGCGCATCTGCTCGACCCGTCGCGCGGCTTTGCCGACATCGAAGATGCGGCAGGAGCGTTCCTTCGCGTAGAACTTCCGAGCGAGGCGGCGGCGTACGCCGATGCGGCGCTGCAGCTGATCGGGCGCGCTCGTTCCGAACTGACCTCGCGAGATCAGCTTTCGCTTTACGAAGACCTCGAAGTGCCGCTTGCTCCGGTTCTGGCGAAAATGGAAGCGGCCGGCGTCACGATCGACGCCGGCGAGCTGCACGGAATTGGTGAAGAGGTCGAATCTGCCGCGACACGCCTCCAGCAGCGAATCTTCGACTTTGCAGGCGAGACGTTCAACATCGGATCGCCGCAGCAGCTTGGAAAAATTCTCTTTGGAAAGCTCGGGATTCCGGGCGGAAAAAAGACCAAGACCGGGTGGGCCACCGGCGTCGAAGTACTCCAGGGCTTGGCGCGCGAGTATCCGATTTGCGCACTCGTGTTGGACTGGCGCGAAGTGACGAAGCTGAAGAACACCTACGTCGACGTCATTCCGCAGCTCGTAAATCCGCGCGACGGGCGGTTGCGCACGGAGTTCAATCAGACGGCGACGGCGACCGGACGGCTATCGTCGACGAATCCCAACTTGCAGAACATCCCGGTCCGCGGCGAGCTCGGCCGGCGTATCCGCCGCGCGTTCGTCGCCGGCAACGAGGACCACGTTTTGCTCGCCGCCGACTACAGCCAAATCGAACTTCGGCTGATGGCACATCTTTCGGGTGATCGCGCGCTGCGTTCGGCCTTCGAAGAGCGGCAGGATATTCACGACTTTACCGCGCGGCAGATTTTTGCCGTAGCGTCCGGCGATCGCGTCGATCCAAATCAACGCCGAATGGCCAAGAGTGTGAACTTCGGTCTCTTTTACGGCATGTCGGATTTCGGCCTTGCCCAACGCTTAGAAATTAGCCGCGCCGAAGCCAAGGAAATAACGACAGCTTATTTCGCGCGATTTCCGGAAGTGCGCGCGTATATCGAGCGCACGATCGAAGACGGGCGGCGTAACGGTTTCGTCTCCACCATTTTGGGACGGCGGCGATATATGCCGGGGCTAGTGTCGGGGAATTACATGCTTCGGGCGGCGGCCGAGCGCGAGGCGACGAACGCACCGCTGCAAGGCAGCGCGGCCGACCTCATGAAACTCGCGATGGTGCGAATCGATCGGGCCCTCCACGAAGCGCATCTCGATGCGGTGATGTTGCTGCAGATTCACGACGAATTGATCTTCGAGGTACGCCGCTCCGATCTGCCGGCGGCTGCCAAGCTCGTGCGCGAGCATATGGAAAATGCGATCGTGTTGTCGGTCCCCCTCGAAGTAACCCTCAAGTCGGGACGCAACTGGTACGACGTCGAGGCAATCGATACGGAGGCGTTGGAACGTGTATAAGGCGCTTCTAGGCGTTCTGTTGGCCGCCGGGCTTGCGACGGTCGTGATCCACGCGCCGCAGGCGGATCTTACGTTGGAAGTTGCGCGCACCGATACGCAACGCGAGCGTGGATTGATGGATCGAACCTCGGTCGCACCGCACACCGGGATGATCTTCGTCTTCGAACGTGACGAGCTCGTTCAGTTCTGGATGAAACGTACGCTCGTGCCGCTGGATATGATCTTCGTCGGCGGCGACGGGTCGGTTCGGCGCGTCTTTGCCAACGTGCCGACGGTCGCGCCGTCGCTGCCTGACAATGCGATTCCGCGCGAAGGTGCGCAGGCGAAGTACGTTATCGAACTGCATGCCGGTGAAGCGGCGAAAGACGGTATCGCCGCGGGCGTCAAACTCGACATGCGCGGCGTTCCTCCGCCTCAACCCTGACTGGTCCGAGCTTGTTCTGAGCCTGCCCTGAGCTTGTCGGAAAATGCCCGAGCTTCCTGAGGTCGAAACGATCGTTCGAGGCCTGGCCGGAAAGATCGTCGGCCGTACGATCCGCAAGGCCGAAATTCGTCTGGCGCGCATCGCCATCGCGCCGCCGAGCGTCGATTTTGCCGTGGCCGTAGCGGGCGAGCGGATCGTCGGCGTGCGCCGGCGCGGAAAGTACGCACTCTTCGAGCTCGCGTCAGGATCGTCGATCGTCACGGGTCTTCGAATGACCGGGCGCCTCGTCGTAGCCCGCAACGGCCAGTCCGAGCTGCCCGGCACGCACCTCGTTCTTCATTTTGAAGACGGCGGACAATTACGGTTCTCGGACGTGCGGACGTTCGGCCGGATGCGGCTGGTCGGTTTGAATGAAGCGTGGGATCGTGAGCTCGGCGTCGAGCCACTCTCCTCGTACTTTACACCGGAAGCCTTTATCGGTATGCTGTCGGGGCGGACGACGCCGGTCAAGGTACTCCTCCTCGATCAGCGGCGCATCGCAGGCATCGGCAATATCTATGCGTGCGAAGCGCTATGGGAGGCTCGGATCCGTCCGAACCGTCCGAGTGGGAGATTAACGAAACCGGCGACGCACCGTTTACGTCGCGCGATCGTCGACGTTCTCGAGCGCGCCATTGAGATGCGCGGAACGAGCATCGATGACTACGTCGACGCCGACGGACTGCAAGGTGGTTTCCAAAACAACCTCTCGGTCTACGGCAAACAGGGCCGGCCCTGCCCGCGCTGCGGCGCGAGCATCGTTCGGACCGTCTTAGCGCAACGGGGCACCTGGTGGTGCCGCCGCTGTCAAAAATAAAAATTACGAAAGTGGGAATTTCAAAATAACTACGACCGAAGTCGCTCCGGCTCATTACGAAGAAGATCAATTGGCGCTCGAGCAGCGCCTTTACGAAGAATCGCTGAAGGTCCTCGACGAGGGACAAGTTCTAACCGGTACGATCGTTCAGAAGGACAAAGACGAACTGCTGGTCGACGTCGGAGGCAAGTCCGAAGGCGTCCTGCCGTTCCGCGAGCTCTCGCTGGCGGTCGATCCCAAATTACTGCGCGTCGGCGATACCCTCGAAGTGATGGTGCATCGCATCGACGAGCTTGATGGAACGCTCTTCCTCTCCGAACGCCGTGCACGAGCGCTCAAGACTTGGGAGAAAGTCATCGAAGCGCACGATCGCGATGAAGTGATCGAAGCCACCGTAACGCAGGTCGTCAAAGGCGGCGTCCTCGTCGACTTAGGCATGCGCGGATTCGTTCCGGCATCCCAAATCCGCCGGCAGCCGGTCGGCAACCTCGACGAGCTGGTCGGACAGCACCTGCGGCTCAAAGTCATCGATCTCGATCATAAGCGGCATCGCGTCGTCTTATCGCAGCGGTTGGTGCTTGAAGAGGAGCTCCAAGCCAAGAAGCAGGAGCTGCTGGATACGCTGGAGGTCGGACAAATCCGCGAAGGCGTCGTCGTGCGGCTAGCGGACTTCGGAGCTTTCGTGGATCTCGGCGGCATCGACGGTCTCATCCACAACAGCGAGCTTGCATATGCGCGGATCAAGCATCCGTCGGAAGTAGTCAAGATCGGCGACGTCGTTCAGGTCGAGATCATGAAGTTCGACCCCGAGGCGAAGAAGGTCAGCCTTTCGCTCAAGCACGCGCTACCGGATCCCTGGGATCAATATGCGGACCGGCTGTACGAGACGAACAAGCTCAAAGCCCAAATCGTCAAGGTCACGCCCAACTATCTGCTCGTCGAAGTAATACCTGGGATTCTCGCGATGGTGCCCAAGGGCGAGTTCGATGCTTCCGCTCAGTTTGCAGCGGGGCAAGAAGTCGAAGTAACGCTCTTGACGATCAATCACGCGACCCGCCGGATCACGGCTTCGATCCAGCACGTTGCCGACGTACCGCCTGAGGAGATCGAGCAGTACGCGGCCGAGGAAGAGATCGGTATCGAGCCCGCCGTCCAGACTCCGCCGGAGCCGGCTTCGCCGCAGTAAGCTTCCCCGTGCGCGTTGGCCTGACCGGCGGCATCGGCGCTGGAAAGAGCGCGGTTGCGGCGGTCTTCGAGGAACTCGGCGCCTTTATCGTCGACACGGATGTTATCGCGCGGGAAGTGGTTGCGCCCAATAGCGACGGGCTGCGCGAAATCGCGCGCGTCTGGCCGCAGGTGGTTCGCGGCGGCGTGCTCGACCGCGGGGTCCTCGCCGACATCGTCTTCGGCGATCCGAATGCGCGGGAACGGCTCAACAGCTTGCTCCACCCGCATATTCGCCGCGTTGCACTCGAGCGCGAGGCGCGAGCGAAACCCGGTCAGCTCGTCATTCACGTCGTGCCGCTTCTCTTCGAAACGGGCTACGATCGGCTCGTCGATAAGTCAGTGCTCGTCATCTCGCCGCTCGAACAGCGAATCGCGCGTATCGTCGCGCGCGATAAACTCGACGAGGGGCGAGTGCGAGCGCGAATGGCGGCGCAGATCGAGCCGGAGCGGGCCCGCGAAGCGGCGGATTTCGTAATAGAGAATGACGGAAACCTTAATCATCTGCGCGATCGCAGCGGCGCCGTCTACGAGGCGCTCTCCGGCACTCCAACCGCGATTTAAGAGCCGCCGCCCGAATTCTCAGGAAATCCTGAGTTTACCGAGCGCTTGTATGGGAATAGGGTGTTGGTACTTCAGCTAGAGAGGAAACCGGACATGGCACAAGAGACCGGACAGGCCGGCGGCATGAGCGTTCGTGAGGCTGGCCGCCGCGGTGGCGAGCGCGTGAAGGCAAAATACGGCTCGGAGTTTTACGAAGAGATTGGCCGCAAGGGCGGAGAAGCCACGAAAAGCAAATACGGCCCCTCGTTTTATGAGGTAATCGGACAAAAGGGCGGGCAGCGCCCGAAACGCAAAGCCGCGGCATCCTAGCGGCCCTCGTACCCATTTTGGGTAAGGTAGACCGATGGCGGAGAAGCAGGAGCGTGCGACCAAGCGCGAGATGTCTGTGCGCGAAGCGGGCAAGAAAGGCGGAGACACCGTACGCGATCGCTACGGTTCGACGTTTTACGAAGACATCGGTCGGAAGGGCGGCAAGGCGACGCGTGATCGGCACGGCGTCGAATTTTACGAGTCGATCGGGCAAAAAGGCGGCAAGGTCGTGAAGGAAAAGTACGGCTCCGACTTTTACGAAGAGATCGGCCACAAGGGCGGTCAAAAAGTTAAGAAGTTGATCGCCGAAGCTAAAAAGAAACTTAGCGATAAAGAGTCCTGATCTAAGCGCATCCTTCGAGACGCGCCCCTGACAAGCCAGGGGCGCTCCTCAGGATGACACAAGCTTTAATGGCTTATGTTGACGCCGCCAGCGACCTTGCCTAAGTGGATCGTATTATCGTCGAAGTTGACGCTGATACCGTCGATGCGCAGCGTCTGATCGCCGGTATGGATGTAGGCGGGGTGCGACATCTTCAAGATTTTAGCGTCGTTCGTCCACGTCACTAGATCGGTGTCGAACGAGCGGCGTTGCGGGTCGTCGATGCGCTCGATGTGCACTTTCCCGACCGCCGTGAAGTCCAGCGATTGGATGTTGAGCGTCACGCGTTTCGCCGATATTTTCAAGTAGGGCTTGCCCTTTTTGAAGACGATGCCGTTGCGCACGCCCTCGACCGTGCCGCTCAGGCCGTCGGGCGAAAGGCGAGCGTGATCGTAATCGAACGTCCACGACTTCGTCGTGATGCGATTGTTCATGACGTGGCCGCCGCGTAAGTCAATCGGGGCTTGATTCGGCGGGATCGGCGGCGTGCCGCCGCCCGCCAGAACGATTTCGACCACGACGTAGATCGCCAGCGCGACGCCCGCGACGACGGCGAGGCGCTTCCACCAAATAGGCTTAACGCGCATCGGGCCATGCGCTTGCGTCGGCGGGCGCCATTTCGAGCGGTACGAGCAGCACGATATAGAGGACGAAGATCAGCACGCCTATCGCCGTGGGTCCGACTTGCGAGAATACGGTCGTCACCTTCGGTCCCACACGTCCGTTCACGACAGCGCGATCTCCCAGACCCGCGCGAGCTTGCCATCGACCGTCGGGCGCGATAATTCCGCTGATTCCGGTCGCGGCGGCTCGCACGACGTATGCACCGCTCTCGATCGCCCGAAGCTGCGCGATCTGCGCGTGCATATACGGCCCCGATGTCTTTCCGAACCACGCGTCGTCGGTCGTTATTACCAGGAGCTGAGCGCCGCGGCGCAGCTGCGCGAAGGCGAGATCCGAAAATGCCGATTCCCAACAGATCAGCGGCGCGATCGGGAGCGCCGTCGTTGTATAGACGCCATCTGTCGTGCCCGCAGCGAGTCCGCCGTTGAGCATTCCGATGTAGGGCAGCCACGAGAGAAATCGTCGGCCCGGAAACGATTCCGCGAACGGCACCAGCTGACGTTTGTCGTAAACTGTGTAGCCGCCCTCGGGCGAAAAGATAAAGAGTGCGTTGTAAAGCGCCGCAGGGCCGGCAGCGAGACTTCCGGCGACGATCGTCGCGCGCATCTCACGCGAAAGCTGCGTAAAACGCCGGATTAGTACGAAATCGGCGTCGAGCTCGGTGGGAATGACAGTCTCGGGCCAAACGATCAGGCGCGGATTGCTTGGCGCGGCGCTGCGAGTCATCGCGCTATAACGGCGGACGGCGAGCTTGAGGGAGTTCCACTTGAGCGATTGTGCGATGTTGCCCTGGATCGCACTGACCGCGATGCGCGGCGGTGGCAAATGGCGTGCCGGCCACGCGAACCATGCGGCAAACGAGAGTATCGCAACGCTGGCGCCCGCGATTGCAAGCGGCCGCCACGTTCGACGGTGCAGCGCGTCGGCGAGATAAGCGCCGAGAGTGCACAGCACAAACGTGATGCCGTACGTTCCCGCATACGCGGCGATTGCGCGCAGCGGCGAATCGGCTTGCGTGTATCCCAGTTGGTCGAACGGCGCCGCCAGTACGCCGATCGAGCGCAGCCACTCGCAGAATGTAAACGCAGCGGCTGCTGCGAGCGGAGCGAGATTGGGGTTCGCGCGTTGATAGGCGATCGCGGCAAGCGCTCCCGCAAGCGCGAAAAAGGGCGCTTCGATCAGCGCGGGACCGAGCGCCAGAAAGGGGCCGAAGAGGCCGATGTAACGCGCGACGGTATGCCCGACCCACGCAAAGTCCGCAGCAAAAAAAATCAAACCGGCGAACCAACCGAGTAGGGCCGCGCGCTTCCAGGAAGCGCCTTGCCAAATCCAGAAAAGCGCCGCAGTGCCGAACGGCACAAGCCATGCGGCACCGATCTTTGGAAAGGCCGCCGCCAAAGCAAGCGCCGCGAACGCCGCAAGGAGCGCGTCGCGCAGCGGCACCGAGGAGATCATGATTCGCAGATTGGGTTTCGGTTTTGTAGTCGTGACGGCGTTCATCGTTGCGGCGTGTGGTCGCCAGGTCACGCCAAATCCTCCGGGGTTAGGACCCGGCGGCGCGCCTCCGGGGTACATGGCAGTCTTCTTCAACACTGCGGGTGCCTTTAACTTCAGCAATTATCAGTACATGGTCGTCTTCAATACCACGGGCGATGGCAGGACCCCATCGACCGACACCATCCAAACGAACTGGGACGGCTATTCGTATGCGATGGTCGCGCGTGGAAACGGCGTGTCGTCGTTTGCTGAAGCGATCCAGTTTCGCCGAAGCAATCAGAACCCGCACATTCCGCCGGTGTGGTTTCAACTCGGCACGACGCCGCAGACGTTCAGCTATAACCTCGACGCCAACGGAACG
>Ga0070731_10005642_pt1 | contig 10247 bp, 6 predicted proteins | sample Coa_R1_2_FD_66448 | JGI IMG/M metagenome (GOLD analysis project Ga0070731, IMG submission 66448) | Surface soil microbial communities from Centralia Pennsylvania, which are recovering from an underground coalmine fire - Coalmine... | ecosystem: Environmental > Terrestrial > Soil > Unclassified ... | reverse complement strand
ACTGCGATAGGGTTCGAGGCGTCGAGTTTCTGATGGAGCATTTCGGCGGAGCCCTTGATCACTCCAAGCGGGTTGCGGATTTCGTGGGCTAGCCCAGCGGACATCTGTCCCAGAGCCGCCAGGCGTTCGGAACGGCGGGCTTCTTCTTGTGCCTGCTCTAATCTGCGATTGGTCTCGGCCAGGGTTTCCGCCAATTCTTGATAGCGCTTGATCTGGCGCCGATTTTCAACCACGAACCGGTTGACCACCATGGCCGCCAGGAAAAAGAAAAGAACGCGAATTGCCAGCAAGCCATAGGCTTCGGTGGTTATTTCATATTCCTGCAGAGCCGGATAAAGATAGGAGCAGTAGGCAGCCGACGCTAATCCGGTCCAGAGCAGCGTCGCCCAGGGTCCGAAATATTCGGCAGCCGTGACGATCGGAACGTAAAAGATGGGATAGTAGCTGCTGTTGATGCCGGGTTCGCCCGTGTGATCGATCAGCAAGGTGGCGAGAGCAATTTTGAGGAGGACAACATAGACCGCTCCCCGCCTTAGAAAGCGCGCGACCAGCCACCCTTCGCTTACCTGGACGATTCCGATGGCCAGCAGCGTTAGTTGCTTATGATATTCCCGCACGGGCGGCAAGACGGCAAGTCCGGCGAGAAAGATGAGCCAGAGGACATCCATCCAGTTCAGGACAGGACGTTTCTGATTGTTGGTGACAAGATCAGCCATGGGCAAAGTTTGGCGAGAAAGTTACGCCGGGAAGTGGCTTGTTAACGAGCTTCCCGGCGATTCTGCCGTTATTCGATATCCGTTTGGTTTACGCGCAAATAATAACGCATGCGAACCTATGAGACCGCAGCGGTCCGGTTCGCGTCAATGCTATTTGTGGGCGGATGTCGACGAAGTTGCAGGCTTCGACGTGGAACTCGATGACGGATGCGAGGATGAAGATGAAGACCAGGATTTCTGTTGGTGCCAGGAGCTATACTTCGGCTCTTGCTCCTGTGCATGTTTTAGCTGGGGTGGGGCTGCGGGTTTGGGAAGCGAATGCGACGACTGCACCGGCTGCTGGGAGTGCTGCGTCGAGTGTGCGCTCAAAGAAGGTTGACTATGTTGCGCGTACCTCTCATTGCCTGGTTGAGCCTCGGCGCTCCTCGGAGGCTCGGGTGTGCCTTGCTCCTCCCAGACGCGCGACGCTTTAGCGTGAGCACTTCCATCGGAAATTGGCGTGAATGAACGGGACTCCTCTTGTACTTGAGTTTGATGCACGGGCAGAATGGTGACGGGAACGGGCCTGCCCGGCGATTGTTGCCGCACCAATTGAACCTGGCTTGGGTGTACCGCCTGCGCTTCGCCCAGGTCTAACGACTGAGGCATGGGGGCCGGTGTTCGAAGCGCTACTACCTGGCGGTTCATCGAGGCTAGGGGCGGTTTGCTCGCTACCAGCTTTTCCTCGCCGATGCGAGGTCGCAGCGGCTCGACTGAAGCCTCGCGCGACGCCGGAAGGGACGCCAACTCTTTTGCTGGGACTGTGACAACGTTTTTTCCGACAGATTGCGAATTGACGAACGTTTCGCGGGAGACGACTGTCACTCCCCCGTTCACGTTGCGGTTCACATAAGTAATTTCGTTCGCAGTCGTCGTCCGGTTCACATTGCTGTTGTAGACATTAGTAATTCTTGTCATCTCCACGTGTGTGTTGGTCAGATTCACGTTATTCACGTATGCCCGGCTTGCCCGGTAGGAAGGAACAAAAACTTCTCCTGGCGCGAGTGGGACCCAGCCAACGCCTGCTCCAAATGAAAAATGTGCTCCTGGTCCGCCACCGATCCATGCGACCTGTGCAGGAGCATAGACCGGACGCACCGCCGCAGATCCCGGGACCCAGAACCAGTTCGCGCCAACAAAGGCCCATCGTCCGTAGTGAAATGGTGCGAAGCCCCAAGGCTCGTCTGCAACCCATGTCCATCCCCAAGGACCGACCCACGTCCAACGACCGAAGCGATACGGCGCCCAGCCCGCTTCCACGACTCTGGGACTCCATGCCGGACCGTAGCCAGCCACATACGTCCAATCGCCGTACTGATCCAGATCTTCGTATCCTGTCATGTCGCGCGAAACGTAGTTTGCGGAATCGGCGTCATCTTCGCTGCGATCGCGCTGCAAAGCCCAGTTATCGAATCCATCGTCCGGCAGGATTTCGTGAACTGCGTAACTCAACTGATCGGTACCCATGAAGCTGGCGTGCTGGCTCGCAAGGACGGTGTAAGAAGATCCGCCGCCAGTGACTTCGCCGTGCCCGCGAAAAACCGTAACATCCGTGTGAGCGCCGTCGGGATCGACATCAACGCGATAATCGCCGGGTTGGGTGATGACGAAGGCCAGATTGGGAGTGTCGATCTCGTACGCATCTCCGTTATCGACATGGCGCGGGCGAACAATCAGAGATCCCTGGACCAGACGAATCTGGGTCGCATGATCGCTCACTTCCAACAACGTAATCCCGGTCATCGGAGCAAGCCGCAGAGCCGTCGATCCAATATGAACTTCAGCACGAGAATCCTTATCGGCCCAGAGATTGTCACCTGAGACCAGAGGCCGATTCAGAGAAGCGTCGCGCCAGTCGTTTTCGCCGACGGGTTGAAACGAGACCGCGCCGTCGATGAAATTGAGCCGGGCAATGCGGCCGGGAGGGTCTTGATCGTTTGAGGAGGAGTCGTTGTCAGCGTGGGAGGTTGGACTCGCCGGCGAATTTGGTGTTGGTGGTACCTGTGCGCTTTGCCCCTCGGCTATCAACGCTGACTGCAGTATTAACCCAAGAAGTAACAGCGTTGCTTTTAACCCGCGCAAACGCCTGTGATTCGCCATGATTCCTTGCCTCCATGGACCAAAAAAGGTGCCCCGTGTGCAAATGCTATCCAATGGAGATACAGGCACGTAAGGTCACTTTAGTTTTGTGTTTTGGAACGCATGTTGGAGGCTCAGCGGCGACTTGCTTTTGAGTGTAGCTGCTTAAGAATCAGTAGGATCCAGCATAGATTCAGTTCGATGGCCGGGTTTGCTGAATCTGGTCCAGCGCAAGATTTAATTCAAGTACGTTCACCCGTGGCTCGCCCAGAAATCCGAATTGACGTTGTTCGGTATGCCGGCGAACCGCCTGGCGCACGGCGTCTTCGCTCAATCCACGGGCCTTGGCTACGCGCGGAAGCTGAAACTCGGCCCCAGCAGGAGTGATGTCGGGATCAAGACCGGAAGCCGAGGTTGTGACCAGGTCAATTGGAACCGGAGTTCCCGGATTCTCAGCCTGCAGCCCCGCGACGTCCCCCTTCACGCGATCGATAAGCTGGTGGTTTGTCGGTCCCAACTGCGAACCGTTGGAATTCGTAGCATCGTAGTTAGCCGCCGATGGCCGCGGATGAAAGTAACGGGCGCCGGTGAAGCTCTGCGCAAGCAAACGAGAGCCAACAATCTTGCCATTGGCTTCGATCAACTCGCCGTTGGCTTTCTTGGGAAAGAGAACTTGCGCTAACCCTGTAACTACGAGCGGGTAAATGATGCCGAGCAGAACAGTAGTTGCGATCGTCATTAGGAAAGCGGTGAGCAGATTTTTCTTCATAAGAACTCCTAAGCCAAACCGGTGCGCGTGATGAGCATATCGATGAGCTTGATCCCGATGAAGGGAATGATGATTCCGCCGACGCCGTAAATCCACAAATTGTTGCGTAGCAGCGCAGCCGCGCCCATGGCGCGATATTTCACACCACGGAGCGCCAGTGGGATCAGTGCAATAATGATGACCGCGTTGAAGATTACCGCCGAAAGCACGGCCGACTCCGGCGTCTTCAAGTGCATGATGTTCAACGCATTCAGCACCGGAAACGTCCCCGCAAACATTGCCGGAATGATCGCAAAGTATTTTGCGACATCGTTGGCGATTGAGAAAGTGGTAAGAGCACCGCGCGTCATCAGCAACTGTTTGCCGATTTCGACGATTTCGATCAGCTTCGTCGGATTCGAATCCAGATCGACCATGTTGCCGGCTTCTTTTGCGGCTTGCGTCCCTGTATTCATGGCGACGCCAACGTCGGCTTGTGCTAACGCTGGTGCATCATTGGTGCCGTCTCCAGTCATGGCGACGAGCTTGCCCTCGGCCTGTTCTTTGCGGATCAGGTCCATCTTGTCTTTGGGCGTGGCCTGGGCGAGAAAATCATCCACGCCCGCCTCGCGCGCGATTGCTGCTGCCGTAAGTGGATTGTCGCCGGTGATCATTACCGTCTTGATGCCCATGGCGCGCAATTGGTCGAAGCGCTGTTTCATGCCGCCTTTGACGATATCTTTGAGTTGAATGACGCCGAGCGCACGATCATTCTCTGCGACAACCAGTGGAGTTCCCCCGCTCCGCGAGATGCCGTCCACACTCTCGCGCACTTCTTTGGGAAGCGAGCTGCCGTTTTCCTCCAGGTACTTCGCGATGGCATCGGCGGCGCCCTTGCGGATGGACCTGCCATCCAAGTTCACGCCCGACATGCGAGTCATGGCGCTGAAGGGAATGAACTCAGCGTCGTGCGTTCCCACTTCCCTGCCGCGCAGACCGTACTTCTCTTTCGCGAGCACAACGATGGAGCGGCCTTCGGGCGTTTCATCCGCAAGAGAGGAAAGTTGAGCGGCATCGGCCAACATGGCCTCGGTTACTCCGGGTGCGGTAAACAATTCAGTAGCTTGCCGGTTGCCGAGCGTGATCGTTCCAGTCTTATCGAGAAGCAAAGTATTTACGTCGCCGGCGGCTTCGACGGCGCGGCCCGACATGGCGAGCACGTTATGCTGAACCAGGCGATCCATACCGGCAATTCCGATTGCTGATAAGAGTCCACCGATGGTGGTGGGAATCAGACACACGAGCAGCGACACGAGTACAAAGACGGTTTGCGGCGATCCGGAATAGATCGCGAACGGCTGCAGCGTCACGACCGCAAGCAGAAAGATGATCGTCAATCCTGCCAGCAAAATATTAAGCGCGATTTCGTTCGGAGTCTTTTGGCGTTCGGCGCCTTCGACCAAGGCAATCATGCGATCGAGGAAAGTCTCACCTGGATTGGAGGTAATTTTCACTTTGATCCAATCGGAGAGCACGCGTGTTCCACCGGTAACCGCCGATCGATCCCCGCCAGCTTCGCGAATCACCGGCGCGGACTCGCCGGTAATGGCCGATTCGTCCACCGAGGCAACGCCTTCGACAATTTCACCGTCACCGGGAATGAGTTCTCCCGCCTCGGCCAATACCATGTCTCCGGCACGCAGCTTGGAGCCTGGCACTGTTTCAGTTTTTCCATCCGGAAGCAGCCGGTTCGCCATAGTCTCCGCTTTGGCGCGCCGTAAGGCTTCGGCTTGTGCCTTGCCGCGGCCCTCTGCCATTGCCTCGGCAAAGTTGGCAAACAACACGGTGAACCACAGCCAGAGCGTGATCTGCAGATTGAATTTAAAATCTGCGCCGCCTCGTAACAAAAGCATGGTCGTGATGACGCTGCCAATCTCGACCACGAACATGACAGGATTGCCCATCATTTTGTGAGGATTCAGTTTGAGAAAGGCGTCGCAGACCGCGCGGCTGACGATCCTCCACTCCCAAACCGCCTTCTTCCTCGGCTTGCGCGGCGAGCGTCCCAGGTGAACAGATTGCACTTCTGAAACAGGCGATGTTTGCGTCATTCCCATAAAAATCCCTTAGAACGTCTTGCCCGCAGCCATGAGCAGGTGCTCAAGAACGGGGCCCAGGCTCAATGCAGGAAAGAATGTCAGCGCGCCCACGATCAAAATCACGCCAATCAGCAACACCGTGAAGAGTGGCGTGGTGACTGGAAATGTCCCGGACGAAGGGGGAACATATTTCTTCTGCGCAAGGTTGCCGGCAATGGCAAGCATCGGAATGATCATGAAAAATCGGCCAAGCAGCATGTCGAATCCGATTGCGGTGTCGTACCAGAGCGTATTGACTGTCAGTCCGCCAAACGCAGAGCCGTTGTTGCCGGCGCCTGAAACGAATGCATAAAGAATCTGGGTGAATCCATGCGGACCTGGATTCGAAATACCGGCGGTCCCAAAAGGTTTGACTGCAGCGATTGCGGTGAAAGTCAAGATGACAAGGGGAAACACGAGAACAAATAACATCGCCATCTTGACGTCGTACGCTTCAATCTTCTTCCCGAGGTATTCGGGCGTGCGGCCCACCATCAATCCGGCAATAAAAACCGCAAGCACGACATCGACTAGCATGCCGTAAAGTCCGGAACCCACGCCGCCGAAGATCACTTCACTCATCATGATGTTGGCAAGCGGAACCATTCCACCGAGTGGCGTGAACGAGTCAAACCAGCCGTTGATCGCCCCGCAGCTTGCATCTGTGGTAATGGTCCCAAATAGCGCGCTATTAGTAATTCCAAGACGGACCTCCTTGCCTTCCATATTTCCGCCCGATTGCAAAGCGCTGACCTTTTGATCGGCTCCGGCAAGCAACGGATTGCCCCGCGCCTCCGCCCAATAGGCGACGGTGCAACCGGCCATGAACAGGATGGCCATCGCGGCCCACACGGCCCAGCCGTGCGCCTGTGATCCGGTCATGCGACCGAGCGTGTAAGTGAGCCCAGCTCCAATCGTGAATATGGCAACCATCTCGATCAGGTTGGTCAGGGGCGTTGGATTCTCAAACGGATGCGAGCTGTTGGCATTGAAGAAGCCACCGCCATTTGTGCCAAATTCTTTGATGATTTCCTGCGAAGCAACCGGACCCTGCGCGATGGTTTGCTGGGTAACGGTATCCATCACCGGCTTGCCATCCGGTCCGACCATCGGCTTTCCGTCGGGACCCACTTTCTGCACCTGCATGGGCTCGATGAGCGCGGCCTTGTCATATGGACGAAGGTTCTGTATTACGCCTTGCGAAACCAGAACCAGCGCGCCGACGATAGAAACGGGCAATAGTACCCAGAGGCAGGTGCGAAGCATATCAACCCAGAAGTTGCCGAGAGTCTGCATTTGCCGGCGAGCGATGCCGCGAATGAACGCAATCGCAAGTGCGATGCCGGTCGCGGCGGAGATGAAATTGTGAAAAGCCAGCCCCGCCATTTGGGTGAAGTAGCTCATGGTCGACTCGCCCGGGTAAGCCTGCCAGTTTGTATTGGTCGTGAAAGATGCCGCCGTATTAAAAGCGACGTGCGTGGGCGCGACCCCGGCGAGTTTCTGCGGGTTAAACGGCAAAAAAGCTTGCAGGCGCTGCATCAGATAAAGCACGATCATCGACACGGCGCTAAATAAAAGCATCGCGATGGCGTACTCGGTCCAGCGCATCTCGTGATTTTCATCGACCGCAGTCAGACGGTAAATCAGACGCTCGATCGGCCGCATGACTGGATCCATGAATGTCTTCTCGCGGCTGAACACGCGCGCCATGTAAACGCCCATTGGCTTGGTCACCAGGAACACCAGCGCCAGGAAAAGCAGGATTTGTAACCACCCATTGATTGTCATCAGAACTTCTCCGGACGCAGCAGCGCGTAGAACAGATAGACCATGGTCAATGCGCTGATAACCAGCATGATGATTGATTCCCAACTCATGTCATTCTCCTGAACTCAGCTCGTGCACTCAGCGTCTCACTTCACGCGATCGCAGAAGCGCACATAGGCAATTGACAAAACGAAGAATGCGATCGTGACCGCTATCCAAAGAATGTCTTCCATAAAATTCTCCAAAGCTTGTTTCGCGTGCTTTTACCATGCACCTTCTTTACGCCCCCACGCCCAAACCAAACCAGGTGCTGCGGTGTTCTGATCTTTCCTCAAACACCTTGCACATCGGACCAAAATGGTGGCTGATTGGAAAAATCTCGGCGCCACCCATAAAACATGAGCAGTCCGTCGGTGACTTGAAACTTCAAAATTGCAGCGTGCTCTGCTTGTGTCATGTAACGCCCATTAAGTCATCCCGCAGCGGCGCTAGAACTTGACGAGAATATCGAAATCGACGAATTGTTCATCCCTACGCAAATCGGGGAACCACACCGTGCTGCCTTGTGCTCCACAAGCCGCTTGCGCCGCGCTCAGAGTTAAGGCCCCCGATGTGTTGCCATCGTTGCACGCGAAAAGGGATGGCGATCCATTATTCGTGTAGGGCACACCTCCCAAACCCGGCGGCGTAATTCCTCCGCGCCCCGTCCAATACGGCACGCTGGCATGGCGATAGTCGTACTCCCAGCGGAACGTAAGCCACTGCCTTGGCATGTAGTCGAAAGTAATGGAAGAGTCCCAGGCCTTATACGGATCGCTGGGATTCTCGCTGAAGTAGGGGGAACTGATCGCGGCAGAAGGTGCAGTTTCTCCGTTGATCGGTGGAAGCAATACGAGATAGCGGCCGGGATTGTTGATCTTTCCGCCTCCGACGGTCAATCCATAGCGATCTTTTTTGAACCAGGCGCGGTTGTATAACATGAACCCAATAAAACTCTGCTTGGGATCGATCCCTGCACCAAAATGGTCGCCACCCACTGACTTCGCATCCTTGGTATTACCAAGGCAGCTCACGCCTTGCAGATAGACGCCCGACGATGTGGTCGCACTGGGGCCAAATTCGCAGCCCAAGTCTCCGGTGAAGGAGAACGCCAGCCGGTCGAGAAAGTTCTGCGGCTGATCGTAGTACTTGATCTCGACGCTATCGTCAGTGTGAATTCGCCCGCGATTCGGGACATACAGGTCGTCGTGTCCGAGACCGTAGTTGTTGGAAATGACATTTACCCACGGACGTGGAGTCCATTTAATCTGGCCACCCAAGCCTTTTCGCGAGTTGGCTGAGCCGTAGGACTGCCATCCGTTGATAAACCACGGTTCGATTTTCAAATGGGGATTGGGAAAAATCTGCACCCGCAAGCCCTCGAAAAACCACGGCGTATTGGAGGAAACGTAAGAAGGCTGGTAAGCCCAGTTGTCAAAGTTGTAGTAGCTGAACAGGCCGACGTAAGACAGGAAAATACCCGCATCGATATTGATCCCATCCAAGGCGTTGATGTGGTAACCGCCATAGGCCTCCGCCAGATAACGGTCCGCAGTGTCGAGATCCCACTGGCCCTTGGCCGGACTGGCATCGTTGCGCGGCGTGGTTTCGGAATACATACCAAACTGGGTCATCAGGCGCGCACGCACATTGTCATAGTGAAAGTCTCCACCCACCCCGAGTTGCTCCAACTGAATTTCGTTCGAGCGAAATATTTCGCTCGACCCTCCTATCGAGTTGTCCACGGGTTTATTGAAATCGTAGGTGTAAGAAACATCCGCCCGGACTTCCGGGGTAAAGAATTTCGAATCGAAGGCTGCTTCCTTGGTGCGCGGATTGCCATTCAGCCACGTCCAATCCCAGTCCGAGAACGGCACGATCTTTCCCTTCTTTTCCGGAGCGTCGTCGAGTGACTGACTTGTGATGGACTGACTCGAAGAAGAGGGACTCGTCGGCTGTGCCAGCCATCCAGTCAAACCGCCACTCGCTGACGCGGTGCTTGGGGCAGTCACGGCCGGAACGTTCGGTCCTCCCGCCGTATTGGATGGTTTAGGCGACGCTTCGAGACCGGGTTTTGCCGACTCGCTACGACCACCAACTGCTGTCGTGCCATTCTTTTGTTCAACCTCGGCGCGCAAACGCTCCACTTCTGCTCGAAGAGCTCTTAACTCCGCTCGTATTTCTTGCTGATCTGTCGTGCTGGAACCGATGTCGGTGGAGGACATAAAGTCCATTGTGGATTGAGCGCCACCCACGACCGGTAGAAGTAGCACAAATATCGGGAGCATTAAGACCCACGGTGCATCCCTCTTTATCATGACCTTTGTTCTCCGATAATTCCGGGTAGTATTTACTGCGGTTAAATTTTGTCGCGCAGCGGTCGTATTCCTGATAGCGCACCTTGAGAGCTACGCGCTGCAGTTCCCGGCTCGTTGGAACAACCACCCAACGAACTGTGGGCGGATCCTCGCGAAGCAAAGCCGCCATAAAGCGGAGCATGAATCCAACCGCCCCAAAAGTTATTGCTGAGATTACGCAGGCTAACAACATATTCCTGCCTCCAGCACGTTTGCACTACGGCCGCGCAAACGCTCTAGTAGACCATCTCGGTTATAAAGTGTTGGTAAGGAATTCCTAAGGAAGTCGTAAGGACACCCATCTTGTTCCCAATAGACAGGTTTGGTTCTAACCGTTTTGCTCAGCAACCCCACTCAGCTTCAC
>Ga0070731_10005641_pt1 | contig 10247 bp, 7 predicted proteins | sample Coa_R1_2_FD_66448 | JGI IMG/M metagenome (GOLD analysis project Ga0070731, IMG submission 66448) | Surface soil microbial communities from Centralia Pennsylvania, which are recovering from an underground coalmine fire - Coalmine... | ecosystem: Environmental > Terrestrial > Soil > Unclassified ... | reverse complement strand
TACAACCCCTACAAATCCTCCGACAAATAGGGATGTGGGTGGTCAGCCGTGTCGGCTGCGTGCAGACTTGGCTCATCATGAGTACACCGCGCAGCGTCACCCGATCACGATTTCTATCAACGAGCTCGGCACTGCTCGGCGCCTCGTTCATAGCTAAATTCGTTCAGGCTGCGAAAGCCGGAGAGGTTTCGAACGTGAGTAGTTCAGGAAAACCGAGCATCGTCTTCTGCCATGGAATCTGGGCAGACGGCTCGTGCTTCAGCAAGGTGATCGGACCCCTTCAAGCCGCCGGGTATGATTGTATCTCGGCGCAGTACCCGCTCAACACAACTGCCGACGACATCGCAATCGTTAAGAAGACGCTGAGCCGTGTCAGCAGTCCATCCATTTTGGTCGGCCATTCGTACGGGGGACAGGTCATCACCGGAGCCGGGACTGATGATCGCGTCCGCGGGCTCGTATACATCTGCGCACTCGGCCCTGACGAAGGCGAGACCGCGCAAGAGCAACTTGGTAAGTTTCCGACGACCCCCGTCTTCCAGCAAATCGAAGTGGCCGACGGTCGCATCTGGATGAAGCCCGCGGGCATCGCGGACTTCTGTGGTGATCTTCCCGAAGCGGAGCAGAAAGTTGTCTGGGCGACGAACTATCCGCCCGCGGCGGACCTGTTCAACGCCCCTATGGGTACCCCGGCATGGAAGACGAAGCCGAGTTGGTACATCGTCGGCAAAAACGACAGGGCCGTGCCTCCCGACCTCGAGCGGTTTGTGTCAAAACGCATGGGCGCGCACACGATCGAGCTGGACTCGAGCCACTGCCCTATGCTCTCACAGCCGCACGCCGTCGTCGACATGATCCTGCAAGCTGCGAACGGCATCCACTAGTCGCGTAATCGAGATGGGTTTGTGCGGCGTGGTGTGCGTCGCGAGCACTACGCCGCCCCGCTCTTATCTCGATCTTTATGGCTGGGCGTACTCGTCCGAGGACTGCGGGCGAGGCCGCTACCGAGCGCACTTTGACAGACCTTTTGCTCCCACAGCGGCGCTAATAGTGCGGAACTCGGAGCCCCGATCTCTTTACGGGTATCTCCTATTAAGTTTATGCTGAGTTCCTGATGCTCAGCGTAGCAGTGCCGACTATTTTGCCCTTGACTTTGTCTGTGAAAACGACGCTGCATGAGCCCGACGTGGTGCCCCACGTCGCGACGTACTTGTCACCGGACCCTGCGACCCTGGCGATGTGTTTCGTCGAGCATGTCTGGTCGTTGAAGGTGAAAACGCCACCCTTTTGGCCTGTCGTCTTGACCGTGGCCGTCGGCATGGACGCCCACAAGCTCAGTGAACACGGCATAACGGAAACGCCGTGGTCCTTTTTGCAAATCGCGGCCTCGATCGGATTCGTCAAGGGCTGCGTCTGCAAAGCGCTCTGCGGCCCGCTCGACGAGGTGGGAGGCGCTGATCCCGCGCCGGCACACCCGGCGAGCAGACCTGCGACTGCGAGAGCCGCTATCGGCCGAAGTAATGATTGAGTGCTGTTCATTCGTTTTTTAGCTCCTTCTCTGTTGAGTGCTCAGCATGGCAGCACAGCATAAGGAATCTCTGAAATTATTCACAAGCCCCTTACATAATCGTGCAAGTAGCGGCAACGCAACAACGGCTTCGCGATCGCGAAGCCGTTTGCGGGGTAAGCGAGGGAGCTGGGCCTCGCGTTATGGTGTTGGAGTGGTTTGGCTCAGCGGTAAACGCTACTCCGTTACCGCAAGGCCCAGTGGATCGGAAAGTCGCGTGGCACCGCCAGCGATCGTTTGGATCGGCGCAACATTGCCGCTCGCAGTTGCTGCGAAGCCAAGGATTGCGTTCGAGCCCGGGTTAGAGACGAATACCTCACCGCTCACCTTGCTGACCGCTAGCCCAAAGCTGAAACCGTTCCCTCCGCTCAGTCCGGTGTTCGAACCGGAAATGGTGCGGACCGGCGCGACGTTTCCGTGCGCTCCGGCTGCGAACTCGCTGATCGTTGCAGTCTTAGTATCGAAGACGTAGACGTCGAGCGAAGCGTCAACGGCGACCGTGCCGGGAGCTACCAGCCCGGTGTTGCTTCCGCCGATCTGCGCCTGCATGGTGGAGGATCCCGCTGGAAAGATATCGATGGTTGCCGTCTTAGAATTCGCTACGTAGAGAAGGTTGTTGCTGTCAATGGCCAGGCCGCCCTCGTCGGAGATGGTGCGCCTCGGTTTGACGCAGCCGGTGGCGCCGGCCTTAAAAACCTCGATGGCGTTAGTGGGCGCAAGGAACGCGGAAACGTAAAGGTGGCCGGTACTGTCAAACGCCACGCCGTTCGTCTGATCGGGCTTACCGAAGCACGTAATTTGCGTCAAGATACCGCCGGCCAACCCGAACGTTTCGGCGCCGACCTGGCCGCTCGAGTCAAGGTTGCCGTTCGCAATCGCGATGCCCTCGTTTGACCTGAAGGCGCGGGTTCGCTATTGAACCGGGCTGCGCGCCGGAGCACGCTGCAAGCGCCGTAGCTATGCAGACGGCTCCAATGTGATGGGGTGGTTTCATTTTATTCTCCTTCAAGTGATGGTGGTGTCTGTTGATTGTGTTTAGCATGACGTGACGTTATGAAAAAGTTCTAAGCTACTTTTGTAGTGAGCGATCGGTGATCGTTGCAGCAGTGCGTGCGATTTCTACGCTGCGGTACCCGAGAACGCCGTAGCAATTCGCTGCTTGGGACTTGCAGTGGACGTGGCTTAGCCGCCCAGCGCAATCTGCATGACCGCGCTATCCCGTATCGGCGCTGGTTATCAGTACGAGAATTCTTGGAGCTGGTTCGCTCCCGGGCCATTCACCCAACCGGTGCGTGTCGTTGGATTGATGGAGATGCGCACCGGAATGACGGTACTACGGTCGGAGAAATTGAAGCCGTTGATGGACTCTTCGAGCGTTCCGCTCTCGTTATAGACCTGGATGCTGCTGCCCGGCGACGTGGTTGAAACGGGCTGGGCGACGAGGAAGAGTCCGTGGACCGCGTCGTTTGCAACGAAGTCGCCGGCAGATTCTTGGGTCGCGTCGTTAGGCAGCTGAACGCGAATGCCCGTCTGCTTGGCCACATTGTAGAACTCTACCCCGGCATCGAGCTCGGTGGTCGTGCATGCAATGCCGGTGCTCGAGTCGTAGCCGATGCCGTTGGCCTCGCCGCACCCGACTGAGCCGGGGCAGTTGACGCCCGAGAAGTGCTTCATTTTGCCCGACGCCAGGTCAATCGTCCAGATGACCGGCGGCGGGCCGCCGGCCGCGCCGCCGCTCGGCGAGGTAGCCATCACCGCAAGATTGTTGACCGTATCTTGCGCGAGTTGCGGGTCCGTGTCGAGTCCGAAGTCGTTCTCGCTTAAACCGATGACTTTACCGAACGTATTCTTACCGACCTCGGACACGATGAGGTCCAACGGAAGCGATCCTTCGCGCTGGTACCCGAACACGACGCTCGTGTCCGTACTTTGATTTGGAGCCCACTCGAGCACGTTAAAGAGCTTGACCGGTGGCACCCACCTTCCGTTGAAGCGGTTCTTCGTCACCGGATTCAAAACGTGGTAGATGTCGAGTACGGGTCTTTTGCCTGCTAGCCCGTCGGCTTTTTGAAAATCCACGAGCCCGACGTCGCCGGCGAAGATGCCATCGGCAACGTAATCGTCGCCTTTCACGACCTTCTTCCCCGTAATTGCGCCGATGGTCTTCGTTATCTTTCCGGTCGTTTCGTCGAACGTCTGCACGGAGATTTCGCCGCCTGAAGCCGAAGCGAGGATGCCATCGTTTCCATTCTGATCGATATCGAAGCCGAAAATCTGGCCACCGTCAGACGTCGTCAGCACGGGGCCGAGTGAGCCGCCGTCGCGGGCGGCCGTGAAATGGGTGAGGTGCGTGGCCGGAGTAACTCCTCCGGCGGCTGGGCTCGACGTCCCGGCGCATGCGCAAAGCGCAAGCAATACGAGACCGGAGCTCGTCAATATTAATGGGTCGCGTTTAATATTGCGCATGTTGGGCTCCTTTACTTAGCCGCAGGCGGTAGGACGACGATAATGGCTTTCATGTAAGGATGCATTTCACAAAAATAGTGGAAGGTGCCGGTTTTGGCAAAGACGTGCTGCCACGTGCCGGCGGTGTCGAGCCCTTCGGAATCGAACGACTTGTCCGTCGCGGTCACGGTGTGCGCTTCGTCGTCATCGTTGATGAACGTGACGCGGTCGCCCACGTGGATGGTTAGGGCCGGCGGATTGTACTTGAAATCTTTGATGTGAACCGTAGCTGCGGCCGGGAGTAGCGGTGGAACGGCTGCGTTCGCGCCGACGGTGAGGATGACGGCCAGCAGTGCGATTTGCAGGCCCGCAAATAATCTGCTCATGTGGGTGCATATGCCGCCAGCGGCATGAGCGGATGGGTTGAGCTGCCGCATATTACGGGGTATGCCTCGGCCGCTCAGCTAGCGACGTCACAGCGAGTGCACCGCTTGGGTCTTGCGCCCAGCGACACAATTGGCTCGAGGAGCGCAGGAACGGAATCTGCATCCGCCAGCGCATCGGTAGACTTCGGCAAAACACACACTGTCTTGGCCTAAGAGTCTTAGTTTTGGCTTAAGTCATCCAGTCGCGGACGCAGCGGCATCTCTAGAAGCATGGAACAGACATTATGAAACGTTCTTTTTTTCAGGCCACGTCTCTTATAATTGTTTCCGGTATCGCGCTTCCGCTGTTCGCTCAACCTGCGCTGGCAGACGATTCAGTTATTCTGAGATGCGCCCCTTCGTTCGACCGCTGTGCACGCGCGACGACTTTAAACGGAGCCAAGAAGCTCGGCGTTGTCTATTCGCCCGATCCGGCAAGCGTAAGTAACGGCGCAGCGCGACACGTTGCCCAACTCGGCGACCGGTATGTGTTCGAAGACGGTCGCGGTTTCTCTCGGCAGCGCTCGTATGAAGCAAATACGGTCGCCTTTCCGCAGAAGTCTTTCGATCTACGCAGCGCGGGGGGATATTCGCCATTCGTGCGCGTTGGCGGCATTGCCCGAACTTTGAATGCGCTGACATTCGCTTCAGATGGTGAGCGCCCATACGCGCAGAACGGATACTCAAAACTCCCGAACATGCAAGTACTCCCGGCAGATAATGCACCTCGCGTCATCGATTTCGCGATGTTCGCGGCGCGGAGCGCCAACCCGGCGGGTTTCCTCGTGAAGTACTCTGACGTGGTACGAATAATCCGACTATGAAACGCGCGACCTTCGTGGCGTCTTCCCTCGATGCTGCCACGACCGGAGCGACGCTAGGAGTGGGGCTGTGGGTAGCCGTGACGATTATTCTTGCACCCACCATCTCCAAAGGGTCGCCCGCGTGGAGCGCCGCTGGCATGCTTGGGGCGTTCCCCTGGCTTGTCGGCTGGATACTTTTAGGTTTCATGTTCGGGTTCGCGTGGCCCGGAGTTGCGGCGGTGCTGCCGCGCGTAAAGCGGGCACGCAAAGCGAAGGGCGCCGGAATCCGCATCGTAATTCTCGGCGGGGGGTTTGCGGGGGTCGCTTCTGCGAAGGCGCTCGAGCGTATGTATTTCTTCAATCCGCTTATTGAGATCACGCTCGTGAGCGATACGAACGCCCTAGTCTTCACTCCGATGCTGGCCGAGGTTGCTGGGAGCAGCCTCGAGCCATCACACATCAGTAATCCTACGCGAACGGCGCTCCACCGCACGACTTTTTTTCGGGCGCGCGTTACCGACGTGGACTTCGAACGACGCGTCGTGGTCGCAGGCGAAGATGAACTCCCATACGATTACCTTGTGCTAGCGCTCGGATCCGTCTCGCAGTATGTCGGTCTTGAGAACGTCCAGCATCACTCGTTCGAATTTAGAACACTACCTGATGCGATAGCCATTCGCAGTCACGTGATCGAGATGTTCGAACGAGCCGACCGTCTGGAAGACCCGACGGCTCGGCGGGCTCTGTTGACGTTCGTGGTCGCCGGCGGCGGTTTTGCGGGCGCGGAATTAGCAGGCGCTATCAATGACTTCGCTCGCGGCATTGTGGTCGACTATCCGCGCCTGCGTAATGACGAGATCAAGGTCGTTCTGGTCCATTCGCGGGAACGCATCTTGCCCGAACTCAGCTCATCACTTGCGCGGTACGCCCTCGAACGGATGCAGGCGCGCGGGGTGACCTTCAAACTGAACGTTCGCGTCGCTGATGCGACGTCTTCAACCGTGCACCTCGACAGCGGCGAAACGATCGCAACAGAGACGCTCGTCTGGACGGCCGGAACGGCACCAAACCCATTACTGCGCACGCTCGATCTGCGGTGCGACAAACGCGGTGCCGTACTCGTCGAACCGACGCTCGCAGTGAAGCAACATCAGAACATCTGGGCGATAGGCGATTGCGCAGCCGTCGTGGATGCTCGAACGGGCGTCACCTGCCCTCCGACGGCGCAGTTCGCAACTCGAGAGGCGGCTACCGCCGCATCAAACATCCGCGCCGCGATTGATGGGCGCGCGGCGGGAGAGTTCCGTTTTCGGTCGTTCGGTTCGCTCTGCGTTGTCGGCTACCAGACCGCTTGCGCTGAGTTGAAGTTGCCGTTCCGATCCGAAGCAGTTCGCTTCTCCGGCTTGTTTGCGTGGATCCTTTGGCGAGGCATCTACCTTGCGAAGCTTCCCGGGGCAGAACGAAAACTTCGTGTTCTTATCGATTGGAGCATCGGGCTTTTCTTTCCACCGGACATCGTGCAGACAATCGATCAACGAACGTGAGGCACAACCTCGCCATTCGGCTTTTGACGTGCACGGCGGCAGGGACGCTCGGCGGAATGCTGGCTCAGCATCTCGCGCCGAGCGCGACCCTGGGGCCGCTTTGGAGCGGAGTAGCTGCAGCAGTTTTTTCTCTTGTGTTCCGACGGCGCGTCTTGGATCCAGGCTCGGGGCTGCTTTGGGGAGCCGCATATGCACTGCTACTCTGGATAGCTCTGTTCGCTGCAGCTATTCTCCGCGACGGTGGTGCGGCGACGCCCGTGCTTGACGTAGCACGCGCGGCGTTTCCGCGGCTCGTCGCCGCGATCGTCACGTTGGGAGTACCGACAGGTCTCGCGCTTGGAATTGTCGACACGGTGCAGGACGGAAAACGCCGAACCCTCACGTCGCTTCCGCGCGCGCTTGTCGGAGGCGGTTTGGCCGGCGTTGTCGGCGGCTGGGCATTTGGAAAGTGGATGGCGCACGTCCACTTCTTCCCGCTAATCGCTGGGCTCGTGCACCGTACCTCCGCTTCAGTCGGTATGACGCTCCATTTCACCATTGCGATCGTGATCGGCGCGAGCTTCGGCCTGCTATTTCAGCGAGAGATCCGCGGCTTCGGGTCCAGCATGGGATACGGAGCTGCCTACGGCGTTGTATGGTGGCTCATCGGCCCCTTAACCGTTCTTCCGGCGCTAACGCACCGCTCGATCGACTGGACGGCGGCCCACGCATCTACGGAATTCGCGCCGTTCGTTGGGCATATCATCTACGGCTTGATCGTCGGCGTGATTTACGCCGCGGTCGATCGCGTTTGGAAGCGGCTCTTTTACGAATCCGATCCTTTGAACCGCGAGCCGTCGGACGGCGGCATCAGAAGTCTCACCTCGCTATATTGGGGTACGCTGGCTAGCATTGCCGGCGGATTCCTCTTCAGCTTTGTAATGCTGGTAACGGATAAGCTTCCGCGCGTCGCCGCATTGGTGGGGGGTACGTCGATTACCCTTGGCCTTGCGGTGCACATGATGATCAGCGTAATTATCGGCGCTACGTACGGCATTCTCTTCCGGTACGAGGCTCCCGACCTCTCGGCGAGCCTAGCATGGGGACTCTTGTACGGCGCGGCCTGGTGGTTCATCGGTCCGCTGACACTCTTTCCTATTCTACTCGGAGGATCGTTCGCGTGGACCAGCGCAGACGCCGCTGCGGAATTGCCATCGCTAGTCGGACACCTGTTGTATGGCGTCGCGACGGCCGTTGTATTCCTCGCACTCGAACGGCGCCACGCCGCGTGGCTTGCGCGGGATTCGCGTTTCGCGTCGCGCGAAAAACGCCGGCGCCGTCCGCTGCGGACCTCAGCGCCTGCGGTATGGCTACTCTTCGTGGGGCTCGGCGTGACGCTGCCGGTTCTTCTATCATGAAGGTCTGGGAACCGACGAGTGAGGTCGGTACGCCAGCGCTCGAGCGGCGCACATTGCCAATTTATACGCTCTCCGACTCGGAGCTTGCGATGGGCGCAAGCCTTGGAAACAGCGCCATCTGGATTAACACAAAAGGCACAGGCGCTATCGAGCGAGTCTTCAACGCGCGCGTCGGGGAGAGTCTCTTCGGATCCGTATCGATCCGCTACGGACTTATATCGCAGTCGATAGAGGCCGAGCATCCCTGGGGACCACGCGGAGCGCAGGAAACAGCGTCCATTGCGCTGCGGCCGGACGGTCCCGGTTCGGTCGAAGTTCACCCGGCATATCAACTGCGACGCTTTTCTATTGCCGGAACGGTTCGCGTAAGTGAAACGACGTTCGTCCCGCTGCAAGACACGTCGGCGCGGCAAGGCGATCCGCCGGTCGCATACGTTCGCGTCAGTCTAATGAACGTGGGGACCGTGGAACATACGCTGCGCGTTACGGGGTTCGCGCGGCTTCGCGGTTCGCTCGAAGCCGACGTCGTAGCGCGCTACGATTCGAGCATCGGTGCATTAGTCGCCTTCAACCCGAGCCGAGCGAAGGCGACGCGATGTTTTGGCCTCTCGCAGTCTCCGACCAGATTTGGAACGACCACCGATTTCGGCCGAGTCTACGATCGGCGGCATCTTCAACCACTCCCGAACGACACTCGCGGCGAAGGAGACATTCTCGGTGCCTTACAGCTCGACGTCGTTTTAAGCCCCGGCGGGTGCACAACGTTTTCATTCCTTTGCGGCGCCTTCGATGCGCATGAAGAAGCGGCCGTCACCACCTATCGCGACTTGCCGACTGCTGATGAAGCCCTCGCAACGACGATCGCGCACCTCGAAGACATTCTGCGCGTCGGCGAGGTCCTGACCCCGGACCGGGATATCAATCAAGGCGCGCTCTGGAGCAAGGTCAATATGCGGCGCGTCATGGCGCGGTACCCCGGCGGCCGTGCGTTTACGAACGAGCCGGGAGTTTCGTCAAACATTGTCGGACGCGACGTCGCCTGGTTCGTCTATGGCAACGATCATTTTCTACCTGATTTCTCGCGCGCGCTTCTGGAGAAATTCGCCGAGGTCCAGTATGCGAGCGGCAAGATACCGGAATATTATAACGCGATCGACGACCGCCCCGAAGATAACGGGCTCAACATCAACGACGATACGCCCTTGTTCATCCTCGCCGTGAATCATCACGCTCGGGCGACGGGTGACCTTGCGTGGCTTCGGGCGATCTATCCAAGCGTAGCGAGGGCCGCTCGCTACATCATCTCGCAGATCGACGATCGCGGGCTGGTTTTCTGCACGGCGCGGGATAGGCGCGGGAACGTTTGGGCGATTGCCAGCTGGCGCAACGTCATTTCCGGTTACACGCTCAACGGCGCCGTCACGGAGATCAACGCCGAGTGCGCCGCTGCACTTCGCGCAGCCGGCCACCTTGCGGAGAATCTCGGGGATGGTTCGAGCGATTCCGATGACTTCGCGGGCGCCTCGCGATTAATTCGGCGTGCGATGGACGAGCATTTGCTCAACCCGCAAAACGGTTTATACTATCTCAACATCGACGCTGACGGTCAGATCCATACCGACGTTACCGGCGACCAGATCTTTCCGGTAATGTTCCGCGTCTGCGACGAGGATACGGGATTTCGTATCATCAGCCGTTTGAACGCTCCGGATTTTTGGACGCCCGGCGGTCTACGGACCATCTCGCAACACGATCCGCTTTACGACCCAAGCGGCAACATCGGCCTTCTCGGCGGCGTATGGCCGGGCCTCACGTGGTGGTACGCTTTCGCCGCGGCGCGCTACCATCCCGAATTCATGGTCCGAGCGCTCAGCGCGTCGTTCAAGCATTACGCAGACGATCCCAAGAAGAACAATACGGTTCCCGGTCAGTTCGGCGAATACTTCGACGGTGAGAGCCTAATCAATCGCGGAATGCGTTTGAGTCCCTGGGAACCGCCGCGTTTCTTATGGGCCGCAGTCGAAGGTGTCTGCGGAGTCATGTTAGGTACGGGGCCTCCGCGCATC
>Ga0070731_10005640_pt1 | contig 10248 bp, 5 predicted proteins | sample Coa_R1_2_FD_66448 | JGI IMG/M metagenome (GOLD analysis project Ga0070731, IMG submission 66448) | Surface soil microbial communities from Centralia Pennsylvania, which are recovering from an underground coalmine fire - Coalmine... | ecosystem: Environmental > Terrestrial > Soil > Unclassified ... | reverse complement strand
GGGCCGCCGAGTAGTCGAGCGAGAGCTCAAGCGCGAAGCACAGGTTGTGGCCGCGGGAGCAGCGCAATGAGATCGGATTTCGAAAACCCTTGGCCACTGGGCTGCCGCCGGGAGAGCCGTCGAGCTTCAGGATCCCGCCATGGAACGGCCGCGAGGTGTCGCACGGCTCATTTTGATCGCCGCCGTTGCCCACGTAAATCGTTCCATCATCGGCAACGTCGATCGGTTTCGGCCAATGTAGATTAGAGACGTATATGGTGATGTCGGCGACCTGCTCGCTGGGGCCGGAGGGCGTCCGATCTCCGGTGGCGTACGGCACACGCATGATCTTGGTTGCGTCCTGGTAGTAGAAGTAGCCCCCGGTAAACAGCATACCCTGGGTTGAGGGGATTTTGTCGATGAACGTAATCGTACTGTCGGCGACGCCGTCGTGGTCGTCATCCGGGAGCACGACAATGGCCGAATGGCCGCCCACGCCACCGCCGGTGGTGGGCGTAGTCGGCGAGGCAACGAACAGCTCTCCCCCGGGGGCGAAGCGTACCTGGCGTGCATTACCGACCGTTCCGTAGAGGTGCGCACAAAACCCAACCGGCAACTGGAGGAATGTCAGTCGCGAGGTACCCGGCGGACCGCCCGGAACGGTGACGACGCCGTTTTCCGTGAATTGAACTGAGCCTGGCAAGCTGCAGAAGGGCATGTTGGAGGTTGGTAAGGCGGTGGCGGTTGGTGTCGGCGTGTTCGTGACGGTGGTCGGCGGGGTCGCCACCGTTGCGGTGGGAGTGGCGGGACAGCTGCCGAGCGCAACATTCACCGCGGCGATGATCTCGTTGACCGAAACCTCGCCGTCGGCATCGGCGTCGAAGCTCGGGCAAGCGGTGAGCGGTTGGACGCCGAGCAAGATGTTGATCCCGATCAGCAACTCGTCCACCGTCACCGCCCCGTCGTGATTGCAATCGCCGATGCAGCTACCATTGCCGTCACCGCGAGCCGGCATGCTGGTAACCGTCAGCAACAGAACTCCGAGCAGAATGCCCCGGCCCGCTTGTGAGTCGATTCTCATCATTGTGGTTGTCCTACCGCGCTTGTTAGCAGGCCCCCGCCGACTTCGGTCGCGAGTCAAAGTGTCCACTTAGCGTAGGGAAGCGCACAGTCAATGCACGACTGGTTGCCGTCGGTGAAGCCGAGCCGGGTGCATTATCTAAAGTTCCGTAAGTTCCGATTGTATTGTAAGGAGACGTCGCCACACAAACAACGGGCTTGGCTGGGTACTGTCCTTGGTGCGTCACTTAGGACAGTGCCCTTGGCTGGTACTGGGCGGTTTTGGCCCAGTACCGCTTGGCTCGTGCGCGCATCGTGGTCTCTCTAGCGTGCCTTTTGCAAACGGTTCCCCTCGATCTCCCCGGACGCCGTTCCGTTTGCCACACAGCCCGCATTTGATTATAGCGCGTCCGCGCATGAGCAAGACATTATGAAGGTTGCGGTTCCGAAAGAGACGGTTCCCGGTGAGCGCCGGGTGGCGGTTACCCCGGACGCGGTCGCCGGGCTGGTGAAGGCTGGCCTGGAGGTGCTGGTCGAGAGCGGGGCGGGCGCCGGAGCCTTCCACAGTGACGCAGCATACCAGAAGGCTGGGGCAACCCTGCTTCCCGACGTGGGTGCTCTCTACGCCCAAGCCGACGCGGTGTTGAAGGTCCAACGGCCGGCGCTCGCCGAGGTTGACCAGCTTCGCGAGGGGACGCTGCTGGTGGCGTTCCTGGCGGCGCTCACCAGCCCCGAGTTGGTGCAGCGCCTTGCGGCGCGCCGCATCACCAGTTTCGGCATGGAGGGCATCCCGCGCATCAGTCGAGCGCAAAAGATGGATGCACTGTCGTCGCAGGCGAATCTCGCGGGTTACAAGGCGGTCCTCATCGGTGCCGAGTCTCTTCCCAAGCTTTTTCCGATGATGATGACTGCCGCCGGAACGGTGTTCGCTGCCCAGGCGCTGGTCATCGGCGCTGGCGTCGCAGGCCTGCAAGCCATCGCCACCGCGCGCCGCCTGGGTGCCCAGGTGTGGGGCTACGACGTGCGTGCCGCCGTGAGGGAGCAAATCGAAAGCCTGGGCGCGAAGTTCCTGGCGTTCGACCTGGGTATCGCCGATGCCGAGGACAAAGGCGGCTACGCCAAAGCGCTGTCGCCGGAGGCCAGCCGCCGGCAGCAGGAAATGCTCGGCGAGAGGACCAAAGACTTCGACCTCGTGGTCACCACGGCGCTGGTACCTGGGCGCTCAGCGCCGCGTCTGGTGACCAAGGAGACGGTGGCGGGAATGCGGCCCGGCTCGGTGATCGTCGACCTTGCCGCCGAGGCGGGCGGCAACTGCGAACTCACCGAGCCCGACAAAGTGGTCGTCAAGCACGACATCACTATCCACGGACCCACCAACCTGCCCGCGACCATGCCGGTCCACGCCAGCCAACTCTATGCCCGTAACGTCACCGAGTTGGTGCGCGAGCTCGTCAAGGACGGTAAAGTGGCGCTCGACTTCGAGGACGAGGTCGTCAAAGGGGCCTGCGTGACGCACGCAGGCGCAGTGGTCAATGAAGCGGTGAAGACCGCCATGGCGGCGAGGCAGACGGCATGACGACCGAACTCGAAGTAGGTCTCTATATTTTCATGCTGGCGGGGTTCCTCGGCTACCACATCATCACCCGCGTCCCGCCGCTGCTGCACACGCCGCTGATGTCGGCCACCAACGCCATCGCGGCGATTTCCCTGGTGGGCTCACTGGTGGTTGCGGGCAGCGACTACAGCAATGTACCCAACGGCTGGGTGTGCACGCTCCTCGGCTTTGCGGCCGTCACCTGCTCGGCGACCAACGCATTCGGCGGATTCCTGATCACCGATCGCATGCTGCGCATGTTCAAGACCGCGGAGGAGCGTGCCCGGGGAACGCGGCGACCGGTCGAGCTGCAGGCCTTCGGCGGGGTGCTCGCCCTCGTGTGTGTGGTGGCGGCGATTCTCTACGCCACCAAGCCCGACGGCATGGCGATGGGTGAGTACCTCCACGAACATGTCGCCCCCGACGCCCTACGCTATTGCTACATCATCTCGGCGGCGATGTTTGTGCTGGGTCTCAAGGGTCTCAGCTCGCCGAAGTTTGCGCGCCGCGGCATGGCGCTGGCCGCCCTCGGTATGTTCATCGCCATCGTCGGCACGTTGTTCCACCCGCACATTGTGACCTATCGGTGGATCGGGCTCGGGCTCCTCATCGGCGCGGTGGTCGGTGGAGGCATGGGCCTGCGGATCCCGATGACCGCGGTGCCGCAACGCACGGCGTTGTCGCATTCGCTGGGCGCGCTAGCGGCGTGTCTGGTCGGCATCTCCGAATATTTCCGTTACCAGGGGGCGCTCAGCCGGGTCACGCTGACGGCCCTCGACTTTGAGGTGGTGATCGGCGCTCTGACGTTTACGGGCAGCCTCATTGCCGCGGCGAAGCTGCAGGAGTTGCTACCCGGACGGCCGATTACCTATCGCGGCCAGAACATCTTCAGCATGGGCCTGTTGGCGCTCATCGCCGGATCCGCCATCTATCTGGTGTTCTCACAAGCGGCGACGCCGTTCTTTTACCTGATGGTTCTGCTGTCGTTTGTCTTCGGATTGCTGCTCGTCATCCCGATCGGCGCGGCCGACATGCCGGTGGTCATCGCGTTGCTCAACTCCTACGGTGGTCTCGCCGACGCGGCAATGGGCTTCGTGCTGATGAACAAGATCCAGATCATCACCGGCTCGCTCGATGGGACGTCGGGGTTTCTATTGTCGCTATTGATGTGCCGCGCCATGAATCGGTCGGCCTTCAACGTTCTCTTCGGCGCCTTCGGCACTGTTTCGGAGGAGGATGCCGCCGCCGCCGCCGAGGCCAAGGGCACCGTGCGCAGCATTACGCCCGAGGAGACCGCGGTTCTGTTCGAAACCTCCCGCGAGATCATCGTCGTGCCGGGGTATGGTATGGCGGTCGCACAAGCGCAGCACGCGGTGGCCGAGCTGGCGAAGATTTTGAGGGAGCGCGGCGTCGAGGTGAAGTTTGCGATCCACCCGGTCGCCGGCCGCATGCCGGGCCACATGAACGTGTTGCTCGCCGAGGCGAACGTGCCGTACGAATATCTTCACGAGATGGAAGCCGTCAATCCCGCCTTCCCGCAAGCGGACATCGTCCTCGTGGTCGGTGCCAACGACGTCACCAACCCGGCCGCCAAGAACAACAAGAGCAGCCCGCTCTACGGTATGCCGATCCTGGAGGTCGATCGCGCCAAGTCGATCATCGTCCTCAAGCGCAGCATGCGCCCGGGGTTCGCCGGCGTCGACAACGACCTCTACTACAACGAGAAGTGCATGATGCTTTTCGGCGACGCCAAGGACAGCATCACCAAGCTGATCACGGAGATGAAGTCGCTGCTCTGATCTTTGGGATGGCCGTTCGCGGCCATACGCGCTATGCCGGAGCCTTCCCGATGGCGCCGGTGGTGAGCAGATGGGGGTTTGCTGGGCTGTTCGTGACCTGCCTGGCAACCTTGATGTACGAGATCCTGTTGACGCGGATCTTCAGCGCCACGCTGCTCTATCACTTTGCGTTCGTCGCGTTGTCGATCGGGTTGTTCGGCATGACCCTCGGCGCCTTGTCCGTGTATCTGTTCCCGGAGCGTTTTCCGCGCGAGCACGTTCACGAGCAGCTGGCGCACTACTCGTTCCTGTTTGCGGCGAGCACCGTGGTGTCGTTTCTCCTACACCTGGCGGTGCCGCTCTTCGCGATTTTTCCCCCGGTGACCGTTGTCATGGTGGCCATCAAGTTTTTGATCGTCAGCGTGCCGTTCTGGTTCAGCGGCATTTGCACGTGTCTGGCCCTCACGCGTTTTCCCGGGCAGGTGAGCCGACTGTACGCAGCTGACCTCGTCGGATCCTCCGTGGGATGTCTCACGGTGTTGCTGGTGCTCAAGATCATGGACGCCCCGACGGCCGTCGTCCTGGTTGCGGTGCTCGGCGCGGTCGGCGCGTGTTGCTTTGCGGCCGAGCGCCACGATCGGTCACGCGAAAGCAGGTCCTTGTGGCTGGCAGGAGGATGTCTGGCGCTGGTGGTGGTCAACATGGGAATGGTGCGGGTCGGCGCGTCATTGCTGCGTCCGCCCGCGATTGATTTTCCGCTCCATGGCAAGCTCATCTACGATCGGTGGAACTCCTTTTCCCACCTGACGGTGGAAGGCAATCCGGACAGTGCGAGCAAACCATTCGGCTGGGGATTGAGCTCAACCTACCCGGACGGGTACCGGATTCCGCAGTTGAAGCTCGCGATCGACGGGGCGGCGGCGACCGTGCTCACGAAGTTCGACGGTGACTTGAGCGCCGTCGACTATTTGCGATTCGATGTCACCAACCTCGTGCACGCCATTCGCCCTGACTCGCGGGTGCTGGTCGTGGGCGTTGGGGGCGGTCGCGATATCCTGTCGGCGCTCTATTTCGGTCAGCGATCGGTCACGGGTGTCGAGCTCAACGAGGACATTCTCAAGACACTGAATCGCAGATTCGGCGACTTCACCGGTCACCTCGACCGGAATCCTCGAGTGACCTTCATCAACGACGAGGCGCGCGCTTACGCAGCGCGCACGCACGAGACGTTCGACGTCATACAAGCATCGCTCACCGATACCTGGGCGGCCACGGCGGCCGGCGCATTCGTGCTCAGTGAAAACTCCCTGTACACGGTGGAGGCGTTCGGCACCTTCCTGGATCGTCTCACTCCGCACGGAATCCTGACCGTCTCGCGCTGGTATCAAGAGGATCTTCCTGCCGAGGTCTACCGTCTGACTGCGCTGGCCATGCAGGCGCTGCGCGATCACGGGATCACGAGGCCTCGGGACCACATTTTCCTGGCAACTCAGATTCTTCCGCGAGTTCCGGGCTGGCTCACCCCCGCGATGCTGCCGCCCGGCGTCGGCACGTCGACGATCCTGGTCAGCAAGGCGCCGTTCTCCGGAGCTGATGTGGACCGTCTCGAGCAACTGTGCCGCGAGATGAAGTTCCGGGTTACGCTCAGCCCGCGCTCCACGGCCGATCCGCTGTTGGCACGGATGGCCGATGCCGCGGATTTGAACGCCTTCGCGCAGGCCTTTCCGCTGGATATCTCCCCACCGCGCGACGACCGGCCCTTCTTCTTCTATCTGTTTCGCGCTCGCGACCTGGCGAGCTGGTTCAAGACGGAGGGCATGAATGACCGAAACCGCCTCGCTATCTTCACGCTGGCCGCCTTGCTGGTAGTGATCTGCACGCTGACTGTGGTGTGCATACTCGTGCCGCTCTGGCTCCGCGGACAACCAGGTGTCTTGCGTGGCGCACTTCCCTTGGTCGCGTTCTTCGCGTGCATCGGTTTCGGCTTCATGACCCTCGAGACCGCACAGATGCAGCGCCTGATCATTTTCCTCGGGCACCCGAGTTACGGACTGTCCGTGGTGTTGCTCAGCCTGCTGCTGGCGAGCGGGTTGGGCAGCTACACGACACAAGGGGTTGACACACGCGGCGGCCGTATCCGCCTGGTCGGGCTGCTCGGCGTGTTGTTCACGACCGGGCTGGCAACCCCGGTGGTAACGCGAGTCTTCGCCCCAACGCCCCTGGCGGTCCACATTCTGGTCTCAATCGTTCTGTTGTTCCCCATGGGATTTTTCATGGGAATGGCGTTTCCGCTGGGGATGAAGGTGGCGCAGGCGCGGGTGACGGAGCTGACGCCCTGGTTGTGGGGCATCAACGGCGCCGCCTCGGTCTGCGCATCCGTCATCGCGATCATCGTGGCGATGAATGCGGGGGTGTCCGTCACATTCTGGGCCGGCGCCGCCTTCTATGTGCTGGCGCTGCTGAGCTACCGGCGTAGTGCACCATTGCCAGCCCGGTGAAATGTCTCGGTGGGCGAGTCTTGCACATGCTCGCGTCGCGTCATGGGTAGGCTGCTCGGCGCGCCGACTTGGCACTGGCTCTAGACTTCCTCCTGCGATACTGTACTAGCTATCGCGCTCGACGCGCGAGAATCCAGGATGGTCATCAGCCAGGCAGTCGCTCCCGCACGCGTTGCTGCGCACGGGCAGTGGATCATCAGCGCGCCCGACGATCTGGTGTGGTTCATCGGCAGCGTCGGATCCAGCTATGCGATCTTGGGATTGGCGTATCTTGGTGTGCCGCCGTTTCTGCTGCTGATCCTCTGGGCAACCTTGTTCGATGGGACGCATTTCTTCGCGACCTGGTCGCGCACCTATTTTGACACCGAGGAACGCCGGTTGCATGGCCGCTTGTTGGGGGGCTGCTTGGCCTTCTTTGCACTGGGGCCCATAGTGTATCTCGCCGGGTACGGCAGCCTGTTCTTCTCCTTCGCGGGGCTCTGGGCCTACTACCATCTGGTCAAGCAGCAGTACGGTTTCATGATGCTGTACAAGAACAAGAACCGCGATCTGGCACGCGTCGACAATACCATCGATCGGGCTTTCCTGGTCTTGGCTCTGTGGTATCCGTTCGCCCGCTTCATGTTCGCAAACCAGTCGGCGCAGCACTGGGTTGCCGCCATGGCGCCTCTGGTCGCGGTCTTCGAGCAGATTCTGTGGTGGGCTTTGGTGGCGAGCACCGTCGCATTTGCCGTGCGGCAGGGTCAAAAACTCGCGCGCGGCGACGCGCTCAACATGCCGAAGCACCTGTTGCTTGCGGCAGCCATTCCGATGCACTGGACCGTGTTCACGTTCATCCCGCGTGACACGTTCGGGTACATCCTGGCGATACCGGCAGTCACCATCTTTCATAATATCCAGTATCATCGGCTGATCTGGTTCCATAACCGGAACAAGTACGACACTGCCGACGCGGCGCAACGGTTCGGTCTGGCCAGCGTGATCAGCCGGCGCTTCCGACTCTATGCCGGGCTCGCGCTGGCGTGCACGCTTGCCTATGAGATCCCACGCTATCTGGTTTTTCCGACCGACGGTTGGGTGGCGACGCTGTTCTGGGGATATACCTTCACGCATTATTACCTCGACGGAAAAATCTGGCGCATCCGACATGATCCTGGGCTCAGTGTGAATTTGCGGATGGCCAGGAGCTATGCGGCGTGACCCCCACGCCGTGGTGTCCCACGATTCGTCCGGACGAACTCGCCGCCGCCACTTCATCCGAAGGGTCCGCACGCTGCTGTCGCCAACTGCCATAGATCCTGCCGGCGATGTTGCCGCGCCCGAGCGCCGGCCCGGGATCAATGCCCGCCAACGCCTGGCGGTCGCCGTGGTGGTTGGGCTCGTCTTCGGCGCGCTTCACCTGTCGATTCCCTTCAACGACATGAAGTGGCCCCTGTGTTACGCGCGACAACTGCTGCGCGGCGCCGATCCGTACGCCCCGGTGTGTCAGCTCACAGAGTTCGGACTGCCCATGCCGGCTAATCCGCTCACAACCGGGTTGGTGGCCCTCCCTTTCGCCGCTGCATTTAACGACGAGGTCGCGACCGCGGTCATGCTCGGACTGTCGTATGCGTTGCTGACGTGGGCGCTCCTCGGCCGCATCGGTTGGGGAGGGCTGCTCGTTCTCGTTTCGTATCCGAGCAGCCAAACCGAGGTCTTTGCCCAGTGGGCGCCGTTACTGCTGGCGGTCGCGCTGCTTCCGGCGCTCTTACCGCTGACGCTCATCAAGCCGCACATCGGGTTGCCGATCGCGGCCACGCGCATGACGCGCCGGCGCGGTGTCGGATGTGTCCTTTTCGCAGCTGTCACCTTCCTCATCGACCCGCGGTGGCCGCTGCGGTGGTTCCCCCTGATTTGGAGCTATGGTGGATACATCCCGTTTCTGACTATGCCAGGCGCCCTCTTGCTCCTTGGCCTATGGCGCTGGCGGGCAAACCTGGCCGACCCCGACGTGCGGTATCTCATCTTGTGTGCGTGCGTTCCCCAAAAGGATGCGGACGCGCTGATCTTGGCGGCGCTCTTCCACACGCCTCGCGAGGTCCTCTTCTGGACGGTGAGCTCCTGGGGGCTGTTTGTGTCGGGCCACCTGCCGATTGCGCCGGACAGCATAGGAATCCGAACACCGTGGGCGGCGCCGGCATTCCTGTACCTTCCGGCTGCGGCGATGGTGCTGTCACGGCACAGGTCCGCCATGGGTCGGGCCGCACGGCAGCCGTAGCCATGGGGCCTTCCGGCTCCTTCTGCGCCTGCCCCGCGACGTGCTATAGCGGTCCGGGACCTGGATATGTCGCCTTCCAACTTTCCGTCCGTTGATTTTCTGCGATTCCACCGCGAGGACCTTCCCACGCTGCTGGCGGCGGGCCGCCACCGTCTCGTCGCACGCGCCGCTGCGCGCCTGGGCAGCCTCGCGTTCCGGTTGCCCGACGGCGCTGCGTACACCTACCGGCCGCATGCGCACGGCGTCGATCTGCTTCCCGGCGACGAGGCGGCGGACACCGTCATCGCGGTGGATGTCGATACGTGGCAGGGCCTGGTGCACGAGCTCGAGGCGCCGGCGGGGTTGTTCTATGCACGACGGCTGCGCTGCCTGCGTGGGAGCGCCATCGACTTGATGCTATGGGAATCCGCGCTGCGTGCCTTGTACAACGGTCGGCCGCCGTACGACCCAGCCAATCAGGCACTCAACGATCGCAAGGGTGAGCGTCTCGACCCGCATGCCACGTTCACACTCGCCTCGAGCCCCGAGGAGATGGCGCACTTCCTGGAAACCGCGGGCTACCTGTTTATCCGCGGAGTGTTTGCAGGCGATGAAGTGGCAGCGTTCCGTGCGGAGGTACGCGACCTCGAATGCGAAGCACGTCCGGGTGACAAGCTGTCGTGGTGGGGCAAAGACGCGACTGGCACCGAGATCTTGTGCCGCATCACCCGCGGCGTTGCCAAACCCCGCCTCGCGACATTGCCGACAGAACCGCGCCTGCACCGTCTCAAGAACCTCGCCGATCCATTGCTGGTGTACCGCAAAGGCGAAGGTCAGGGCGTGACCGTGATCTTCAAGCATCCGAACATGACCGAAGGGCTCGGCGACCTGCCGTGGCACCGCGACTGTGGCATGGGCGGACATGCCGCCGTGTGTCCCGTCTTGCTGGCGTCGACTTATCTCACCGATGCCACTCCGGAGACCGGCGAGCTGGCGATGTTGCCGGGCTCGCACCGGGCATCGATGAACGCTCACGACCAGAGTAGTGAGCTGTCGGCATTGGCGGCGCATTTCCACGCCCGGCCGGGGGATGTGTCGCTGCAT
>Ga0070731_10005637_pt1 | contig 10252 bp, 9 predicted proteins | sample Coa_R1_2_FD_66448 | JGI IMG/M metagenome (GOLD analysis project Ga0070731, IMG submission 66448) | Surface soil microbial communities from Centralia Pennsylvania, which are recovering from an underground coalmine fire - Coalmine... | ecosystem: Environmental > Terrestrial > Soil > Unclassified ... | reverse complement strand
ATGAGTGGGCTCGGAACTTACAAGCTTTATTTCGCCGACCCGCAGGACGGCACGGCAGGGATCGAGGCCTCGATTCGCGAAAACGGAACGCCCGCGATTCTGCTGCTCCGGCTGAAGGTGGTGAACCACAAAATCAGCGAGATAGAGATGTTGGTCCATCGGAATGCGCAGGACGCAACAGCCCTCGAGAAATTCGGCCATCCGAACGCCGTTTGGTCGCAGCCACTTAAGCCCTCGCAGCGCGTCTCGCGGCAAGAAATGGTGAAAATCGCGAATTCATATTTCGGCGGCATTCTTCACTCTGCGGGTGATTCGGTTCCGTTCGATCCCCAATGCAACCGTATTCTCGACGGCGACCAGGACACCAACAACCCCACGGCCAAGGGCTGGTTCGATAAGGATTCTTTCAAGCCCGATGCCATGGGAATTCGCGAGAACATGAACACGCACATCTGGTCCTACATCCACTCCATTGATCCGCGGCGCATCGTTGTCGTCGATCAAAAAATCGGAATCGTCGTTGGGATGTTCATGTTCAATCATCCCGGCAACGTAAGGTTCGCGGACGTCCCCGGCGTGGGCAAAGTTCCCATGCCTCCGGTAACGCAGAGGCCGTCGAGTGTCCTGATGGGGGAGTTTTTCAAGCTGGAAGGCGGGAAGATCCGGCAGATCGAGGGAATTTCCGTCGCGCTGCCTTATGGAGCCAAGACCGGCTGGGAAACTTCTGCCAGTAAAAATTAGCGGGTGGGCCTGCAAAGTCGATTCCACAGCTCGCAGGCCCATCGCTCCACTCTTGTTTCCGCCGTTTCTTCACGCATTGTCTTCGCTTATCCAAGCGAGAAGACAACTTGCACCGTCGTATCGACCTCCACTGGCTGCCCGTTCAACATCGTCGGCCGGTAACGCCATTCCTTTACCGCGCTCATGGCCGACGCCATCAGCAGTGCTGGCCCGGAAACAAATTGCAGTTTCTCGACCGATCCGTCCTTCGCGATAATCGCGTGCAAAACCACCGTGCCGGAAACGTGAGCCGTCTTTGCTATGGCTGGATACTGAGGCTCAACCTTATTGACTAACGATGCGGCCTGCACATTGCCACCGACGGTGATACGCTTCGGCGCAGCAGGCGGCGGGGGTGGCGGAGCAGCCGGGCCCGTGCCAACTCCCCCTAGTACGTCTCCAGTTCCGCCCGCGACTCCGGCTGTGTCGCTCGGATTCACAGGTGGCGGCGCTTCGTCCTTCGCGATTTCGATCTTTTTCGGAATTACCGTCGGCGCAGCCATCTTGTTAACGGCGATAACTTTGACCGGTTTCACCTGCTTCACCGGCGCCTGCTGCGGCGGCGGTGGCGGCGCTGGCGGTGGTGGCGCCACCAAAAATGTGTTGAGCATTGCCTTGGGCAACACTTGCGTGTAGATCAGTGGTATCAGCAACATCGCGCCCAAGATCGCTGCCTGAATGAACACTGAGAGGCCTATGGACCATGGCTTGTGAGTTCGCGCCAGGTCTCCTCTCGCGCCAGAAACAACGAGCTCGTTAAACATAGGTACCTCCTTAGCTCTATCGGGAAATACGCAATAACCATTCCAAACTGGACGCGGTAACTCCTTAGGCCGCAGCAGCCGCTCTGCCTGCGACGTACTAGTTCTAGGCAATAACTTCACTTCATCGGACCTTGATTCCATGCGTACATGATTGAAGGGACTCGGCTTACATACAATGGTGTATCCGGCGGATAAGTTCCGTTCTTACTTGGGATAAGGATGTCCCGCGAGGATGGCGAAGGCCCGGTAGATCTGCTCGGCTAACACTACGCGCGCAAACTCATGGGGCATGGTCAGCGTCGAAAGCGAAACCTTGTGCTTAGCGCTGGTCCGAAGTTCGGGCGCAAAACCCTCGGCATCGCCGCACAGAAACGCAATCTCGTGCGTCCCGCTATCTCGGAGTTGGCCAAGCCAGCGCGCGAATTGTTGCGATGTGAATTGCTTACCGGCAGCGTCCAGCAAAACAACGGCTGCGCCCGACTCGATCTTCAGCTTGCGGAGGGCGACGGCGGAAGAATCGCGCAACTCACTCACTTCCACTTCTGCGTAATGGCCAATTCGGCGGACGTAATCGTCAAAAAGCGCCCGCGATTCCGGGCGCCGTGTCTTGCCGAGCATGACGAAGCGGATTCTCACAGATGGATTCCAGGCGGCGCTGGCAATTTACCTGACGCCGTATACTATCATCGGCGCGCGCTGCGCTTCCGGGGGACTGGCGGATTGCGTTCGGAAGAGCGGGGTCTGGCGCGGGTTACACGGCCAAAATCGACAGCTAAGAGCGTCCAGTTAGAGGCTTCTACTGCGTTAAACTCGGCGCTTTTTCCATCGAGAATGTAGAATGCGATCCTCGTCCTGGATGAGCGGCAATGAGGAGAGATTCCTTCTCGCGCTTTGGTACACCTGATGTAAAATCTCGCCAGTCTTAGCGGTCCAATCGTACACGTTGGCTTATTCTTAGCATCAACCGCGTCGCGCACCCGAAGAGCGCCGACCCTGTGGAACCCTGCAGGTCTGCGAAATCGATTCCGGAGGAATGAATGTCTCAGCGAATTCCGGCCTCAGCCCGTCTTGCGCTTTTTTTACTGGTTTCGACGCTGTCGCTCACACCCGCCATCCAAGCGCAAGGCAGCACAGAAAAGGCGCAACGCAAGACGCGCACGTACTACATTGCCGCGGATGAAGTGAATTGGAATTACGCGCCTTCGGGCCGCGATGAGGCCATGGGAATGCCCTTCGACGAAATCTCGAAACTCTACACCGAGCCCGGTCCTCATCGTATCGGCGGCGTCTACAAAAAGGCGATCTATCGCGAGTATACCGACGCCTCCTTCTCCACTTTGAAAGTTCGGCCGCCCGATGAACAGTATCTCGGCATCCTCGGCCCCATTTTGCGCGCCGAAGTGGGCGACACCATCAAAATCGTCTTCAAGAACAACGCCTCGCACCCTTACAGCATGCATCCACACGGTGTCGTCTATCAAAAAGACTCCGAGGGCGCGGATTATAACGACGGCACCAGCGGCGCCGACAAGAGCGATGGCGGAGTGCCTCCCGGCGCCACCCACATCTATACGTGGGACGTTGCGGAGCGTTCAGGACCCGGACCGAATGACCCCAGCTCCGTTTTCTGGCTCTATCACTCTCACGCGGACGAACTCCGCGACGTCGCTTCCGGGCTGTTCGGCGGAATTATCGTTACGCGACGCGGGATGGCGCTTCCCGACGGCCGTCCGAAGGATGTGGACCATGAGTTCGTGAACATTTTCATCGCAATCAATGAAAATGAAAGCTGGTATCTGGAGGACAACATCCGCGACCATACCACTGACCCAAAGGGCGTAAACCGAAGGGAATTTATCCCGCTAACTCCAGACGGGATGGCAGGCACCATTGTCGGAACCGGTTTCGGAGACACAAACATTAAATGGTCGATCAACGGCTACCTCTACGGGAACATGCCGCTGATGACCATGAAGCAAGGCGATCACGTTCGATGGTACGTGGCCAGTCTTGGAGACTTCAATAACTTCCACACGCCGCACTGGCACGGAAATACTGTTGTCGTTAACGGTCAACGCACCGACGTCCTTAACTTAGGGTCTGCGCAAATGGTCACGGCGGACATGGTGCCTGACGCGCCCGGCATCTGGCTCTATCACTGCCATGTCAGCGACCATATGCTCGCAGGAATGATGGCTCGCTACGAAGTGAAGCCGCGCTAGCGGCCGGTCGGTTCAGTTGGCGTTGCGGGTGGTGGCTTTACGATCGTCTGATACCTGCCATTCACAATGGGATTCCGGTCGGTCGACGGATCGTCGCAATCATCTGCGTTTTGTTCCATGCGGTTGATATCTTTCACGCGATGCCAATCGAACGTCACGTGAACAGGATTAGCCAGCGCGATCGGATCGTCCACCATGAACTGAATCTCCATCTGATCATGGTTCACCATGCGAATCCGCTCGACACTATGCAGTTCATTGCTCATCGGAATGAATGGGACGCCTACGCCTCTCGCAATTCCCGGAAAATATACCGGCGATCTTATCGAGACAGTGTCGACCACCAAGGTGTCGCCCTCCCAATGTCCGATCGAATCGCCCTGGCTCATTGGCCACAGCTCATCCTTCGGCGGATGCGACCGCCCGTCCGTGTAGATGTGTCGCACCGAACCAAGAAGGCTGATGAGCGTGGCTTCTTCAGGAGTCACCCGCCACTCATACGTCCCCGGCAGCATTGTGGCCGGAAACCCGGGCGTCCAGCCGCACCCTCCGAATCGTCCGAATTCCTCGAACGCGGGTGGTTCGGTAGCGTCGGTGGCCTTGGCCGCATCCGCCGTCTTCTTCAGTTGTGCGAGCTTGGCCTGCCATGCAGGAGTAAATGTCGCCTGCATCTCGGCGGCATAAACTTTCGCCCTCTTCATTCCCTCTGGGCCCATTTGCTGCCCATCCAGTTCGTCAGTCCAGATATCGAATTCCCAAAGTCCCGACCAATCTGGCAGCTTGGCAAAAGCCTCGACGCGCGCTTTCGAAGGTGATTGCCCTTGAGGGGAGTGGGCGCAACCTGCCAACAGCAGCGCCACAGTCGCTAGTGTTCGGCGAATCATCACAGATCCTCGCTTGCCGACTCAGAAAATTCGTTGCATCGTTCTTTAGGGTGCCGGAGTTTCTGGCACCGCGCCGATCGGCTTGCCGTCTGGCCCGATTGCGGAAACGATCTGCCCCCCAGGCCTGCCATCTCGCAATGGATTGATAACCACGGTGATCTTGTCTCCCGGCTTCAAACTAGTAGGCTTCCAGCCGTGGCGGATCAGCTGCATGGGCGCTCCCAACTCGACGCCCCATTCGACCGGCGCGCCTTTCGGGTGCTTGGGATCGGGCACGAGCACTTGAATCCAACAGTGCGGATTATTCCACTCGAATTCCTTCACCGTACCGACCAGCGTCACTCGCTTGTCGGTATCGAACATCGCATGCGAGTGGTGCGCAGACGCTGAGCTCGCCATCATCAGAGCAGTGACGGCCACCAGGCTACAATTCAAAACCCTACTCATTTATTTCTCCGCAGAATTCCGCGTCGCAAATCATACTTCTTTCCGCTGGCGCGACACAAACGAGACTACAATCAATAAAACCTTGTCGGTGCCGAACTCTTCGGTGTTGGTAGCTGAGATGAAAACGAAACAAGCAATTTGGAGTTTGATTTTCGCGATGGGAGTCGTGCTGGTGGCGGCGCGTCCGTCTTTCGCCCATCATTCCCGCTCGATGTTCGATGTAACCCGGAATGTTACGTATCAGGGTGTGGTGAAGGAGTATCTGTGGCAGAACCCGCACAGCTATATCGTCATCACGGTTGGGGCTGACGCGAAAGACCCTTCCACTGTCGGTACGTGGGATATCGAGGCTTCGAGCATCAACCTTATGCTCAGCGAGGGCTGGACCCGGATGACCTACAAACCGGGCGACCCGATTACGGTCATTGCGCACCCCAAAAAGAATGGTTCCAAGGGCGCTTTGCTCTTCTACGCAATAAGGCCGGATGGCACCCGGTTGTATCGCGCCCAACATCGGTACTCTTCAGAGGCAGAATAGCGGACAAGTGCGTACATTTCGGCTCGCACGTGATTACGGCCAGCACGCTCCGGATGGGCCCCCCGGCATGTGGCTTTACCACTGTCACAATCGAAGCCTCCGCCCGCTTGGTTTCCTGAGCAAAGTTTAAGTTTTCGCGACGGGCCGGCCCTCCCGCATCCATCGTGTCTCTATGCCCAATAAAGGTCAGAAGTTTCGCTGCACGAATCGTGAGTGCAATTGCGAATTTGAGGTCGTAGCCGTCTCCGAAATCGACGGCCAAGCCAATCCGAGGTGTTTGTGTGGATCGGAGATGAAGAAGCCCTACGCCAAACCCACCGCGCGGTCCCTGGAGGGAGAGGAAGCACAGCGAGCGAAGGGCTTCCTGCTTGCTCGGAAAGCTGCATCCTTAGGACGCTAACCTCACTTGGCCTCAAGTGTAATAGTTCAATCCCCGCTGACGAAGCTAGAAGGCTAAAGGCGCGCGACCGAGTTGGGACCGCCGCTTGGCTCGCAACACACCCGCATCATATAATGTGGTTCCTATGACAGAAATCGCAGCCGCTCCTAGCCTCGCGGATATGCTCCGCGGCTTTTCCATCGAAGTAAATCCCGGCGAATCGAAAATCATCGACGCGGCGCCGAACCGCCTCGAACCCGGCACGCAAGTATTCATGACCTGGATTCCCGGTAAGAATCCGATGGACACCGTGGGACCCGCTGGCAAACTGCGGAGCGCAGGGCTCTTCCCGACGCCTCATATTGGCGCGCGCCACATTGAAAGCGCAGCGCAACTCGAGGAGTTTGTCAGGCAACTGGTTGCTGTGGGAGTCGACCGCGTCCTGATCATCGCCGGCGACCGCGACGAGCCCGCCGGGCCATTCGACTCGAGCCTCGCGGTGATGCAGAGCGGCATCCTGCAGAAGGCCGGAATCACGCGCATGTTCGTGGGCGGATTTCCGGAGGGTAATCCGAAGATTTCCGACCCGCTGCTCTGGGAAGCATTGGCGGCGAAAACGAAATTCGCGCGCGAGAACGGACTGAATCTCACGATCGTCACCCAGTTCGCCTTCGCGGCAGAATGCGTGTGCGAGTGGCTTCACAAGGTTCGCGCGCAGGGAATCGACAATCCGATCCGCTTGGGATTTGCCGGCCCAGCGAGCCTAATTTCGCTTACACGCTACGCGCTAGTCTGCGGGGTGGGTGCCTCCATGAAAGTGCTCACCGAAAAGCCACAATTTGCCAAGCTGCTGATCGATAAAGGTCCCGAGCCGCTCATTCGCGGAGTGGCCGAGGGGCTCGGGCCCGCCAACGGTTCCGCGCTCCCCCTCGGCGTCGCTGGCGTCCATTTCTTCGTTTTTGGCGGCTTCAATAAAACTGTGGATTGGATCAACGCCCAGCGCGCCTAGAACTTCTCTCTCATAAATAACATCTGAGTTGGATGACGTCAGGGAATGCGTGCCACTGCGGAGGACTGGGTCTGATTCTCGATCTGGGCCAGTTGGTCGCGGAGGCTTGCCGCTTCATTCCGATCTTTGGCAGCCAGGACTTGGTACTTGACGGCGCCGACGTCTCCCATGGCCTTGAAAATCTTGCTGACAGCATCGGTTTTGCCTTTGTTCATGTGCTTGAGCTGATCCACGAGATCGTCCTGGTAGAGGGCGTCGGTCTCTACTGCATCGATGCGACCCTGGAGATCCTGGATGTTCGCCCAGCGCTGAGCCTGGTCGAGGGCAGCATCAGGGACAGCCGCCGTGGCATTTTCCAACGACCCGTCTTCCTCGAGATCGGCGGTAAAATCCTCAAGATTTCTTTCGCCGTTGATATTGCCTCGGTCGGAAGACAATTGGTACCAACTCAAGGCCCTGGCATCGTCCTGCTGGACGCCTTGCCCGTACTGATACATCCACCCGATTTGGTTCTCCGCGTCGCCATTACCCTGGGCCGCGGCTTGAGCAAACAACGACATGGCCCTGCCGTAATCTAGAGAGACGCCGGTGCCATGCTGAAACATGCAGCCGATGTTTTCCTCGGCCTCGTTGCTACCATCCTTGGTGGCTTTGTCAAACCAGGAAAGAGCCTCGGCGTAATTCTGCGGCTGGCCCCATCCCTCTTCGGCCATGTAGCCTAGCTGGTTTTCGGCGTCCACGTTGCCGTGGCCCGCGGCGCGGAGATACCACGCATGGGCCTGGGCGAAGTCCTGCTTCACGCCATATCCACACTGGTAAAAGTAGCCGACTTGCTTTTCGGCCTGCGCAAGATTCTGGTCCGCCGCTTTACGGTACCAGGTGAGGGCTTGCTTGTAATCGCGATGGACGCTGCGGCCGTCCTCAAACATAGCCGCCAGATGATACTGAGCGAGCGCGTAGCCCTGGTTTGCCGCGAGACGGTAGTAGCTTACGGCCCGCTTGTCACTCTGCGGCAGACCGGTTTTGTTTTCATACATGCTGCCAATCTGATCTTGCGCGGGCGCAAAGTGCTGTGCCGCGGATTTGCGATACCAGGCCAAGGCCTGCGCGTAATTGAGCGTCACATAGCGAGTGCCGAAGTAATAATTGCCGAGAGCAAATTGCGCCTGTGCATCGCCCGCACCGGCTGCCGCGAGCAGAGAGTTGGGATCAGTGGCCGGTGGCGCGGTCGCTGGACTGGAAGTCTGCGCCGGCGCCTGTGCGCGCGCCACGGCAGTGAGCGCGAATAACAAGAGGGCTGCTCGAGTGACGGTAGTCCGAAAGCTCATGGAGATTTTCCCCCTCCACAAGCCTGGCAGACCGAGGCTCATATGACGATAGACTGCTCGTACCAGAGAGACAGAATGTGTTCAATGTTGTATTCGCACCCGTAACAAAAGGATTGAGGCTAGGGTTTTTGCCTTCAGGCCTCCAAGGATCCAAAGTTTCAGCTACATCACCACGGGACTGGGCCGTCGTCGCTCGAATATGTGCCCGTGGGACCGTTCGCGTCGAGGAGCGCGAGGCGAACAGGTTCGCGTGCGCCCTGTTGGACGGTGCGCGTACCCTCGAAATTGTTGAGGTCGGTCGCGGTGAAACCGGGGCATGCAGCGTTCACCTTGATGCCGGCAGCCTCAAGCTCTGCGGCGAAGGCGATCGTGACCGCGTTTAGCGCCGTCTTCGACCAGGAGTAGGCGCCAAACATCGCGCGCCGTGGGTTCGCTGGGTCCGAGTTGAGGGTCAGCGACCCGGTAGAGCTCGACACGTTGACGATGCGCGCGCCCGGCGCCTCACGAAGAAGTGGCAGCATCGCCTGCGTGACGGCGACGACGCCGAACACATTCGTCTCGAAGATGGCGCGCACCTCGCCAAGAGACGCGACGCTCGGGCGGCCCGCTTTCACGATCTCCGCGAGCGACTTGCCCGGCTTTCCGGTATGCGCGATGCCGGCGTTGTTCACGAGCACGTCGAGACGGCCAAACTCTTTCCGGATGCGCTCGGCTGCTGCGTTGATGGAAGCCTGATTCGTAACGTCGAGCTGGATGGCTCGGGCGTCCGCTCCGACGCTCTTTGCGGCCGCTTCACCATTCTTGACGTTGCGCGAACCCACAAGCACCGTGAAGCCGTGCCCCGCGAGATCCTTGGCGATTTGGAGACCGATTCCTTTGTTGGCACCGGTGACCAGTGCCACGGGATTGTCCTGCATTTTTAATCTCCTTCTTTGAAATCCAGCATTCGGTTCTTTGTTTAAACTAAGAGTTCCATTTCTATTGTGCAGCTTGCTACTCGATCGGTATTGACGAGCCTTTGTCGCCTCAGTAAAGTGCAGGGTGTCCGCCACGCCCTACAAAATGCCAAGTTCCCATCGGGTTCCTCTCTGGCTCATGGGTCTCACCAATCTCTCATATGGCCTCTACGGCGGAGTGGTTGCATTCGCGGTCCCGCAGCTCCTGGGCAACCGCAATATCCCTGAGACGGCAATCGCCGGCCTGACCGCTGTTGCGTTTTCGCCCAGCTTCTACGCGTTTCTCATCAGCCCCATCCTCGACGTGCGATTCAGTCGCCGCTGGTACGCAGTCGCGCTGGCGATCGTCGCCTCGCTCACACTTGTTGTGGCTTTTCTGAACTTCGATCATCTCGTGCTGCTGGAAACTGTGCTCACGGTCGGGTTTTTCGCTGCCTTCCTTTATCAAAGTGCCGTCGGTGGCTGGCTCTCGTCCATAACGTCCGGCGAAGAGGAGAAGGCCATCAGCGTCTGGGTGACGATCGGCAACGTCGGTGGCTTTAGCGTCATGGCCATTAGCTGCAATCAGCTCGCTCGTCGCCTTTCCCCGGTTGCTCTCGCGTTGGTGCTCGGGGCATCCATCCTGCTGCCGGTGATCGTTTTTCCTTTCATGCAGGCGCCGGGTCCCGACCGTAGGCTCGCCAGCGAGTCCTTCCCTCGATTCTTCGGCGACCTTGTCTCGCTGGTGAAGCAGCGCGAAGTTCTCGTCGCCATCATCCTTTTCGCCGCGCCCGCTGGCACTTTCTCACTCACGAACTTCCTCGGTGGCCGTGGCAACGACTTCCACGCTTCGCCAGGATTCGTTGGCTTGGTGGGGGGCGTCGGCGTGGCCGCTGGAGGGATCGTCGGCTGTCTCGTTTTTCCGCTGCTCAGCCGCCTGATGCCGCTGCGGCCCTTTTACCTTGC
>Ga0070731_10005636_pt1 | contig 10254 bp, 6 predicted proteins | sample Coa_R1_2_FD_66448 | JGI IMG/M metagenome (GOLD analysis project Ga0070731, IMG submission 66448) | Surface soil microbial communities from Centralia Pennsylvania, which are recovering from an underground coalmine fire - Coalmine... | ecosystem: Environmental > Terrestrial > Soil > Unclassified ... | reverse complement strand
AATTTATGCCGTGGAGCAACCAATCCGGCGGCCCGTGGGGTTCGGGATCGCGGGGACCCTGGGGCTCGGGGCCGCAATCGCAAGGGCCGAAGCAGCCCGATCTCGAGGAATTCCTGCGCCGCAGCCAGGACAAACTGCGCGGCCTGCTGCCGGGCAATCTCGGCGGCCGCGGCATTGCGCTCATCGCGCTCGCCTTGGTGGCGCTGTGGGGCTTTTCCGGCTTCTTCAAGGTCGAGCCCGACGAAGTCGGCGTGGTGCTGCGCTTCGGCAAGTTCGTGCGCGAGGTGCAGCCCGGCTTGAACTACCACCTGCCCTATCCGATCGAGACCGCGCTCACCCCGCCGGCGCTGCGCGTCAACAAGATTGACATCGGCTTCGACATGCGCGGCGGCGCCACGATGCGCGACGTGCCGGAAGAAAGCCTGATGCTGACCGGCGACGAGAACATCGTCGACGTCGATTTCTCGGTGCTGTGGAAGATCAAGCCGAGCGCCGTCGGCGACTATCTGTTCAACGTCCAGAATCCCGAAGCCACCGTGAAAGCGGTGGCCGAAAGCGCCATGCGCGAGGTGATCGGGCAATCCAACATTCAGCCGATCCTCACCGGCGCGCGGCAGACCATCGAGACGGCGGTGCAGGCGCTGCTGCAGAAAACGCTGGACGATTACGGCGCCGGCATTCAGGTGCAGCAAGTTCAGCTGCAGAAGGTCGATCCGCCGGCCCAGGTCATCGACGCCTTCCGCGACGTGCAGGCGGCGCGCTCGGATCTCGAGCGCTTGCAGAACGAGGCGCAGACCTACGCCAATCGCGTGGTGCCGGAGGCGCGCGGCCGCGCCTCCAAGATTATCCAGGACGCCGAAGCCTATCGCGAACAGACCGTCGCCGACGCCAAGGGCCAGACCTCGCGCTTTCTGCAAATCTACGATCAGTACAAGAAAGCGCCCGACGTGACCCGCGAGCGCATGTATCTGGAAACCATGGAACACATTCTCGGCAGCACCGACAAGACGATCATCGATACCGGGCCGCAAAGCGGACCGGGCGTGGTGCCGTATCTGCCGCTCAACAGCCTCACGCAATCGCCGCAGCCGGCGCCGCCGCAGGCGTCGGACACGACGACGGGAGGCAAGCCATGAGGCTCGGTCTCGTCGGCGGCGCGACCGCCATTGTGCTCCTCATAGCCGTGATTGTCGGCTACAGCACCTTTTTCACCGTTTATCAGACCCGGCAGGCACTGGTGGTCAGACTCGGCAATCCCGTGCGGGTCATCACCGAGCCCGGACTCAACGTCAAAGTGCCGTTCATCGACAGCGTGATCTATATCGACAAGCGCATTCTCGCCATCGAACAGCCGGCCCAAGAGGTGATCGCCTCGAGCGGCGACAGCGCCAATGCCGGCGCCGGCCAAGCCGGCGAGCGCCTCGTGGTCGATGCCTTCGCGCGCTACCGCATCACCGATCCGTTGAAATTTTACCAGACGGTCGGACCGGACGGCGCCAGTTCGCAGCTTGCCATCCTGCTCAATTCGACGCTGCGCAGCGTGCTTGGAGCGGCGACGCTGACCGACGTGGTGCGTAACCGGCGCGAGGAGCTGATGGCGAAGATGCGCGATCAGCTCGATCAAGATGCGCGACCGTTCGGCATTCACGTCGTCGACGTGCGCATTCGCCGCGCCGATCTGCCGGAGCAGAACAGCGAGGCGGTCTATCACCGCATGCAAACCGAGCGTCAGCGTGAGGCCGCCGAGTTCCGCGCCCAGGGCAGCCAGAAGAGTCAGGCGATCCGCGCCAAGGCCGATCGCGACGTGACCGTGATCGTGGCGGATGCCAATCAACAGTCCGAGCAGATTCGCGGCGAGGGCGACGCCACGCGCAACCAAATCTTTGCCGAAGCTTATGACCAGGATCCGGGTTTCTTCGCGTTCTACCGTTCCATGCAGGCCTACGAACGGAGCATGCAGAAAGGCGATACGCACCTGGTGCTGCGGCCGGATTCCGACTTTTTCCGTTATTTCGGCGATCCGTCGGGCAAGACGCTGCCCGACGGCACGCCGGTCGCTCCTCCGACAGCCGCCGCAGCCCCGCCTGGCGCCTCGGCGCGAACCGGCGGCGCCGCAAAATAGCGCCGCCGGGGAGCGCAGCAGGTTGCGTCGATGTCGGATTTCCTCGCCGCGCTCGGACTGTTCTTTGCAATCGAGGGCATGTTTCTTGCTGCATTCCCAGGCGGCGCCAAGCGCACCATGGCGACCGTGCTTAACATGCCGGATGGACCGTTGCGCATTGCCGGCGTTGTCTCGGCATTGGTCGGCGTGCTCATCGTCTGGTTGGTGCGCGGCTAAAACAGGAGCGCGAGGTCGCTTTTTGGCCCCAATCCGACCGCTAATGGAAGTATCGGCAGGCTTTGACCTTGCGTCCCGAATGGGACGGGGGCAACATTTCCGATTGAGTCTCTTCCCGTGTCTCGTGTCATGTCTCGAATGCTTGGAGCGCTGACGTCCATGTTATCGACGTCCAATCCGACGACGCCCTGTTCCCGCCAATTCCCGGTTCGCCGCCTCGTGCGAGGAGTTCGACACGGCGCGGCGATTGCCGCGCTCGCCGCGGCGGTCGTTCTCCTGCCGCCACGGCCCGCGGCGGCACGCGGTCCGGACGCCATCGCCGACGTCGCCGAACAGGTGATCGACGCCGTGGTCAATATTTCGACCTCGCAGAAAATCGATCCGCGCGCCGACGAACTGCCCGATCTGCCGCCCGGCTCGCCGATGGAGAAGTTTTTCAATCAGTTCTTCAAGAATCACCACGGCCAAGGTGACAATTCAGACGATACCCCGCACCGCATCAACTCGCTGGGCTCCGGCTTCATCATCGATGCGTCCGGGCTCGTCGCCACCAATAATCACGTGATCGCCGATGCCGACGAGATCAGCGTCATTCTCAACGACGGCACCAAGCTCAAGGCCGATCTGATCGGTAAGGACACCAAGGCCGATCTTGCTTTGCTGCGCGTGCATGCCGACAAGCCGCTCAAGGCGGTGAAGTTCGGCGATTCCGACAAGCTGCGGCTGGGCGAATGGGTCATCGCCATCGGCAATCCATTCAGTCTCGGCGGCACGGTCACCGCCGGCATCGTTTCCGCGCGCAACCGCGACATCAATTCCGGGCCTTACGACAACTACATTCAGACCGACGCCGCCATCAACCGCGGCAATTCCGGCGGCCCGTTGTTCAATCTCGACGGCGAGGTCATCGGCATCAACACCGCGATCATCTCGCCGTCGGGCGGCTCAATCGGGATCGGATTTGCGGTACCCTCCAACACGGCGGTCGAGGTCATCAATCAGTTGCGCCAATACGGCGAGGTGCGGCGCGGCTGGCTCGGGGTGCGCATCCAGCAAGTCACCGACGATATCGCCGAGAGCCTGAACATCAACCCGCCGCGTGGCGCGCTGGTCGCCGGCATCGATGATAAGGGCCCGGCCAAACCCGCCGGCATCGAGCCGGGCGACGTCATCGTCGCGTTCGATGGCCGCGACATCAAGGAGATGCACGACCTGCCGCGCGTGGTTGCCGACACGCCGGTCGGCAAGTCGGTCGACGTCGTGGTCATTCGCAAGGGCAAGCAAGAGACCCACAAGGTGACCGTCGGCCGGCTTCAGGACAGCAGTCAGGTCGCGGAAGCCGACGCCAACAAGGACAATCCGCCGGCGCAAAAGTCGGTCGTGCAGAAGACGCTCGGCCTCGAATTGTCCAACTTGTCGGACGATCTGCGCCGGAAGTTCAAGATCAGGGACGATATCAAGGGCGTCCTCATCACCGGTGTCGATCCGAGCGTCGGCACGGCAGATCCCGACAAGCGGCTCTCCCCCGGCGACGTTATCGTCGAGGTGCAATACAACGCGGTGAGCACGCCGGCCGATATGCAGAAGCGGATCGACCAGTTGAAATCGCAAGGCAAAAAGATGACCGTGCTCCTGGTCTCAAACGGTCAAGGCGAGACGCGTTTCGTGGCGTTGAGTCTGCAGTAGCTGAAAAGGCCGATTGCAAGCTGCTAAGAGCGGGTTGCGAATAGCGAATAAGACGATCCCCATTCGCTATTTCGCCATCCGCGATTGAGCCGGCACCGTTCAATCCAAAACGTGACTGACCATGCCATCGGCGAGCTTCGGCTCGAACCATGTCGATTTCGGCGGCATGATCTCCCCGGCGTCGGCGACCGCCATGAGTTCGCTCATCTGCGTCGGATAAAGTGCGAAGGCGACTGCCATCTCGCCGGACGACACCCGGTGCGCGAGTTCGGCAAGCCCGCGGCCGCCGCCGACGAAATCGATGCGCTTGTCGGTGCGCGGATCGGTGATGCCGAAAATCGGCTCGATAATGTTGCGGGTCAGGAGCGTGATCGGCAGACGGCCGACCGGATCTTCGGACTTCGCCGCGCTTGCCGCCTCCAAACCTGGCCGCAGCCGATACCAGCTTCCGTCAAGATACATGCCGAGTTCGCCGCTGGCGGCCGGCCGCACCGGCTGGTCGCACGCCTCGACCTGATAGCGCTGCTGCAATTCGGCCAATAGCGTTGTGGCGGTGCGCCCGTTCAGATCTCGCAGCACGCGATTGTAATCGAGGATCGTCATTTCGTTCTGCGGAAACAGCACCGAAAGAAAATAGCAATGCGAGCCCTCCCCGCCGCGCGACGGAGCGCGTTCAGCAAAAGTGGGCACCGGTTTTGCGTCCGAACGCGCTCCCATATTTAAAGTTGGCGCGTTTTCCGGGCGGCTGACCGGTTTCCACTCAGCCTGAAAGCGCGCTGCTACTCGCAACGCAGCTGCCGAACGGTGGTGGCCGTCGGCAATATACAGCGCCGGCAAGGCGTCGATCGCGCGCGTCAGCGCCGCAATCGCAGCATCGTCGGCAATGACCCAGAGCCGGTGGCGCACCCCATCGTCGGCGGTCACGTCGATGTCGGGTGCGCCGGCGGCGGCTGTCGCCAGCAGCGTATCGATCGCCGGCGCCGTCGGATAGCCGAGCATCACCGGGCCGGTCTGCGCGTTGACCGCCTCGATCTGGCGCACGCGATCGTCTTCCTTCGCCGGCGTTGTGTACTCATGCTTGCGGATGCGGTTCGTTGCGTAGTCGGCGAGCGAAGCGGCCGCGGCAAGCCCGGTCTGGACGTGGCCGCGCCAAGTCAGCCGGTAAACGTACAAGCAGGGCTTGGCGTCGCGGATCAGAACGCCGGCATCGACCATGCGTTTGAGGTTTTCAGCCGCTTTGGCGTAAACCGCGCGGTCGTAGGGATCGGTGCCCGCAGGAAGATCGATCTCCGCCTTGGAGACGTGGAGAAAGCTCCACGGCTTGCCCTTGGCGCGTTCGCGCGCTTCCGCGCTCGACAGCACGTCATATGGGGGGGCGAGGACTTCGGCGGCGCGTCCCGGCGCCGGCCGCAGCGCGCGGAAGGGTTTGATCAGGGTCAAATTTTTCCTCTGCTGTTGCTGTTCCATGCGGGATTTTCATTGGCGTAAAAACCAATTACGTCAAGGCGGTGAACGAGCCACCCATCATCCTCATTGCCGGCCCGACCGCGAGCGGCAAGTCGGCCTTGGCGCTGGCGCTCGCCGAGAAACTCGGCGGCACCGTCGTCAACGCCGATTCCATGCAGGTCTATCGCGATCTGCGCAGCATCACCGCGCGGCCGACGCCGGACGCCGAAAGCCGCGCGCCGCACCGGCTCTATGGTCACGTCGATGCCGCCGAGAACTATTCGGTCGGCCGCTGGTGCAGCGAGGTTGCCGCGCCGCTTGCCGAATGCGTGCAGCAGCGGCGCGCGGCGATCCTGGTCGGGGGCACCGGGCTTTATTTCAATGCGCTGACGCGCGGGCTCGCGGCGGTGCCGCCGGTTCCGGCCGAGATTCGCGATGGCGTGCGCGCGCGGCTGGCAGGCGAGGGCGTCGCCGCACTGCACGCGGAACTCGCTGCACGCGATCCGGCGGCGGCAACGCAGCTCAAGCCGGGCGACCGCGCCCGCGTCACCCGTGCGCTTGAAGTCATGTTGGCGACCGGCCGCTCAATCCTCGACTGGCACGCGGACAACAAGCCGGCGACTATCGATCTCGCGGGTGTTGCGAAAGTTTTCCTGATGCCCGAGCGCGACGAACTCGAGCGCCGCATCGGCGCGCGGTTCGATGCGATGATCGCAGCGGGCGCGTTGGACGAGGTCCGTGCGCTCGCGGCGCGCAAGCTCAATCCCAGCCTGCCGGCGATGAAGGCGCACGGCGTGCCGTGGCTGATGCGCCACCTTGCCGGCGAGATCACGCTTGCCGAGGCGGCGGAACACGCGAAGCTGGAGACCCGGCAATACACCAAGCGGCAGGCGACGTGGTTTCGCAATCAGCTGCCGCAATTCGAGTGGGTCGCGCCGGCCGATGCGCAGGCTCTAATCGAAGTGCAAGTGCGGGCGCTGTCACAATGACGGGAGCGTCGGGACGTTAGCAGAGGACGAAGCGCGGAAAGCGTAACTGCTTTGAAAGTGAATCAGCGACCAGATTAGCACCGATGGACGTTATCTAAGCTGCCCCACTCTAAGTTAGGGGCTTTTATTATTGTCGCGTTGAAAGCAGATTTGTAATGGACCCCGCACTCGACCTAGGGTAGATTTGCAGGAGGATCATTAAAGTTCATCTGGGGACTCGGACGGGGAGGCTAGAAATGTCTAGGCTTTTGTGTTGGTTGTTGGCTGCTGTTATTTCGGCCGCGGGATCGTATACGGTTTCTGCTCAGGAAGTTTGGGGCTGTAATAGGCTTTGTTGGCTCCCTGAATACTCGCCGACGGGCGGAGCGGCCTTGTGTTTTAGAAAACTACACACTCAAACTGAGGTTAATCTTTACCAGCAAGCAATCAAAGATAAAGGCATCGCCATTGGTAAGGTCATTAATTTCATTGCTTCAAACAATGCGGAGGGCACTAGTTGCACAATTAATGCCCGCACCGCAAAAGACCTGAAAGATTTATTACCGCCGAAACCAGGAGATAGGGGCTTACCTGATATTGCTGTAATGCAACCAAGTTCAGTGATTGGAACTATGGAAGCTAAATCTATTACCGGCTACACTCAAACCGGTATAGCGATTGGTACGGTAATAGCGATTGCTGGACAAAATATAACTTACGATCAAAAGGTCACATTGTTTTTTCCTGATCCTAAGGGACCCTAAGAGCACGCGAATCTCAAGAGGGGCGCGCCTTAATCGTGATAGCGGAGGAGTTCTCGCGAAAGCTCGACGGCTGCAGGCGCGGCACGCGAGATAGCCGTTAGCTCACCAGAGCGGGATAACGGTTCTGAGATAAAATCGTTGCCTCCTAATGCGTCGCATATTGCAGGCCGGCGGTATAGGCCGCACCGCCGATCACGCAGGGAATGCCGAGCTCGATCTGGCCCGTGGCGGCGGCCACGACGCAGCCCATCGACAGCGCGCCCTGGCCGACCTGACCCCAGCCGCTGAGCTCGCGCTTCGAATACGGGCCCTTCTCCTTGAGCTCCTCGATCGCGGCGAGCGATTCCTGGCGCATATGCACGGTGTCGACCGTCTCCGCCGTCTCGATCACGTCCTTGAGCACAGGAGCGATATCCTCGGGCTGGCTCTTGGCCGCCCATTTCAGCATCGTCAAGAGGTCGGTGTCGCGCACCGCATTGCTGGCGAGCGTGAATTTCGCCGCGCTGCCGGTGGTGAGATAATCGACATTGTCCTTGTCATTGGAGAGCGGCAGCAACTTGATGACGCTTTCGATCGGCGCATAGCTGCCGGTCGCCAGATAGTAGCCCCACAGGACGTCGATCAGTTCCGGGGTCGGCTGCAACGCTACCGCTTTCTTGTGCTCGTTATCGATATGAAGGCTGACCTTGATCTTATCGAGCATGCCGGGCTTCACCGCCCGAAAGTCGATTTGCTCGAGCGTGGGCAGCTTGCCGTCGAGATAGTCGTTGATCATCTCGCGGCGCGTCGGCATGCGATCGACAAAGGTGGCGAGCATGTCCTTCCAATCCGGCAGGCCGGAATAGGCAACGGAGCGGACCAGCACCCAATGGTCGGCCGGATCGATCGACAGCATCCTGGCGATCAGATTTTCGGCAAGCGCCGGATTGCCGCCGAGCACGCCGGCGATGAAGCCGATATAGGGCCCCGAACTTTCGGCGTCTTTGAACGCCTGCATCGCGCTGAGTGCATGCACGACCACCGGCAGGCTTTGCGGATCCGGCTTGTGCCGATAGCTGTTGATCCATCTCAGGATCGCGCCCGTCGAATTGAGCGCAGCGCTTGGCCGCGGCGCCGCTGCGGCCGGCGCCGATGCGCCCACGACGAGCGTGAATGCGACGATCAGAGCGGCGGCGGCACGCCACAAATGTTCGACAGCCCGTGGTTTTTCGACCATGTCCCCTCCAGCGGAGCAACCCGGCGGCGCGTGTTGGGAAAACTCCGAACCGGCCCCCTGCGATAATTCAGCAACAGTGCTGGGAAATAAAAGGGCCGCTACCGCGCGAAATCGCGGCCAAGCTGTGACGCTTAACCACGGTTAAGAATTGCGTTTTGTCCCGGCATTCCGATTTCAAACGCGAGTTTGAACTCAAATGACGGCCGCGGCGACGCATTGTTGCCGCATTCTGCTTGACCGGCGCGGACACAATGCTTATAAAAGCCGAGCTAAAGCAAAGGGCACACACGTGCGTCCTGTTATGTCGCTGATCCTCGTATCGAAGCGCACCGCCGGGGGTGGATAATCCCACCCGCGAGACGTGGCGGTGCGCAATCCAGGGGCCTTCGAGGTCCCTTTTTTATTACTCGGCGGCGAAGGCTTGGCAGCAAAGATCGACGGAGCGGAGCGTGTGATGACTGAAATGACCGGCGCAGAAATGGTGATCGAAGCACTCGCCGATCAGGGCGTGGAGCATGTGTTCGGCTATCCGGGCGGCGCGGTGCTGCCGATCTATGACGCGCTGTTCCAGTCGCAGGACCGGGTTCGTCATATCCTGGTGCGGCACGAGCAAGGCGCGGTGCACGCCGCCGAAGGCTATGCGCGCTCGACCGGAAAAGTCGGCTGCGTGCTGGTGACGTCTGGGCCCGGCGCGACCAATGCCGTGACCGGGTTGACGGATGCGCTGTGCGACTCGATCCCGCTCGTCGTCATCACCGGGCAGGTGCCGACCCATCTCATCGGCAACGACGCATTCCAGGAATGCGATACCGTCGGCATCACGCGGCCATGCACCAAGTACAATTATCTGGTGAAGAGCATCGGCGATCTGCCGCGCGTGTTGCACGAGGCGTTCCACATCGCCGCCAGCGGCCGGCCGGGACCGGTCGTCGTCGACATTCCAAAGGACGTGCAATTCGCCAAGGGCAGCTACAGCAAGCCGAAGGAATTCCAGCACAAGGGCTATCGGCCGAAAACGCAGGGCGACCCCGACAAGATCAAGCAGGCGGTCGAGATGATGGCGGCGGCGAAGTGTCCGCTGTTCTATACCGGCGGCGGGGTCATCAATTCCGGCCGCGCCGCCAGCGAACGCTTGCGCGAACTGGTCAAGCTCACCGGCTTTCCCATCACCTCGACCCTGATGGGGCTCGGCGCCTTTCCGGCTGCCGCGCCGCAATGGCTCGGCATGCTCGGCATGCACGGGACCTGGGAAGCGAACTGGGCGATGCACGATTGCGATCTGATGATCTGCATCGGCGCGCGTTTCGACGACCGCATCACCGGGCGGCTGGATGCTTTCTCGCCCGGCTCTCGAAAAATCCACGTCGACATCGACCCTTCGTCGATCAACAAGAACGTCAAGGTCGACCTGCCGATCGTCGGCGATTGCGCGCACGTGCTCGACGAGATGGTGCGGCTGTGGCGGTCGAAGCCGCCGCAGGCGGACAAGGCGGCGCTCGGGGCGTGGTGGAATCAGATCGAGAAATGGCGCGCCAAGAAATCGCTCGCCTTCCATAACTCGAAGGACGTTATCAAACCGCAATACGCCATCCAGCGGCTGTTCGAGCTGACCAAGGATCGCGACACCTACATCACCACCGAAGTCGGTCAGCACCAGATGTGGGCGGCGCAGTTCTATCAGTTCCAGGAGCCGAACCGCTGGATGACCTCGGGCGGACTCGGCACCATGGGCTATGGGCTGCCGGCCTCGGTCGGCGTGCAGCTCGCGCATCCGGACTCGCTGGTCATCGACATCGCCGGCGAGGCGTCGGTGATGATGACCATGCAGGAGATTTC